>Ga0265298_10005470_pt1 | contig 15904 bp, 9 predicted proteins | sample AusTroGonzalo_MG_3_FD_193486 | JGI IMG/M metagenome (GOLD analysis project Ga0265298, IMG submission 193486) | Bovine rumen microbial communities from tropical cattle in Woodstock, Queensland, Australia - Gonzalo_01 | ecosystem: Host-associated > Mammals > Digestive system > Stomach > Rumen ... | reverse complement strand
GTGGTATTGGTAGTTTACTTCTTCCTACAGGACTTCAAGGCTACCATTATCCCCTCGATTTCAATCATTGTATCATTGGTAGGAACCTTCGCCTGCTTATCATTAGCTGGATTTACACTTAACCTACTGACACTGTTTGCCCTTGTGTTGGCAATCGGTACGGTAGTGGACGATGCCATTGTGGTGGTTGAGGCCGTTCAGGCCAAGTTCGATGCAGGATATACCAGCCCCTACCTGGCTACTAAGGATGCCATGAGTGACGTTACAATGGCCGTTATCTCTTGTACCTTTGTGTTTATGGCTGTGTTTATCCCTGTTAGTTTCACAGGTGGTACGGCAGGTATCTTCTATACACAGTTTGGTGTAACCCTGGCAACGGCCGTAGGTTTGTCCTGCGTCAGCGCTTTGGTGCTCTGTCCCGCCCTCTGTGCCATTATGATGCGTCCCGCTAGCGAGGAACGTCGTAAGGGATTCTTCGGAGCCATCAACTATCGCACCCGTCTTGCCTACGAGGCAACCTATACAGCCATGATGGAGAAATACGCCAATGTATTACGCCGAATGGTTTCACGCAAGGTCAGATATTACGTCAGCTTCGGCGCATTGGCAGTAGCTATTGTTGGCGTACTGTTCTTTGCCAGTCATCTGCCCGGCGGTTTGGTACCAAGTGAGGACCAAGGCGTCTGCATGATGAACGTCAGCGCTGTTCCCGGTAGCAACGTAGCATCTACCTACAAGGTGTTGAACAAGGCACAGAAGATTATCGAGGAAGTACCCGAGGTTAAGGAATACACCAAGGTTGCCGGTTATGGATTCATGTCAGGTCAGGGTACCTCATACGGTATGTCAGTTATCCGTATGAAGCCTTGGGGCGAGCGTCAATACGGATTGGGATTCGGATTCGTAACACTTGCCGTCCTGGCCTTCGTTGTTGCCCTGATAGTATTCATCCGCAGTCTGTTCAACAAGAAGAAGATTGGCAAAAAGGCTATAGCACTTGCCTGCATAACAGCAGTCACTGCCGTAGCATTGATGAATTATCATCCTTTGGATAACATGATGAGTACCAGCACCATGGTGGCAAATGCCAAGTTAAATGCTCGTCTGCTGAAGGAGATTCCCGAGGCTCAGTGCTTTGTATTCGAACCTGGTATGATTCCCGGCTATGGTATGGGTTCTATCGAGCTGCAGTTGCAGGATAAGACAGGAACAGCTGACAAGGAGGTATTCTTCAACTATACCAAGCAGTTCATCAACAAACTGGGCGAACACCCCGAGGTAGGACGTTGTATAACTACCTACGAACGTAACTTCCCCCAGTTCCAGGTAGATGTTGATGCCGCACAGTGCAAGCGTGCCGGTATCTCCCCCACTACGGTACTGAATGCCTTGGCAAGCTATTGCGGTGGTTCATACATCAGTAACATGAACCAGTTCAGCAAGGTGTACCGTGTGATGCTGCAGAGCAATCCTCAGGCAAGAACCACAGAAGATGACCTCAACAATATGTTCATCCGCAACCAGGGCAAGATGGCACCACTCAGCCAGTTCGTAACCCTGAAGCCCATCCTTGGTCCTGAGATTGACAACCGTTTCAACCTGTTTAGTTCTATTTCCGTGAACGTTGCTCCCAACACAGGTATCAGTAACACCGAGGTGATGAAGGTTATCGAACAGGTGCACAAAGAGGTCTTCCCCGAAGGCTACAGCTACGAGTACGGCGGTATGGCGCGCGAGGAGGCACAGACCATAGGCAGCTATGACACTTACCTCACCTACGCTATCTGTGTGATTCTGATATTCCTGATTCTGAGCTGTCTGTACGAGAGCTTCCTGATTCCCTTTGCCGTTATCCTTTCTGTTCCTGCAGGTCTGATGGGAACATACGGTTTTGCATGGCTGTGGAACACAGGCTTCAACTGGACAATCACCATGAACGGACAGGCTATGCCTATAGGACGTCTTTTGTTCCTGGGTCAGATTGAGAACAACATCTACCTGCAGACTGGTGTAATCATGTTGATTGGTCTGTTGGCAAAGACAGCCATTCTTATTACCGAGTTCGCTTTGGAACGCCGTCGTAAGGGAATGGGTATCGTGGAGGCTGCCTTCGCAGCTGCGGAGGCTCGTCTGCGTCCTATCCTCATGACCGTTCTGACCATGATCTTCGGTATGATACCTCTGGTATTCGCTACAGGTGCCGGAGCCAATGGTAACCGTACCATCGGTATTGGCGTAATTGGCGGTATGACGGTAGGAACACTGGCCATCCTGTTTACTGTACCCCTCTTCTTCATCATCTTCGAGTACCTACAGGAGCGTATCCGCCCCGTTATGGTGGAAGAGGCCGACCAGCAGTTCATAAAGGAGCGCGAGCGTTCACTCAGAGAGAAAGAAGAAGCTAACAAAAACAAATAACATTCAGGTATAAAATTCATTATGCGAACATCAAATATTCTGAAAGTAGCATTGGCAACCGTTCTGCTAAGCAGTTGCTCGCTATTCAAAAACTACGAACGTCCTGCAGACATCAACACCGATGGCATCTATGGCAACGTACAGAGCGGTGGCGAGCAGGGACTGGGCGATGTGCAGTGGCGTGACATCTTCACTGATCCACAGCTGCAGGCGCTCATAGAAAAAGGCTTGACAAACAACACGGATATGAAGAATGCCGACCTCAAGATTCAGGAGGTTCAGTATGCCCTGAAGTGTGCCAAACTGGCTTACTTCCCCAATATCTACTTCAACCCCAGCGGAACGGTCAGTCGTCCTTGGGATCCCTACGACCGCAAGGACTATAGCACCAGTACCACCTACAGCCTGCCTGCTACTATGAGTTGGCAGATTGGTAGTATAGGAAGCCTGCGTAACTCCAAGAAGAAGGCCGAGGTGAACGTACAGCAACTCAAGAATGCCAAGCAGGCTGTACAGGCTGCTTTGGTAGCAAATATCGCCTCTATGTACTACACCCTCTCCTCTCTGGACGAGCAGTTGGCGCTGACAAAGACTACACGCGACAACTGGGGCAAGTACCTCGAAATGGAGAAGAAACTGATGGATGCCGGACAAGCCAACCTTGCTGCCGTTGCTAGCATCGAGGCTACCTACTACAGCATCTGCACCAGCGTTGTTGCATTAGAGGACAATATCAAACTGATAGAAAACTCATTGGGTACTATCCTGGGCGAGACTGCCGGTCACATCAGTCGTGGTGCCCTCAGCACTTTCAAGACACCTGCCATCCTTACAACAGGTGCTCCTATCAGCATCCTGTCACGTCGTCCTGATGTCAAGGCTGCAGAACTGGAGTTGGCAAGCGCTTTCTATGAGAAGAATATTGCTGCCAGCCAGTTCTATCCCTCTCTGAATATCAGCTCTACAGGCCAGTTCACCAATGCTCTTGGTGGTGGTGCCATCAACCCTGGCATCATGATTGGCAATGTGGTGGCCAACCTTTCACAGCCCATTTTCTCTAATGGAAGAATTCGTGCCCAGTACAAGATTTCAAAGGCCGAGATGGAGGTTGCCACCAACAACTTCAAGCAGGCTGTTATCGCTGCCGGCAACGAAGTTAACACTGCCATGGTAGAGCTGAAGGGTGCCGAGGACCAGAAGGAATTCATAGGACAGCAGGTTGTGGCACTGGAGAAAGCCCTCGATGCCACACAGAAGCTCTATGCCCTTAGCAGCACCAACTATCTGAACGTCATCACAGCACAGAACTCACTACTCTCTGCCCAGATGAGTCAGATAAAGAACCGCATGGATGCTATCAACGCCACCATCGACCTGTACCAGGCCCTTGGTGGTGGTGCTGAATAGCACATCCATGCACACACACCTACAAACCTTTGTTAAACCTTTTATTTAAACTAAATAATATTATGAGAAAACTCAACTTATCGTTTCTGATGCTTTGCTGTTCCCTTGTGGGAATGGCAGAACCTGTTGGCAGACAGACTGCGCTCTACACAGCCCAGTCCTATATGATGTCAAAGGGTAAACACATCAACACAGCACAGAAGCCCTTCAGGGCTGCACGCAAGACGGCATCTGCCCAGACTGAGGAAGAGGCATACTACTATGTCTTCAACGCAGGCAATAATGACGGTTATGTCATTGTATCCGGCGATGACCGCGTAGAGCCTATCTTGGGATATGTAGAGCAAGGTTCTTTTGACCCTAATCAGATTCCCAATAACATGCGCGCATGGCTTGAAGGATATGAGGAGGAAATCAAGTACGTTATCGACAACGACCTGAAGCCCAGCTCCCCCGCCCTCAGAAGGCGCAGCAAGGTTATCAACACCAAGCACAGCATCCCCGAAATCCTGACTACACGCTGGAACCAGGGAATGCCTTACAACCTGACCATCGAGAAGTACTACAAGGAGGACGGCTCTCAGGCACGCCCTGCTACAGGTTGTATTGCTACGGCTTGGGCACAGGTAATCAACTTCCACAGATACCCGGATCAGATTAAGGTCGAGATTCCTGAATTCAGCAAGACTTATACTTTGAAGGACGGTACCAAGAAGACCGTCACATTCCCCAAAGTGCCACGTGGTGCTAAGATCGACTGGGATAATATGCAGGACACCTACAACTGTAACGAGAGCCATGCGCACACCCCTGCTGATACTGCCGTAGCCAACCTGATGCGCTATTGCGGTCAGGCTGTAAAGATGAGCTACGGAGCATCTTCAGGTGCCACTTGGAAGGCTCCTGATGTCATCAAATACTTCGGATTTGACGCCAGCGGTCACAGAGTCGGTCGCGATGAATGTAGCATAGACGAGTGGCAGGATCTTATCTATAACGAGATAGCAGCCGGATACCCAGTTCCCTTCAGTGGTTCGAAGCTCAGCGGTGGCCATGCCTTTGTGCTGGACGGTTTCGATGGCGAGCAGCTCTTCCACGTCAACTGGGGCTGGGGAGGCGGTAGCAACGGCTGGTTCCTGATTGGCGTACTCAACTCTCACGACAACAGCGGCATCGGTGCTGCCAGCGGTAGCGGCGGCTATGCCAGAGGTCAGGCAGCAGTAATCGGTCTGCGCCGTCCAAGCGACAACAAGCAAGACACCCACCTCACTATCAGCGACGTTGTTGTTACCAGCACAGCTGTCAAAGCCACGTTCAAGAACGAGACAGGTGCTACAGGCAGATACCATGTAGGCCTTATGAAGTTGGATGAGGACGGAGGATTCTCACTGGTAGGTAACCAGCAAAGCATTACTGGTATGGCTGACGGAGTCTCACAGAGCAAGAGTTTCCTCGTATCTAAAAAGCTTACAGAAGGTACCTACAGGCTCACCCCTGCCAGCAAGCTACAAACCAGCGACAATTGGAAACCACTCTACAACATGCGCGACAACTACATAGAAGCTGTTGTAGATGCAGAAGGCAAACCCACCCTACGCATTGTAACACCCGTTTATAATATCAGCATAGACACTATCACCTTCCCTGGTACCCGTATTGTAGGCAATGAGCAGGAGATTGTAGTCAAATTCCGTAATAATGCCGATGAATACTACAAGGATGTCTATCTTTTTGCCAGCAAGACAAATACCAAGGTCTATACCGAGAATCTGGCTCGCGTAGCTGTACGAAAGGGAGAGTCTGCCGAGTTCTCATTCTACTACACGCCTGAGGAGACCGGAACCTACAACCTGTGGTTCTGCTCAGACAAGAACGGCAAAAACGTCATCGGACAAGGCACCATGGAAGTGATTACAGAGGCAGAAGCCACCAAGGCAAGCCTTTCTATCAGCTACTCCGTTGTCAATGGAGCCAATAACATCGCCTACGGCAAGCAACTCTATGCAAAGGCTACCATCAGGAACAACGGCACATCAGATTACAACGGAGGTGTTAAGATCCAACTCTGGAAACAGAAAGTAGGAGAAAGCAAAGCCACTAGCAGTTCAACCAGCATGTATAACGTAGAGATACCCAGGGGCAAGGCTGTTGTCGTGGATGTCTTCTTCGATAATCTCAGCTCAGACATCATCGCCCACCTGAAGGCCATGTATAGCAATCAGGAAGGAACGCTCAGTGGCGGTGGAATCTTTGATTATAAATGCCAGATGTCAGATGGTGTCCTCAACTGGAAGACCGACGGAACCGTTACCGGCAAGGCGTATTCCACCAGCATGAGCACAGCCACCAACATCTGTGGAGTTCTTGCCAACTGCACTGGCAGGATCAATCGCATGACGCCCAACAGATCTAATCCCAACGTCATCTACGCCTTTGCTGAGGGCATGATTGTTCCGGCTAATCTGGACACCTGCAATGCCGTTAGCGGCAAACAGGCCAAGCATATCAGGATGGTCAACGACAAACCTTTCTTCATCCCCGTAAGCTTCAAGGCTGACAGCGCCTCTTTCACCTATACCTTCCCTAAGGAAGAGAAAGGTACAGGCTGGCACGCCCTGACCCTGCCCTTCAAGGCTGACAGTGTATACGTCGACAGCATCCCCGTTGCCCTTGACGACTGTTTGAAGCACTTCTGGATTTATGAATTCTCTGCCCAGGGAGCCAATGGCGAGGTTATCTTCTCACCTGCCACTGAGCTCAGAGCCTCAACGCCATATATCATAGCAGCAGACTCCACCATGGCTGGTCGTTCTATTGAGTTCAGGGGTGTTGACGTACCCTTCTACAAGTCGGGCACCGACAAGATGGTCATCTCATCTCCCGCATACCTGTTCCATGGTCTCACTTATTTTACATCAGTCAACAACTGCTATGTACTGAACGAGGAGGGCACTGCCTTCCAGTACACCACAGCCAAGAAATCGCTGACACCGCTGACTTCTTACTTCACTACCAATCTCTCTGAAGAGGAACGTCCGGAAAGCATAGTACTTCCTGACCTGGAACAGTTGAAGGCGCTGTTGAAAGACCAAGAGGATGCAATTAGCAGCCCCACCACCAACCCATCCCGTAATGGAGGTAATGTTTATGACCTCAGTGGCAGAAAAATGTTCAATGGATTAAAGAAGGGTCTCTATATTATTGACGGCAAAAAAGTGATGATTAAGTAAGAAACACTATCTATATCCTTGCAGGCCTGCTCTCCATCTCAGAAGGCAGGCCTGTTAGAGATTAGGAGCGGCCCCAAACAACCAACTTGTCTACTCGTCTACTTGTCTACTCGTTAACTATAAAAAAAATGAAAAAGACACTAACAACAATTATTACCCTCCTGATTAGCAGCGCTATCTTTGCGCAAGAGAAGCCTTTTGTGGTACCAGCCATAGAGAACTGGAAGGCCGCCAAGGGTGAACTACAATGGAATCAACTAAACAATATCAGTTATAGTGATGCTTCGCTACAAGACGAGGCACAATATCTGGCTGGCTTTACAGGCAATATCCCTACCACATTAGGTAAGGGCGGCATGGTTAGCCTGTTGCTTTGCAAGGATAAGAAACTGGGCAAGGAAGGCTACCAGCTGACCGTCACCCCCAAGGGCGTAACAATAAAGGCGCAGACAGAACAGGGCGTGCTATGGGGTATTCAGACACTGCAGCAGCTGAAGGTGCAGGGCAAGTCCCTCACATGCGGCACCATCACGGATACGCCCGCCTACCCCATGCGCGGCATGATGATAGACGTAGGCCGTAAATACATCCCCCTATCCTATCTGTACAGCCTGGTCAACTTGCTGTCGTACTACAAGATGAACACCCTGCAGGTGCATCTGAACGATAACGGATTCCGCGATTACTTCCACGGCAACTGGAACGAGACCTATTCCGCCTTCCGTATAGAGAGCGAGCTGTTCCCCGAACTGACAGCCAAGGACGGTTTCTACACCAAGAAAGGATTCCACGACTTCATCCTCTATGCCAGGCAGATGGGCGTGGAGATTATCCCTGAGTTCGATGCTCCGGCACACTCGCTGGCCTTCACGCATTACCGTCCGTCTCTGGCTTGCGAGGAATACGGAGCCGACCATCTAGATCTGCGCAATCCTGCCGTTGTTCCCTTCCTGGACAGCCTCTATGCCGAATATCTGGGCGGACCCGACCCCGTTTTCTGCTGCCCCCGTATGCACATCGGGACGGATGAGTACAGCAACAAGGATAGTGCCGTGGTGGAACTGTTCCGCGGGCTGGCCGACCATCTGATCCGTCACGTGGAGAGCTTTGGCAAGCAGGCAGTGCTGTGGGGCTCGCTCACCCATGCCAAGGGAAAGACCCCCGTCAAGGCCGAGAACGTGATGATGCAGATGTGGTACAACGGCTATGCCAACCCCAAGGATATGAAGGCACTGGGCTATCAGATGCTTAGCATCCCCGACCGCAACGTCTATATTGTCCCCGAGGCAGGTTACTATTTCAATTACCTGAACTGCAAACATCTCTATGAGCGTTGGACCCCGGCACAGATTGGCGACCAGCGTTTCGAGGAGCGCGACCCGCAGATTTCGGGCGGTATGTTTGCCGTGTGGAATGACATCTGCGGCAACGGCATTTCGGTAGGTGACATCCATCACCGTGTCTTCCCTGCCGTGCAGGTGATAGCCGAGAAAACATGGCGTGCCGTCAACGATACTTTGGGATATAATGCTTGGGACAAGCAACGTAAAGCATTAGGTGAAAGCTACAAATGTAACCAGTTGGGTAACAAACAGATGCAACTTACAGAATTAAAGCCAAACACCATCATCAACAATAGTGACGAAGCACAGATCGGCTACGACTATCAGGTGGAATTCGACATCACTTGGGCAGCCGAGCCAAAGGGTACTGTCCTGACCGAGAACCTCTACTCTTGCGTCTGGCTCTCCGACCCCATAGGCGGCTGGTTGGGTTACTCCAGAGACGGCTACCTGTTCACCTTTAATTATAAGGGCAAGGCAGGCAAAAAGGAGCATATCGCCATCAAGGGCACCAATCGCAGCACCTCGCTCTATGTTGATGGCAAGCTGGTGCAGGAACTGGGCATAGAAAGACGCTTTGCCAGCGAGAAGAAGCAATACAACTACATCCGCACCCTCATCTTCCCACTACAGAAGACGGGTAAGTTCAGCAGCCAGATTACGAAGTTTAAGGCAAAGAAGATATAGACCTTAGACGCAAGGCGTCAGTCTTTCGCTAATACGTCAAATAGTAAACAACAATCCCCATCCGTAGAACATTACGGATGGGGATTTTATTCTCCAAGGACTAAAGTCTAGCGCCCGTACTTCTTATCGTATTTCTCCCACAGCTTCTTTTTCGCTGCCATCTCTTTCTGTCGTGCGGTGCTCTCGCGTGCAGCCTTCTCAGCAGCTGCTTCATCCTCGGGCGAGGCATAGGCGTGACGGTAGCCTTTCTGCTCGTTCCATTCGCCACGGGTGAAGTCGGGGAACGATACGGCAGCACAACCGTTGTCCATACTCAGGGCACCTAACTCGGCCAGCGCACACCATTCTGCCAAGTCATAGACATCAATATCCAGGGGCAGACCATTCTGCAGGCAATATACCAGACGGGCATCCATGGTGTAGTCCATTCCGCCATGACCGAACTCACGACCCAGCTCACCAAACTTCTTCAGGATGGGATGGTAGTACTGCTTCATCAGGGCATCATATTCCGGCTTGGGCAGGAAGTTATGACCGGAGATCTTGCCTGCCATATCAGCAAGGCCCATATTGCTGGCACCCTTCTTGCTGAGATAAATCTTAGGATCGGGATATTTGGTACAGAAACCATTCATACCAGTCAGTTTGTACATGCGGTTGTAGGGCTGAGGACTCATCACGTTGTGCTGAATCTCCATTACCTTGCCCTTCTCGGTACGCATCAGGGTGGTGGTGTGGTCGCCGTTGCGGAAGTTGTCGCATTCCTTGCCGGTCACCTCCTTGTAGCCTTCACGACCGCAGAAACTCTCGGTATCCATGGCTATAAGGGTCTTGATACGGTCGCCACGATGTATGTTCAGCACTTGAGCAATGGGACCAAGTCCGTGAGTGGCATAGACATCGCCACGGTTCTCCTTATTATATTTCAGACGCCAATGCAGTTTTTCTGCATCATCGCCGTCGGGATTATGCCAATAACCTTTCCAGATGTTTGCCTCGTTCAGCGTATGTATGTAGGCGCCCTCGGCACGGATAATCTCGCCAAAGAGACCCTGCTGAGCCATGTTCAGGGCACACATCTCGTAATAGTCGTAGCAGCAGTTCTCCAGCATCATACAATGCAGGCGGTTCTTCTCGCTCAGGTCTATGAGCTGCCAGCACTGGTCCAGGTTCATGGCACTGGGCACCTCTATAGCGGTATGCTTGCCGTTCTCCAATGCGCACTTGGCTATGGGGAAGTGATGGTCCCAATCCGTAGCCACGTATATCAGGTCAATATCATTACGCTTGCACATATCAACATACCCGTATTCTCCGCTATAGATATCAGCAGGTGGCAGACCGGCCTGACGCAGGTACTTCTGGGCATCACGGGCACGTGACTCCTCATAGTCGCAAAGGGCCACAATCTGCACACCGGGGATGTGACAATACCTCTTCACCGCCCAAGGACCACGGCTGCCCAGTCCGGCAAAGCCTACCCGCACGGTCTCCAGCTTAGGACAAGTCAGCCCCAGAGCCGACTGCTGCCCTGCCGGGCGTGCAGGCGTGTCCACAACGATAGTTCCTTTGTCCCAATGCCACTTTGTGTTGGGACTTGTACTCTGAGCATAGATAATTGAGCTTACGGCAAACAATACAATGCCGAAAATGTGTCGTATCTTCATATCATTTTTAGGTTTAAACGCTGCAAATATACACTTATTTTGTTAAGCACAAACCCTATTACGCAGAATTGTCTTCCGATATTAAGTTTTTTTTCATTTCATCCCATTGTTTCCAGTCCGATTTATTATACCTTTGCGCCGGATTCCCCGTTGGATAGGGGGAGACTTCAGACTTTAGCAACCGACTCGTCAACTCGTTAACTATAAAAACAATGAAAAAGACACTAACAACAATTATTGCCATTTTGGCAAACATCGCTATCTTTGCGCAAGAGAAGCCTTTTGTGGTACCAGCCATCGAGAACTGGAAAGCCGCCAAAGGTGAACTACAATGGAATCAACTAAGCAGTATCAGTTATAGTGATGCTTCGCTGCAGGACGAAGCCCAATACCTGTCGGGCTTCATGAACAGCATCCCTGCCACACAGGGCAAGGGCGGCTTCGTAAACCTGCAGCTCTGCAAAGACAAGAAGTTGGGTGCAGAAGGTTACCGACTTACCGTAACCCCCAAGGGTGTTACCGTCAAGGCACAGACGGAGCAGGGCGTGCTGTGGGGTATTCAGACACTGCAGCAGCTGAAGGTGCAGGGCAAGCCTCTCGCCTGTGGAACCATCACAGATACCCCCGCCTATGCCATCCGTGGTGCCATGGTGGATGTCGGCCGTAAATTCATGCCCCTCTCCTACCTCTACAGCCTGGTGGAGATGATGTCGTACTACAAGATGAACACCCTGCAGGTGCATCTGAACGACTGCGGCTCGCACAAGTTTTACAACGACAACTGGGACGAGACCTACGCAGCCTTCCGCATGGAGAGCGAATACTTCCCGGAGCTGACAGCCAAGGACGGCTATTACACCAAGAAAGGATTCCACGACTTCATCCTCTATGCCAGACAGATGGGCGTGGAGATTATCCCCGAGATAGATACGCCGTCACACTCACTGTGCTTCTCGCATTACCGCCCCTCACTGGCCAGCAAGGATTACGGCAAGAACCACCTGGATTTGCGCAACCCCGAGCTACGTCCCTTCTTGGACAGCCTGTATATGGAGTATCTAGGCGGTCCCGCCCCCGTGTTCTGCTGCCCTCGCATGCACATCGGCGTAGACGAGTACAGCAACAAGGACAAGGATGTGGTAGAACTGTTCCGCGGCCTTGTCGACCACCTTATCCGCGAGGTGGAGCGCTATGGCAAGCAAGCCGTTTTCTGGGGTCAGCTGACCCATGCCAAGGGTGAGACGCCCGTAAAGATAGAGAATGTGATGATGGAGATGTGGTACAACCGCTATGCCAACCCCAAGGACATGAAGGCGCTGGGCTATCAGATGATTACCGTTCCCAGTCGTCAGGTGTATCTGGTTCCTGCAGCCGACTATTACTTCGACTACCTGAACTGCAAGATGCTCTACGAAACCTGGACACCCGCCAACATCGCTGGCGAGATATTCCCAGAGCGCGACCCGCAGATTCATGGCGGCATGTTCTGCGTGTGGAACGACATCTGCTACAACGGCATCTCCGTGGGCGACATTCACCACCGCATGGTACCTGCCGTTCAGATTATCTCAGAGAAGACCTGGCATGCCGTCAACGACTCCGTTGGCTATGCCGCATGGGATAAGGGACGCAAGGTGCTGGGCGAAGGCTACAAGTGTAACCAGTTGGGTAACACGCAGGCGCAGCTCCCAACCCTGAAGCCTAATACCGTCATCAGCCCCAGCGACGAGGCACAGATCGGCTACGACTATCAGGTGGAATTCGACATCACCTGGGCAGAAGAACCCGACGGCACCGTCCTGACAGAAGGTCCCTACGCCAAGGTCTGGCTGGCAGACCCCATAGGCGGATGGATAGGTTTCAGTCGAGACGGTTACCTGTATACCTTTAAATACAAGGGCCGTGCAGGCAAGAAGGAACATCTGGCTATCAAGGGCACCAACCGCAGCACCTCGCTCTATGTAAACGGCAAACTGGTGCAGGAGCTGGGCATCGAAAAGCGTTTCTACACCAAGGACAAGACCTACAACTACGTCCGCACCCTTGTCTTCCCACTACAGAAAACAGGCAAGTTCAATAGCACAATTACGAACTTTAAAGCGAGGAAACTTTGAAGATGAGGGATTAGAGTTTAGAGTTGAAAGTTTAGAGTTTAGAGTCAGTTGATAGTGGAAAGTTGATAGTCAAAAGCACAAAAAATAAGCGAAAAGAGAAAAATTCTTCATTCTTCATTCTTCACTCTTCATTTTTTTTGTATCTTTGCACCCGCTTAACAGCAAATAGGTCGGTTCGGTAGCTCAGTTGGATTAGAGCAGCAGCCTTCTAAGCTGCGGGTCATGGGTTCGAGCCCCATCCGAATCACCAAAAGAGTTCTCAAGATTTGAGAGCTCTTTTTTTTATTCGGCTCTCACCCATGACCGGGTCAGGGTTCTTTTAGTCGGCTATCGCCTTGGTAAAAGCGGCAAAGCCGAGCGCGAGCACCCATCCGAATCACCAAAAGAGTTCCCAGATTTTGAGAGCTCTTTTTTTTCGGCTCTCAACCATGACCCCCTACAATCACACCACCGCTGGCTCATTCGTAGTATTCTATCTGTAATTCATCGCTCACAATATAATCCTCGTGGTCGTCATCATAGAGATAGACGATGCGTAGGCCCCTATATTGTACAGGCACCCTGAGCACATCAAGCAAGTGCCAGCGAGGGCGTCCGAAGTCATACGACGCACGGTCCAGGACAAGCCGGTTGCTTACCCAGTCGAACTGATAGTACCCGCCACCTATGCACTGGTCATCCCCTATCAGCAAGTCCTTATGCTGATTCACCATGCCCAGACGCAGGTAGCCGTCCATCGTGATTATGAATTTCGGTAGTGCCATGGATTACTGTTTCATATACAATGCTATTGCATCACGCATAATATCCTATTCTTATATCGTATTTCCTGTACAATACGATTGCAAATTTAGCAATTTTCCATTAATATAGTATGAGAAAAAAGAGTTATCCACATAACGAAATCAAAAATCCGTCCCCTGATCCTTCCTAAAAAAACAAATCTGTCAACATACCCAGAAAAGATAGAAGTAGAAACACAATGACAAGTATGAGAATACATCCACATCCTTGGTTTCCCCCACTTCCACCCGAGGAGCCACCTCCGAAGAAGGTATCAAATACTATAAAATCGCCTAAATCGTCCATGGTATTCATATCAATTATGAATTGTGAATTGTGAATTATGAATTAATCCAAGTCTTCATCCAATTGGCATGAAATATCATCGTCTTCTGTCCAAGTTGTTTTCTTGGAAGCCTTATTCAATGCTCTGGAAAGCACAAATGCTAATATAACTGCAACTATTATCCACATAACGAAATCAAAGAACCCTCCCCTGATCCTCTATTTTAAATGGATTCTTCCTCACTTTCGATTACTTCCTTACAATCACACTGCCGCTGGCCTGATGAGTGGCAAGTATCGTCACTTCGGCTATCTGGACGTGATCAGGAGTATTTGCGACATAGACGGCCACATCGGCAATATCATCGCCTATGAGCGGCTTGATGCCCTTATAGACATTGGCTGCACGATTGGTATCACCATGAAAGCGGGTATTGCTGAAGTTCGTCTCCACCAATCCTGGCTTCAGGTTCGTGACGCGTAAGGCAGTATGGGCCACATCAATGCGAAGACCATCAGTAATAGCCTTGACAGCGGCTTTGGTGGCACAATACACGTTTCCTCCGGCATAGGCAGCATCGCCTGCAATAGAACCAATATTGATGATGTGCCCGCGATTGCGCTCAATCATACCAGGAACCACCAAACGTGTCATCGTGAGAAGACCTTTGATGTTTGTGTCAATCATCGTTTCCCAGTCATCGAGGCTGCCTTCATATTCCGGCTCCAATCCAAGCGCCAGTCCAGCATTGTTGATTAGGACATCTATCTGCTGCCATTCCTTAGGCAACTCGGACAGAAGTTGCTTTGCCTTCTCACGATCCCTTACATCGAAAACAAATGTCAGCACTTCTGTTCCCTTATCTGCCAAATCCTTATGGATTTCTGCCAGCCGCTGTTCGTTTCTTCCTGTCAGAATTAACCTATCACCATTCTCTGCGAACTTCTTTGCACAGGCCAAACCTATTCCGCTTGTAGCACCTGTTATCAATACTGTCTTATTCATATACTTTGCCTAATTAATTTCTTATACTGTGCTATTGCATCACGCATGATGTCCTCGTGGTCGAAGGCTAATGGTGGGAGCGCATCTATGGGGAGCCACTTGGCTTTGGCTGCATCATCCTGACCGGACACTTCTGCAGGAGCATCAACGATGGCCAGATAGGCGACTGTGATGGTACGCCCACGTGGGTCTCGGTCAACCTTAGAATAGGCACCGATCTGATGGATATCGGAAACCTTCAACCCGGTCTCTTCCTCTAGCTCTCGGATAGCGCATTGTTCAGTAGTCTCATCCATATTCATGAATCCACCAGGAAAGGCCCAGCATCCTTTGAACGGATCAAAGCCTCGCTCTATCAGGAGAACCCTCGTATTCTCCTCTTTTGTCATAACCACGCAGTCAGCAGTGACAGCAGGTCGTGGATATTTATAGGTATATTCCATTTTATTTTTCAATATTCTCTGTGGGAATCAAAGAACCCTCCCCTGATCCTCTAGGGGGGGGACGGGGGGGGGCTACCACTCCTCGTCCCAGACGCTGCTGTATTCGCGGGTACGGATGATGCCGCCATCATTGTTGCTGCTGGCACCGCCATACCCTATGTCGGCATTACCACCGACTGCATCTATAATGCTCTCACAGATAATACTCTGGTGCTGTAGCTTCACCACTGTCATGCTTGGTGTTATATATGTCTTCATAAAAGCCCCCTCCCATCCTCCCCCCCAGAGGGGAGGTGACAAATGAGGGTATGGGTCATTGATTATTTCAATATTTTCTTTCCGTTTACGATGTAGATGCCCTTTTTAAGTGAAGAGTGAAGAATGAAGAGTGAAGAATCCTCTTGCCCCTTGCTCCTTGCTCCTTGCACCTTACGACCAGCAAGGTCGTAAACCTCCCCTCCATTACGGGAGGGGGCGGGGGTGGGTCTGTTAATTGAGGTGGCATCCTCGCTACCGTCAAA
>Ga0265298_10005469_pt1 | contig 15908 bp, 12 predicted proteins | sample AusTroGonzalo_MG_3_FD_193486 | JGI IMG/M metagenome (GOLD analysis project Ga0265298, IMG submission 193486) | Bovine rumen microbial communities from tropical cattle in Woodstock, Queensland, Australia - Gonzalo_01 | ecosystem: Host-associated > Mammals > Digestive system > Stomach > Rumen ... | reverse complement strand
ATTCCGCCCAAGAGTTCACATCGACGGCGGAGTTTGGCACCTCGATGTCGGCTCATCACATCCTGGGGCTGGAGAAGGTCCCAAGGGTTCGGCTGTTCGCCGATTAAAGTGGTACGCGAGCTGGGTTTAGAACGTCGTGAGACAGTTCGGTCCCTATCTGCCGTGGGTGTTAGATACTTGAAAGGATTTGTCCTTAGTACGAGAGGACCGGGATGAACATACCTCTGGTGTACCAGTTGTTTCGCCAGAAGCAACGCTGGGTGGCTAAGTATGGACGGGATAACCGCTGAATGCATCTAAGCGGGAAACCCACCTTGAAACTAGGTATCTCCATTAAGACCGTTGTAGACTACAACGTTGATAGGTCAGGTGTGTAAGCATAGTAATGTGTTTAGCTAACTGATACTAATTGTCTGATTGGCTTGTTTCTTACAATATTAGTATTTCGCTTGTCATATGACAGCTCCTTTCATAGTAGTAATCAGATGAACCGGTGGTAATAGCGAGAGTGTCCCACCCGATCCCATTCCGAACTCGGACGTTAAACCTCTCATCGCCTATGGTACTTTGTCTTAAGACACGGGAGAGTCGGTAGCTGCCGGTTCTTCTGATTACTACTCCTTGTTTATTGTTTTATTGTACTCCGCCCCTTATGCCTCCTCATAAGGGGTTTTCTTTTACCATCATCACTCACAAAATGCACAAATCTTGTTAATTTATCCTTTTGTAAAACATCCATAATCAAAAAATATGACAAAAAATGATTGATTTTCGCAAAAATTAGTATATACTTAACTTATCACAAAATTATGGATATATAAATTATGGATAAGAAGGTTAAACTTTTTCATATTTGAATCTTCTTCATATCCTGATTTTGTTCAAAATAGTAATCACTTAAAAACAATATAGCGTATGAAAAAGGTTTTAATCATTGCCGGGGGGCTCATGAGTCTGCTCGGTATGTTGTTATTTTCCTCTTGTGACGATAAGTCCACTTTTATAGAGGAGGAGGAATTCGCACCTTACGGTTACGTCGTATCCGGTGTCGAAACTGTCAAAATTGTAGGTTATAAGGGTCTTATCATTGACGATGTAGGCAAGTCAGACTGGCAACTTTACGTGCCGTTTAGAGAGGACTTTATCGGTAATGAGGCCTTAGCACTGACGAGAAATGAATTTAGCATTACTCTGGAAAAAAATACCGAACAAATTGACATTGAGACAAATATGGAGCCGATAGCTGGCGAAGACCAGGAAATTCCGTTTGCACTTGGCGGTCTTACTCAGCCCTATACTTATATGGGCGAACAAGTACAGCTTTTGTGCTTATCACCTCTCAAAGTAACGGTAGAAATTGTACAGTTAGAGGTGTCTAATGATCCTTATTATTACGAGGAAGGACATCTTGACTTTTCTTTAGTGGCAAATGACAGTATCTGTCTGCTGCAAAAGATTGTACCGTATAGAGTAGCTCCGGTGGAGTTTTATCGAGATTATGTAAATAACTAAAAAAAATATGAAAAAGATTGGTATCTTGATACTTTTGTTGGCAGTGTCAGCGATTGTGTCAGCACAGAAAATGACCATCAAGACCGGTAACGGTCAGACGGTGGAAATTTCCTGTGAAGGAGGATTATCTCCAAAGGAGATTGCCGTTGCCCCCGATGGCAGCGTGATTTTCAAGTTGGGGAACAGTGCCAAGGATTCGGTAGCAGTGATTGCAGAGAATAACATTGAGCCGGAAGAAGTTGATTCTGTTGATTCATTTGTTGAAGTAGACAGCCTCAGTGCGGAAACGCCGATTCTTTATGCCGGAGCTGAAGCAGAAAGCGATTCGCTTACCTCTTCTTCTTCGACAGCGGGAGTTGCAGCTCTTGCCAATGCTATTGCCGAAGAGTTGAGCCCAGAGTATGCAGCCTTCAACAAGGAGCACGAGGGAACCCATCCGGCAAGCGAGCGTGAGCTGATAAAAGACGTGGCTAAGCAATTCTTCAATGAAGATGATGTGGAGACTGTAGACGCTATTGCAACGTTATTCAGCGGTATCAGATTCACTAAGGACTCTACGTTCGTGCCCACATATGAGCAGCGTAAGCCCAGACCGTTGACGAGAACATACGATATTATAGAGCTGAGCGGTAGCTTAGGTAAGAATATCGATAACCTCAGCAACGTAGCGGCTTCGGAAGTCAATGAAGAGGACTACGGAGATGATGCCGAGAACAACCAGAAATTCGGTGGCGGCTTCAAGTACTCGAGAGTATATATCAAGGGTAAAGAAGTTGACGGAAAGTGGCAACCCAACCCGTTAGGTTTTGCCTGGTCTTGGGGAGGTCTTGTTTCGTTCAGCCATGAGAAGGATATAGGTTCATACTTTGATGCAATGGGTAAAGTCGGTGTGCAGATAGGTAATGACATTTGCATCGGTGTTGATGCTCTTGTCGGATCCGGAATTACTCCGTTCAATACGTTCTTGACGAACGATATGAATCACCAGGTTGTAAATAAATCGGTTTGGTGTTTCAAGTACGGAGTACAGGTTTGGGGAAGTTTGAATTTCTCCAAGGACACATATACCGCTATCTATGGTCGCTACATCAATTCGGTACGTCCCAACGAAGGACAATACAACTTGCCGAAGGACTGGGAGGTTGTGTTGGAAGACTTCGATCCGTCCAGCTGGATGGTAGGACTGGCTGTCGGCTACAAGTTTGGCGCTTACGAACCGCTGTCACAAGACAAGCGCTTGCAAGCAAGCTTTAGCACCGGTTATCAGTTCCTTGGGAACAAAGGCTTTTCTGTATCTGCTGAGATTGACCGATTGACGCAGGTTAGCAAAAGTACCCATCTGACTTATGGTTTGGCAGTTGAAAATGTATTTGAAAGCAGTAAAAGAGGCGGAAATATGAACAGTATTCTGCTTTCCGGAGGCTTTCAGGTACGTCAGCCGCAGAACTCATTCTTCTGGGGTAGCAAGTTGCTCTTGGGAATTGGCGAATATGCTGTCATAAACAGCGGAGAAACCAATTACTATGAGTACGAGGACCACTGTTCCAAGCCTTGCTTTAAGGGAGCTCTGCAGTTAACTACAGGTTTCAAAGTAGGTAAGTGCAGTCAGATATCCTGCAATGTGAGATTTGGCGGTCACTTTACAAATTCTATGAAGCATGACGGATTTGAGGAATCTTCAACCAAGAATGCCATAGGATTTGACCTTGGTGCCACATTAGGGTACAATTGGACCTTCTAAAAATAAAAAAACGGGTGCTTGAAAATAGCATCCGTTTTTTTTGTTGATTTTTTTGTCGGAAGAAGCTAAATTAACACCTGATGATAACAAGTATTAATCCTTAATTTTTAGGCCTTATGAATAATAATTGTGATGTTTCGTTAAAGGGTGTGATTACAAATTGTACTCAGCCCGACAACAAGAAGTTGTCTTTTGAAGTCGCCGTGATGAATGTTAATATGCATAATCGGCGCGGTGCGAAGTGGAGCTTCAGACTTCCTCCGATTGTTAAATTGGATGTGTATTGCGGAAATCTGACACCGGCACAAATTGCCCATCTTACTCAGAAAGGCACGGTAGCTCTCTTTTACATTACTCTCGGTGACGAAATCCTGGTGGAGGAGGCGGCTTATGTTGCTCCGCACCCGGCACGAGAAATCGGAGAGTTTATCGATGACCTTAATGCCGGAAAGTTTACTGAATCTCTCAGCATCAGATGATGAAAATAACGGATACCTCTGAAGTGGTATCCGTTGTTTTTTGTTCAAATATATAACTAATCAACCGGTTTAATATGCCAAATTTTGTCGGCGTATTCCATAACCGAGCGGTCGCTTGAGAAATAACCGATTCGCGCTACGTTATAAATAGCCTTTTTGTACCATATTTCAGGTTTGGTATAGTCTTTTTCCGCTTGATGGATGGTATTGTTAAACGCTTCCAAATCTGCTAAAATGAAGTAGTAATCGTTATTTACCAATGAATCAAAAATCGGACTGAATTGTTGCGGATAGTTGCTGTCGGCAAACATTGATGAATTTACGGTATTCAATATCCGTTTGACGTATTCCGAGTTTTCATAAATTTCACGCGGGTTATAGCTTAAACGACGTTCACGGATTTGTTCTTCAGTTAAGCCGAACAGATAGAAGTTTTCCGCACCGACTGCTTCACGTATTTCTATGTTGGCACCGTCCAAAGTTCCCACGGTTAACGCACCGTTTAAGGCAAATTTCATGTTACCGGTACCGGAAGCCTCAAATCCGGCGGTAGATACCTGACAACTGACATCTGCAGCCGGCATAAGGTATTCGGCAACGGAAACTTTGTAATCCGGAACAAATACCACTTTCAAATAATCATTAGCTCTTTCGTCGTTATTGATTACTTCCGCCACATTATTAATCAATTTAATGACTAATTTGGCAAACGTGTATGACGGAGCGGCTTTTCCGGCAAAAATGTATGTCTTCGGCGTAATCGGACGTTTGTGGTCGTTGATCAAAGCCAAATAGTCGCCGATAACTTGTAAAATAGTCATCAACTGACGTTTGTATTCATGGATTCGTTTGGCATGAACAATGTACATACTGTCAGGGTCCACCATAATATGGGTTGCTTTATAAACTTTTTGTACCAAACGACGCTTGTTTTCGTACTTGATTTCTTGGAATTGCTTAATGAATTGTTTGTCGTTAACATAGTTTTCAAGCGAACGCAACAAATCAAGATTTACAATCCAATCTTTGCCGATTTTATCACAAATCAGATTAGCCAAATTATTGTTGGCGTGTAACAACCAGCGGCGTGGAGTAATACCGTTGGTAACGTTGGTGAATTTTTCCGGCCAAAGTTCGTAAAATTCAGGAACCAAACTGTTTTTGATTAATTCGGAGTGTAATTGTGCCACCCCGTTAACCGAAAACGAACCCACAATGGAGAGGTTAGCCATCCGGATAACTTGGTTATCACCTTCACCGTCAACAATGGAAACTTTGCCGAGTTTATACGAGTCGTTGCCGAAATGACTGCGGGCAAATTCCATAAACCGACGGTTAATTTCGTAAATAATCTGCAGGTGACGCGGCAAATAACGGGCAATAATGGAGCTGTTCCATTTTTCCAAAGCTTCCGGCAACAAAGTGTGGTTGGTGTAGGCAAACACCTTCTCCACAATGCTCCAAGCATCTTCCCACTCCATATTGTATTTATCCAAGAGTTGACGCATCATTTCCACAATGGCCAAAGCCGGGTGAGTATCATTTAATTGGATGCAAACATAGTCAGGGAGTTTGGTAAAGTCGTTGCTCTTTTCCATAAAGCGGCGGATAATATCTTGAATAGCGCAGGAAACAAAGAAATATTGTTGTGCCAAACGTAATTCCTTACCGGAAACAACGTTGTCGGACGGATACAATACTTTGGAAATCGTTTCCGTACGGATTTTATCGCGTACAGCTTCAATATAACCTCCGCTGTTAAAGATGTTCAAATCAAGTTCATCATCGGTTTTGGCCGAGAACAGGCGCAAATAGTTCACCGATTTACCGTTGTAGCCGACAATCGGAAAATCATACGGAACACCGTATAAATGGTTGGTATCCGTCCAAATGTAGCCTATTTTGCCGTTCGGTTTGGTATATACGTCAACGTGTCCGAAAATAGGGATAGTGACGGTACGGTCATAACGGGCAAATTGCCACGGCGAATTTTCTTCCAACCAACCGTCGGCCATTTCTACCTGATAACCGTTGTTGAATTTTTGTTTGAACAATCCGAATTGATAGTTAATTCCGTAACCGAATCCCGGCAGTCCCATGGAAGCCATGGAGTCCATATAGCCGGCGGCCAATCTTCCCAAACCGCCGTTACCTAAGGCCGGATCATATTCGGCATCAAAAATATCTTGCAAAGAAATGTCAGGGAAACCGTCAATTTTGATGTCTTTTAATACGTCATAAAGTCCTAAATTGTACAGGTTGTTTTCCAGTGAGCGACCGATAAGATATTCTATGGAAAGATAATATACGCGTTTGGTACCCGCTTTATTATAGCGGGCAATCGTTTCATACATTTTATCCATGGCAAATTCGCGTACGGCCAACGCAACCACCGTAAAGGCCTCTTCTTTAGTGAGTTCGCAAGCTCTTTTGCCGATAAAATATTTAATGTAATGTTCAATCGCTAATTTTAAACGTGCTTTTGCAACTTCATCAATATCGCTCTTATTTTCCTTCACAATTCTTCTCCCATAATATTTGAATTTAACATACTTATTTATACCAAATTAATTTAAAATTGATTGAAATTTGTTTAATAATATAGCAATCCTGTGGATTATTTGAAGATAAAAAATGTTTGATTTTTAGCTAAAATGGCTTTATAAGCGTAACAAGCAGACTAAAAAGGAAAGAGATTACTATGAAATATATATATAAAACAACATTGTTGGCGGCGGTTTTAAGTGGTTTAACCATGGCAAATGCCAATGCCGATACAATTTTTGAAGCAATGAGTGAAGCTTATAACACCAACCCGACATTGCACGGCGAACGCGCAACCAGCGGTGCCATTAACGAAGAAGCCGCGTTGGCTCGTTCCGGTTTCCGTCCTAATATTGCGGTGGGTGGCAGTTATACCGACAGTCACAGCAGAAAAACCGGAAGTAATACGGTTGACGGATATTCCAAAGGATACAAAGGTACCGTTACACAATCGGTGTTTAACGGATTCCAAACCTATAACTCGGTAAAAGCCGCTGATAGCAGTGCTAAAGCAGAAATCCAAAATTTATACAGCGTAGAACAGTCGGTATTACTTTCCGCATCTGCCGCTTATTTGGATGTTGTGCGCGATGAAGCAATTGTTAAACTGCAAAAAAACAACGAACACCTTTTGAAAAAGCAACTTGATGAAACAATGGCGCGTTTTAACGTGGGTGAAGTTACCCGTACCGATGTGGCGCAATCTAAGGCAAGTTATGCGCAAGCACAATCCGACCTGATTTCTGCCGAAGGTGAATTGGCCGTTTCCAAAGACGAATATTTGCGTATTGTCGGAAAAGAACCGTCAGACGTTCATTTCCCGGAGAATTTGTCGGAAATGTTTCCGACCGATTTTAATTCGGCTATGAGCTACGCCAAAAACAATAACTATTCGTTATTAGCGGCGCAAAAAGCCTTAAAAGCGGCCAAATATAATGTTAAGAGCAACGAAGGTGCATTATTGCCGACGGTTAACTTTACGGCTTCAAGCGGTAAAAACACCGTTTCTTCGCATAACGGCATTAATCCGTCCACTCGTAGCAACGAATACACGCTTGAAATGAATGTTCCTCTCTATTCCGGCGGTGCGACGCGTGCCAAGATTCGCAAGAGCAAATATCAAAGATGGGCGGCACAAGAACAATTACGCAGTGCTGAAAGAGCTGTTGTTTCCGATGTTACTGCCAGTTGGGAAATGATGCAGACCAGCAAATCTAATATATCTTCAATTCAAGAGCAAATCAAAGCTTCGGCAATTGCTTTGGAAGGTACGCAAAAAGAAGAAGCCCTCGGTAACCGTACGGTTTTGGATGTGTTGAACGCATATCAAACACTTCTTTTATCACAGGTTAATGAGGTCAGAGCCCGTCATGATTACTATGTTTCCGGCTTGCAACTCATGCAGTCTATGGGTAAACTTACGGCACAAAAATTGGGTCTGAAAGTTAAAAACTATGATGCCGAAGGTCACTACCAAAATACCAAAGGCAAGTGGTTGACTTTATCAATAGATGAATAATACGGAGATTATCCGATTTAAAAAAAGCGAGGATAAAATAACCCTCGCTTTTTTGTTGTATCATAATAAATTTAAGCTATTGCCAAATAAAATTTGTTTTGCTATTATACCCCGAGTGATGTTTTAATTTAGGGCATAAATTTATGGAAAGCGACGAAAAAGAGGAGTCTATAGACGATATTATAAGGTCCGTTCGTGCGGCAATCGTTGAAAAGGAAAACAATCCTTATTCTTCCGCTTTCCGCTATCCGCAAGGTAAAGAAGAAATTTTTATGCTCTCCAAAAATATGTTGGTAAAACGCGAAGATATTCCGTATCAATTAGGGGTATGGAATTTTGATGATGTTGCCAAGAAAATGATGAAAAAATACAGAAACTATTTCAATCGCCGCTTTTTAGAGGTCGTCCGAGTGCGGGTAAAGGAAGAAAATAAAGCCTGAAAAGGTTTCTTCCTCAAGTTTTGAGTATGTGTTTTTTTGTGCAACAATTAAATTAAACAGGAAAATTAAAAATGTTAGAGAAGAACTACAATCCTAAGGATTTTGAAGAAAAGATTTATGCAAAATGGGAAAATGACGGAGATTTTATTCCGGATATGCGCTCCGATAAAGAGGCATTTTCAATAGTTATTCCGCCACCTAACGTTACCGGTGTGTTACACATGGGACACGCTTTGGATAATACGTTGCAGGATATTCTTATCCGCTACAATCGTATGCTCGGTAAAAAAGTTTTGTGGCAACCGGGAACAGACCATGCCGGCATTGCAACGCAAATGGTGGTTGAACGCAACCTTGCCAAAGAAGGCTTAACCCGTCACGATTTGGGACGCGAAAAATTTGTTGAACGTGTTTGGGAGTGGAAAAAACAATCCGGTGGCACGATTTGTCGTCAACTCCGCCGCTTGGGCGCTTCTTGTGACTGGTCACGCGAGCGCTTTACAATGGATGAGGGATTATCTCATGCCGTACGCAAAATCTTTGTTTCCATGTATAAAGACGGATTGATTTATAAGGCCAAAAAATTGGTTAACTGGGATCCGGCACTGGAAACCGCCGTTTCCGATTTGGAGGTTGTCCAGAAAGAAACCGTAGGCAAAATGTATTACTACAAATATCCTTTGGAAGATAACCCGAATGAGTTTATCCATATTGCCACCACCAGACCGGAAACCATGTTCGGTGATACGGCTGTCGCAGTTTCCAAAGATAATCCTAAACTGAAACATTTAATCGGTAAAAATTGTATTTTGCCGATTGTTAATCGCGTTATTCCGATTATTGACGATATACATGCCGATCCGGAAAAAGGTACCGGTGCGGTTAAGATTACTCCTGCGCACGACTTTAACGACTTTGAGGTTGGTAAACGTCATAACTTGCCAATGATTAATATTCTTAATCCGGATGCAACTTTGAACGAGAACACACCATATAACGGTATGTCAACGCAAGAAGCCAGAGTTAAGACAATAGAAAAATTAACCGAATTAGGTTTGATGGAAAAAATAGAAGATCACCCGATGGTTATTCCTTACGGTGACAGAAGTGGTGTTGTAATAGAACCGTATATGACCGATCAATGGTTTGTTGATGCTCCGAAATTGGCGGTGGAAGCGCGTCGTGCCGTTCATGATAAGGAAATGGAGTTTGTTCCTGCAACTTATGAGAAAACCTATTTTGAATGGATGAACAATATTCAGCCGTGGTGTATTTCCCGTCAGTTATGGTGGGGACATCAAATGCCGATTTGGTACGGTCCGGATGAAACTATTTTCTGTGAAGAATCTGTTGAAAAAGCACAGGAAGCCGCAGACAAACACTATGGTAAACACGTTGAATTGCGCCGTGAAACCGATGTTTTGGATACGTGGTTCTCTTCCGGTTTGTGGGCGTTTTCAACTTTGGGTTGGCCGGAAAATACCGAACATTTGCAAACGTTTTATCCGACCAGCGTACTCGTTACCGGTTTTGATATTATCTTTTTCTGGGTTGCCAGAATGATGATGATGAGTATGTATATGATGAAACGCGTACCGTTCAAAAAGTGCTATATTCACGGTTTGGTTCGTGATGAGCAAGGACGCAAAATGAGTAAATCCAAAGGTAATACCGTTGACCCGATGGAAACGATTGATAAATACGGTGCCGATGCGTTGCGTTTCTTCATGGCTTCTTCGGAAACACAGGGACGTGACATTAACCTTTCGGATTCGCGTATTCAGGGTTATCGTAATTTTGCGACAAAACTTTGGAATGCCGCTCGTTTCTGTGAGATGAACGAATGCTATTCGGTCAAAGATTTTGATATTAAATCCGCTAAATTGGAAATCAATAAGTGGATTATTGCCAAGGCCAAAGAGGCTACCAAAGATGTTACCGACAGTTTGAACAGCTACCGTTTTTCGGAAGCCGCCAATGCCGTATATCAATTTGTTTGGGGCACTTTCTGCGATTGGTACATTGAGCTTACCAAGCCGGTGTTCTACGGAGATAATGCGGATGATATCAAAGAAACACGTGCGGTTGCCGCTTGGGTTCTTGATAGAATTTTGACGATTCTTCATCCGTTTATGCCGTTTGTTACGACCGAATTGTGGAATAATTTGACCACGCGTTCGCAAAAATTGATTAAAACGGAATGGCCGCAAAATGAAACGATTTCCGACAGCGATAAATATGATATTGACTGGTCAATAGATTTGATTTCGGCAATTCGTTCACTTCGTTCTTCCATGAACTTGCCGGCCGGAGCCAAATTGACTGCTTATGTTAAAGCAAATGCGACGGATTCGCAGATTTTGGATAAGCAAAATAAGTTGATTTGCACACTTGCCCGTTTGGAAAAACTTTGCGCTTTGGGCAATACGGAAATTACCAAAGACATGGTACAAACGGTCAGTCGTGATGCAACGGTTTTGATTCCGCTTAAAGGTGTGGTTGATTTTGCCGCCGAACGTGAACGCCTCAATAAAGAGTTGGAAACCTTAAATAAAAACTTGGACGGCTATGCGCGTAAATTGGGCAATGAAAGTTTTGTTGCCAAAGCGCCGGCCAAAGTTGTTGAGGAAGAAAAACGTCGTCAGGCAGAAGCTATGGAAAACAAGGCTAAAGTTGAAGAGGCTTTGGCGCGTATTGCCAATTTTTAAGGAGATAAAAAATGAAAAAATTAATTTTAAGTCTGGTTGCCGTATGTTTTGTCAGCGCTTGTGCAACCGATCCGTACACCGGAGAAAGTAAAGTTGCTAAAACTGCTTGGGGAACCGGTATCGGTGCGGCCGTGGGAGCCGGCGTCGGAGCTTTAATCGGCGGAGAAAAAGGTGCATTAATCGGTGCCGGTATCGGCGGTGCGGCCGGAGCTGCTACCGGCGGTTATATGGATGTTCAGGCTTCCAAGCTTGGCGAAAAATTACGCGGTACCGGTGTGCAGGTTTTGCGTGACGGCGATAATATTCGTTTGATTATGCCGAACAGCATTACCTTTAACACCAATGATGACACCATGAAGACAACCGCTAATCAGGTGTTGGATTCGGTAGCCATAATTGCCAACGAATATGATAAAACCAGATTGCAGATTGTCGGACATACCGACAGCACAGGTAACGATAAAATCAATATTCCTTTGTCGCAACGTCGTGCCACTTCGGTTGCCAACTATTTGGCTTTACGCGGTGTAAATCCGGCTCGTATGCAGGCTTTGGGCGTGGGTGCTTCGCAACCGATTGCTTCAAATGCAACCGAGGAAGGAAAAGCACAAAACAGACGTGTTGAAATATTCCTGATTAATCAACAATAATGTAATATTGATAACGCCAAAAAAGAGAAGGTTGATTGCTTAAAGTAATCAACCTTTATTTTATTGTGTCAAATATTACCGCATTTTGTCAAGAACATGGTTGACAACCGGCTGAAAAAAAGGTATAAAAGTAACAGAAATAAAATTATAAATAAAAGGATTATGAAAAAGAATTATTTAAGGTACTTGATGGTGATATTGATAGTGGTTGCGTCCATTACTATTTATCATCACAAGCAAGCAATTGAGATTATGCCTCTTGAAAAGCCCCTTACTCATGCTGACAGCGTGCGTATTCATAATGAGGCCTGTTATGAAGAGTGCAGAGATGATATCCTTATCTGCATAGCCTATGTGGAAGGATTTAGAGAGAAACCTTACTTTTGCGGTGCCAGATGGACTGTGGGGTATGGTACGACGGTTTATCCCGACGGCTCAAGAGTTATGAAAGATTCACCGATAATTGACAAGGATTACGCAAAGGAGTGTGTTTTTTCCGCATTGGATAATCACGTTAAACCGTTTATTCTTGCTCATGTTGAACGAAGACTTACTCATGAGGAGATGTTGGGAGTTGAACTTTTCATCTATAACGTAGGCGGTGAGCAATTTTCCGGCTATGACAAAGACGGCGAAGAAGTTGGAGAATCATCCGAATTTTTGAAGGCTATTAACCGAGGCGACGATGCTTTGGAAACAGCCAAGAAAATGACCAGTTTTCGCAAGTCTGCCGGCAAAAGAGCTAACGGATTGTTGAAGCGTCATTGGGTTGTGGCAGGTATTTATACCGGTATTATTTCTCCGGCAGATATTTTGGAATTGCAGCCCGAGATGTTTTACAGACCTAAAGTTAACTTTTATTATGATAAAATGAAGGGCGATTTTTGGGACTATAACTTTGGTAACAGCAAAGTATTGCAGTTTATCAAAAGCAATCTCGGAGAAGACAGCGTGCGTGAAATCATATAAAAAAACCGTCGGATAAAACCGACGGCTTTTTTATTGTTTAATACAAATAAAACTCTTGCATTTACACCGGTTTTGTAATATTATAGACAAAACAGAGGTTCTTTGTTTAGTCGTATTTGAAGGTGATGCCATGAATAAAATCAAACAAAAGTTAAATGAAATCAAAAATAAGTGCGGATTGGCATTACCTCTTGCCGGTATTTTGGCTATGGGAAGCGCCGGCTACGGTTTGTCGGTAAAGCACGGTATAGCCGATAAAACAGAATTGGTTGCAAATAACGGTAAAGAAGATACATATAAAAACACAAGCGACAGTTATTTAATGTCTATCTTGGTTATGATAGAGGGTTGTACTCTTAAAGCTTATACGGACGATATAGGAGTTTGGACGTACGGCATAGGTAATACCAAAACCATAGACGGCAGAGCGGTTAAAAAGGGTGATACCTTAAAAGACAATGATGAAGCGTTTGCAGTTGCCGATCATCATATCAGAGAGCGCATAGACTTTGTTTTTGATCACATTACAAGAGATTTAACACCTGAACAAAATGCGGCATTACGCAGCTTCGCCTATAATTGCGGAGCCGGTACTTTGGTTCAAGAAAACGGAAAACTGACCGAACTCGGTAAAGCCGTTAATGAAGGCGATGATGATTTTGTTGTAAGAGAAATGTTGAGATACAACAAAGCCGGCGGTTCTTTTATGAAGGGATTATTCTTCCGTCGGGCATTAGAAGCCTATGTTTATCAAGGTTTTGTGCCGTTGGAGGAATTACAAAAAGGTATTATCGGCGGAATAGGTAATGTCAGTTGCAATCAGGAAATGAAAGATATTTTCAAGCTGAAAGAAACAAAAGTTAAAAAAGGCAGGAAAAAATATAAAATCAGTGCCACTTTTGATGATGCGGCAATAACCGATAGTGCGGTTGCAATGAAATTGGTTGCGGTTTGTCAGTCGCCGGCAATGGGTGAAATATCGTCCAAATATGCAGACTTTCATGTGGGCGAGCAAGTATGTGCATTTTTACCGAGCAAGCTTGTACCAAGCTCAATGAAACCGATGGATGCGATGTATTATGCCGATGTAAAAGGTCAAAATTCCTGTGAGTTGGCAACTTTGCAAATAAAAGAGCAAAGGCAAATGGCCAGCGTTATGCCGGATTTGGGAAAAATATTGCAAAAAATGAAAAGAAGCAGAAGCGGTTCCGAGTAAAAATATTTTTACTTCCGTAATTTTACCGATGGCTTATAAAACAAAAAATCTCCTCTTTGTGAGGAGATTTTTCGTACATGTAAATGAGCTTATTACACCCAAATTTCTCCGCGGAGAGTTTGATACATTTGCAGGGCTGCATCAAATCGGGGGTCTGTCATGATAACTCGTTTAATTTCAGGCAGTAAATCCCAGACTTTCAAGTAGTTCCACAGCAAATTGGGGCAGTTCAGATGGTAGGTGCCGTCATATTGATTTTTATACACGCTTACCATATGTTTTTGCAGCTCAATGTTATCCTGCGGATCTTTCAAACCGTCGAGAAAACGGTCGGTCAAAGTTCCGTAAATTGCAATATAGGCCAAAACTTCGCCGTATTTGCAAAAGTGTTTGATATTGGCTTCAAACCAAGTATCGTACTTGTCGGCCTTTCTTCCCTTCAGTTTTCCCTTGTTCATCTTTCTTAATTTAGCGAAAATTTCAGCCAGTTCCGGATTTCTTGCCGTACCATAGAGGCCGCCATAGTACATTCTGACATATTCCTTCGGCCAGACGGAAATGGGTAATGAAGGTTTCTCGTATTCAAACACGGGATAGGGGGAAGGCCCCTTGTCTTTTACGGCGAAAATCAATCCGCCGACAGATGCCGGAATTATCATAACTCCGATAACTAATAATGTTAAGTCCATCATAATTTTCTATTTTTAAAGTTTTACAATAATTTCCATATATTTAGTTTAATCATGGGAATTATACTTTATAAGGATTTAAATGCAAGCAAAAACAGTATGATAAGTTTATTTATCAAGAATTGCGTTTCCGGATATTTCTTCGGCCTTGAGCTGAATTTCCAACCACTGATTTTCTTTGTTTGTGATTTCTTCTTTGTTTTTTGCCAACTTAGATGTCAGTTCATCAAATTTTTGCGGATCATCGGTATATAAATTCGGGTTGCCGAGAGCTATTTCAATGGCTTTGTTTTCTGCTTCCAATTTAGCGATTTCATCCGGCAGATTATCTAAAAGGTATTGTTCTTTATAACTCAATTTTACGGTTTTGTTTTTTTCACGCGGTTTATTTTCTTCTTTTATAGAGGCTTTTTTATCATTATTTTTTTGCGGTTTGTTTTTTAGTTTTTCCAATAATTCGGTGTATGAACCGACGTGTTCGTACACGGTGCCGTCACCTTTCATATATAAAAGCGAAGTGGCAACCTTATCCATAAAATCACGGTCGTGACTGACTATTAAAACCGTTCCTTCGTATTCATCCAAAACCTCTTGCAACAAATCCAACGTATCCATATCCAAGTCATTGGTCGGCTCGTCCAATACCAAAAAATTGGACGGATGAGCCAAGGCAACTGCCAACATTAGACGATTTTTTTCACCGCCGGAAAGAGCCGATACCGGACATTGTGCCTGTTCCGGTTTGAATAAAAAATCTTTTAAGTATGCGACAACATGGCGGAAATGCCCGCGCACCCAAATATGGTCACCTTCGTTGCACAATGTTTTCCAGAGTGTTTTTTTCGGATCAAGAGTTACACGATTTTGATCAAAATAAGCTTCTTGTAAATTTTTACCGATACGAATAAATCCGGAATCCGGTTCCAATCTTTTGGTCAGCAATTTGATTAACGTGGTTTTGCCTGATCCGTTAGGTCCGACAATGCCTAATTTATTGCCTTTGATAACCCGCAACGAAAAATCTTTTACAATTTGTCTGTCGCCGAATTTTTTGCAGATATTTTTGGCTTCAATAACCATTTTGGAGCGCAATTCGGTTGTTTGAGCTTCCATTTCAACCGAACCGGTCATTTTGATTTGTTCGCGTCTTTCGGCGCGCAGTTGTTGCAATCGGCGAAGTCTGCCCATGTTGCGTTTGCGGCGGGCGGTAACACCTTTATGGAGCCACTCGGTTTCTTCGGCAATTTTTTTATTTAAGGCTTTTTGTTCTATAATTTCTTGGTCAATAACCTGATTTTCCCACTCCTCAAATGCGCCGAAACCTTTGTTGTTGCGTCTTAAGATTCCTCTATCAAGCCAAAATGTTGTTTGCGAAGTATTTTGCAAAAACGAACGATCGTGACTGATAACGATAACGGCACCGGTGAATTTTTTGATAATA
>Ga0265298_10005468_pt1 | contig 15909 bp, 15 predicted proteins | sample AusTroGonzalo_MG_3_FD_193486 | JGI IMG/M metagenome (GOLD analysis project Ga0265298, IMG submission 193486) | Bovine rumen microbial communities from tropical cattle in Woodstock, Queensland, Australia - Gonzalo_01 | ecosystem: Host-associated > Mammals > Digestive system > Stomach > Rumen ... | reverse complement strand
GGCAAGTCCTGGGTCGCCAAATACGGCGGTGCCTAAGAGATCCTCTTGCTTCTTGCCCATCCAAAGCGCAAAAGTTTCCGCAGCGCCGCAGGCATCCGAACGGGTGTACACATGAATTGGTGTTTTGTCAGAAGTACCCAAAACTTGTCCCCAGGTAGTATATTCACCTGTGATCCAGATTTTTGTGGCAGTTTCTTTGGAGATTCCATGTTTCACTAATTCTTTTGCCATCGGATTTGCCGCGTTGATTACGATGACCACTGCATCCTTGGCCGAGGCGAACGGAACCGCACCCTTCTCAAGCTCCGGGGCGTATATTTCGCGTGACACCATGCCCAAGTCCACCACATCGGCCAGCACATCCGTCATGCCTTTGCCTGCACCACCTGCGGAGAGGTCAATGTGCACGCCAGGATGCATTTTCTGGAACTCTTCAGCCCATTTCACGGCCAACGGATAGAGTGCGAATGCGCCTGAGATGGAGATATCCCCCTTCAGGTCGCCATTGGATGAATCCTTTTGTGCCGACTTTTTTCCACAAGATCCTGCTGTGACTATAATCACGAAGGACAAAATCCATAGAATTGAATTCTTTAGTGCTTTCATATATGTAAATTTAAAGTTTTGATTCTTAAAACACTGCGCTTATCATGGCCGTGAAATTATGCCCGATTTGAGGCTCTTGTTGTCGTTGTTTAAGTGTGTAAGCTATTTGGGCACGAAGGTGTTTTTCCGGCCACCATTCCACGCCTGTGGAATAATACATGGAAGGAGTGTTTGCGGCAAGATCTTTCTCATAGTAGTCAAAGCGCAGAACAGGACGGAGTTTCTGCCGAACGGTGCTGTTTGCACCCCATCCGAACTTGAACCAATACCCAGCGGTCAAGTAGAATCCATGTGTGTGGAGTGGTGTAGGAGTGTATGTGTCCTGTGTTTCATCCAACATGGCGAATTCGGTATTGCCCCATAAGTATTCGCTACGAAGCACCCAATTTCCATCCGCATATTGCAATCCGCCAGCATAGCGTATCCTTTTTCCGTCAATGTTTGTTAAATTGTTGTTGTACAACATGTTGTATTTCCCCCAGTATCCAGAAACAGACAGTGTTAGATGCTTGACAAAAGGACAAAATTCAATACGTGCAGATATGTCTTTGGCCAGATTGTCGGTTTTAACATTGATACCGTTTCCGCCAAACACTCCAACTCCATAACGAAGAATAGGGATTTTCTCATCTCGAACGGTCGTTTCCACCAAAGTGCCAGTGAGCATTGCACCAATTTCACGTCCATTTGCATAAGAACTGATTCCTGTAACATCTTTATAACCTGACAGAGCACTTATGACCTGTGCGTTTTCCATCAACTCCAAATCCAAAGGAGACAAAATGTTTTCCAGTGAAAAGGGTATCTTGAATTGCCCTACTTGCAACTTGGCGTATTTGCAAAAATTAACTTTAATAAAAGCATCAATCAGGCGTGGTGTGGGTGCAAAATCGGCCTGTAAACGGAAATCCACCCATTTGGAAAGACTTCCTTTGAAGTCAAGACGGGCGCGCCGAATCCGAAACACACTGCTTTGGTTTTCTGTCCAGTTGTTGTCATATTGGTATTGCGCATCTATCCAACCGCCAATTTTAAAATTATTCTCAATATATTGAAATACAGAAGTTTTTGTAATCTTACTTGAATCATCAGATGAGGTGTTGCTGATTTTCTCATTTTGGGAGAAAACCGTATTTAAGGTGAACAATAGTGTGGCAACACAAAAGATACTTGTTGGCAACTTCTTTACCATAGTTGAATAATCGATTCTATAGTGAAAAAAATGTTAATGATTTGTGTCGGCAAATATAGGTCGCTCGAATGGATTATTTGTATGATTTTCTTGCTGAAAATGTAATAAATCAACACATAATTTGTAAATATTCGTTTATTTTTGTAGGAAAACACAAAAAATTATCTAAAATTGTGGATTTTTGACAAAATATCAGATAACATTTCTTTTGATTTTTTTATTTTTGTCACCATGAAATTTGATCCACTTTATCTAATTGCTATTGTCTCCATTATTGCCAATGTGGTTTTGGTGATTCTTTTCGTACATAGTAGAAGATCATATAGCAAACTTATGTCGAAATGTTTAAAAGAAGAACAACGAAAAGAGGCTTTGATGAATGATCTGGTATATGATGCGTCAGTCTTGTTGGATGAACACGACAAAGTTGTGCTGAAATCCTTACGGCAATGTCTTGAGGAGGAAAAAGTATATTTGAATCCCGACCTTTCCATACAGGAACTCGCCCGACTGGTTGGTACTAACAAGAGCCGTCTCTCCCATGTCATTAATACAGGGTTGGGACAGAATTACGCTTCGTTGGTTAATAGGTATCGTGTGAAGGAATCCATACAGCTGTTGAGCGATGAGCAGTATTTTCTTGAGAAATTGGAGGCGATAGGGGAGATGTGTGGTTACAGCAACCGCCAGGCCTTTCACGCTTCATTTAAAAAAGAAATGGGCATTACGCCCATGCATTTTAGGAATATTAACAAAAATAGAGTCAAAAAAGAAAAGGCATCATAAGGTGGCATTCTGTCAAAATGCGTATGAATATACGGTGGACGAGGAGGATTACACCTATCTCACCTCTTCCAACATAAGCTCGCCTAAACCGATGTGATAGCCTTCGGAAACGAAGAGAATATTGCCGTTTTTGTCGAGGACCAAGCAAACAGGTCGTTCGCCAGTGGTGTTCGCCAGGGAACCGTCGTGCACGCCGTTCTTCAGGGCAGACAGTACGGCTTCAGTCATATCATTAACCTTGGTGGAGAACACCTCCACGTTGGCGGGCTGGTTCTTTTCTTTCTTCCAATTGGCATTGTTGGCGAGGAAAATCATCTTGCCGCCCCAAGCTTCGTAATCGGCTTTCTTTGCGGCTAGCTCCTTGGCCAAATGATTGGTTGGCTCGGTGCCGGGCGCAACCAGGCAAAGTATCATCTTTTCTTTGCCTGATTCTTGAAGAATCTCAGATAAAGATTTGCCGTTCAGCTTGTTGATGTTCATGTCCAAGCGGCCATAAGTGTTGTTTCTTGGCACCAATTCAGGAATCTTGATGGTATATTCGTCTTTCTTGTTCAAGGTGAAAAAGCGCAGTTCGGAAAGCACTTCTCCGTCGCTATATCGGTTGCCGGTGGATAGACAGTACTTGCCAGGAGGCAAGTTCAGGACGATGTCACGGACCTCGACGCGCGGGTCGTTTTCAAAGTCATACGAAACATACTCACCATTTTCGAAACGCTGGAGCGTGTAATGCGTGTAGTAGGTGTAACCTTTCGGGTTGTGCAGTGTCAGTGTGGCCAGCTCTTCCTGCGGAACCGACTTCCCCCCTTCGAATGAAACCTCCTGCCAAGCACCGTTTCCCCAAGCATAGATTTGGTTGGAGGCATTGTCCAGATAGGCAGGTATGTCCAAACAGCGGCATAAGGCCACGAAGAAGATGTCACGGGAGTGTGCGTCAGCGCGGCGAGTCTTGAACACGCCAATCGGACTGATGGGGCAGTTGTAGTAGTTGCAGAGCAGATCGATGGTGATGTACCGCTTCGTCCAGTCGTTAAGTTGCCCAACCGACGGTGCAACTTCTTCAGGAAGCGTGTTTACCAGTGCCTCCCGCAGGTCATGGCGCCAGTCGCGGATCAACTCGTTGGAGATGCGTGCCGGCAGAATTCCCTTGAGATAGACTTCCAATGGGTAATGTTCCTCCTTGAAATAGGTGAGGTGGCTTTCCAAAGTCTCCGCTTTAGTGTCGCGCAAATCCTTGTCCGCCAATGCAGCCACGAACTCTTTCAAATACAACCCTTCCTCCTTCTTGCTGTGGTTTTGCAGGAATCTCATTATTTCTGCATGATTCCCTTCGCTTCGGTGAATCACATCGTAGAACTCTTCTGGAGTGAAGTATTCGTTCTGATACTTGTCCGTTTGCAATTTGGTGGGGAAGGTCTTGCGGTAGGCCTCGCGCATCTTGTCTTCCTTGGCCAGTCGCTTGTTGCAAGCCAATTGCGCCGCGGCACTTACCCTGTTGTTCAGCGGCTTGCCCGCTGGTGGCACCATGCTGAATTGTTGGACGAGATTGCCTGCCGACATCCACGGGTTCGGGCCGTTGTCGTTCAAAATCAGCACTAAGTGATTCTGTTTGCGGAGGTCCAACTTGGCATACGCGAAATCATTACCCTGTTTCGCCCAAACCAGCAGGTCGCCGAGCCCTGTGTTGAGTTGTGCACGGCCGTTTTCGTCGGTTTTCACCTCTGCGAGGGTGTAATATTCCGCATAATTATAGAGTTTGAAGCATACAGATGCGTTTTTCGCGGGCAGATGTTGTTTGTCATAAACGGTGACGTATGCTGTGGCAGTGTCGGCATAATTGGACAAAACATTAATGCAGGAGTAGTATTTTGTCTTCTTGTTCACCTCTTCGGGACCGTTGTAGCGACCGAAGACGTTGGTGTGCACCATCATGGTGCGCGTGGAGGGGTAGGCGAACCAGCCCATATTGAGGTCGGGGTCGGGCTCGCAGGCGCCGAGGAACCACCATTTGCCGTCCACCCAGACCTCCACCCATGCGTGGTTGTCGTCGCAGTGCGCCCAGCGCGGGGTGTAGCACTGGCGGGCGGGGATGCCCACGGCGCGCAGGGCCGTCACCGTCAAGGTGCTCTCCTCGCCGCAACGACCGTGCGAGGTGCGCAAGGTGGCCAACGGTGCGGAAGTGCGCACATCGGCGGGCTGGTAATCCACATGCTCATGGCACCAGTGGTTCACCTCCAACGCCGCCTCGTACATGCTCATGTTCATAATCCGGTTTTTCAGCTGGTGGAAAATGTATGCCCTGGCCGTATCCAAATCTTCATTGTTCACGCGATAAACCACCACGAAATGGCGGAAGATATCCTCCGGAATGGTCTTGCCCCATGAAAAGGTCTCACGCGCCTCGCAGGCAATCTTCACCTGCTGGTCAAAGAAATCGAAATCGTAGTCGGCCAAATCGCTCTGCGGCATGTAGGCATACAGAAAAGTGAGATATTGCGCCATGTCACGGCTCCGGAAGCCCGATTTAATCATGTATTGCCCAATAGATAGGCGCACATTCTCGGGAATGCCGTACCGACCGTTGTAATCCTGCTGAACGGCGGTCCAGTAGTCGGTTTGGGCGAACAGGGTGGGGATGGTGATGGCTATGAAACAAACAAAAAATAGGATTCTTTTCATTTTTTTTACATTATGGAGTTGCAAAGATACATCTTTTTGAGATTTTTTTTATTTTTGCAGGGCAAAATTGTGAAGGTATTCAAGGATTGTAAAAATGATTGCATTGCCTATCATTAGTGTGATATTGTGGATGAGTTACATCATCTTCGTGTTGTGCAAGTTTGGTGTTCCTACTACACTTTCTGAGACCTACTATTTGTTGAGCAAAAAGTGGGATTGGCTGTTTGCAGCATGGTGTTTCTTCACGGCCACCCCGTTTTGCATTTATTGGTATATCGTGGCTCCGATTGGGTTGAAGTGGTTCGCCGTAGCTAACTGGGTCGCCATGGTTTCCATTGGGATCTGTGGCTGTTACAAATCCGGTCCGAAAGAGCCCAATAGCGAGAAATGTATTGCTAAAGGCGATGAAGAGACGCTGGATATACTTGAGGAAGAACATCCTATTGCCGTTATCAAACAGCAATTGATTGAGCAATTCAAGCCCAGTACTCTGTTTAAGTACGGTTGGAAAAAGTTGGCCCATTATATTAGTGCTGTAGGAGGAATACTTTTTAGTTCGATGTATTTTTGGATTACGGCAAAAATCACTGTAATAGCCAGTTTGGTGATTTACTGTTTGTCCATTTTGTTCGGTTCTCGGGTGAAGGCGGTTTATAATAGTAAATATCCCTCCGGCGGTTCCCACAATGCGTGGATCTTCTTTACGGAAATTACGTGCTTCTTGCAACTCTTTCTCTTTCTCTTGATTTAGAAGATAATCGATTTTGTTTCTTTTAACGGATTCGTGTCATTAGGATATTTTTTGACACGGAGTTATCGTGTTATGGTTGAGGCATTCTTTAGCAGCGCGACCACCTCTTCGGCGCACGTTTCGTCGTAGCCGCCCTTGGTTTGCACTTTGCACGAGCCGTGCACTTCGCGCACGCCTGTGTAGGTCACGAGCTCGCGCACGTTGTCCGGGCGCACGCCGCTGCCCGCCAAAATGGTGATGCGGTCACCGGCTAGTTGGACGAGCGCTTTCAGTGTTTCTTTTCCTTCCATGGCGGTGGGCTGGCAGCCGGAGGTCAGGACTCTGCGGCAACCACAATGAATGACCTCTTCCAACGACTTTTTCCAATCCTTGCATCTGTCAAAAGCGCGGTGGAAAGTGATCGGAACCGGTGCGGCAAGCTCCGTGAAGCGGCGCGTGAGCGCAGTGTCAATGCTGCCGTCTTCATGCAGGAATCCCACCACAATGCCCGCTACGCCCAATTGCTTGCAAATGCGCACATCCTCTTCCATAGTTCGTATTTCCAGCTCGTTATAGACAAAATTGCCCGGTCGCGGGCGCACGAGCACAAACACATCCAAATGCAATTCTTCTACGCAATGCTTGATGGCAGCGTAGGATGGGGTAGTGCCCCCTTCGTTCAGGTTCTGGCACAACTCGATGCGCTTTGCTCCGGCGGCCTTGGCGTTGGCCGCCGACTGGATGGAACCGCAGCAGATCTCGATTTCCATAAGGCTTACGTGGTGAGTTTGACTTGCGTGTGTGCCTCCACCACATTGATGGCGTAGTCGCCCAGCTTTTCGCAGTCGCTGATCAAGTCCATGTAGGTGACACCAGTCTGATAATCGTATTTCTTGTCGTTCACATCCGCCACATTGTTCTCTTTGAGCTGGGTTCGGTAGTGGTTGATTTCGTTCTCGATATTGAGAGAGATGCGCGGATCCACCTTGTGGTCGGTGTCTTCCAGAATCAGCTCCATCTGGGTGAGCGCGTTGTCGCAAAGATCCCAAATGTGCTTGACATGGGCCACTTGCTCGTCGGTGAACTCTTCCCGCATCTTGTATTTACGATTGATGGTGCGTGCCATGTTGTAACAGCTGTCGCAAATACTCTCAATTTCGGAAATTTCACGCAACATGCAGCGTATCTGTGTCTTACTTTCAGGACTCAATCGTCCTTCCGACACTTGGTTCAGATAGTTGGCGATTTCCACTTCCATGTTGTCGCTGATGCCCTCATATTTTTCAATACGGGTAAAGAGTTTGACAAATTCGTCATTGTTCTTGAGTTCAAGCAGTTGTGGCACGAAACCGAACATGCGGTGTGCACGCATAGCAAAGTGATTGATCTCCTTTCGGGCTTCCAGAAGCGAAAGCTCGGAGGTCGAAAGCAAACCACCGCTGATGAAGCGCAGACGCATATCCTCGTCCTCCTCCTTGCCTTTGATGAGATGGCATACCACCTTTTCAAAGGTGGGGATGAACCAGACGAGAATGAGTACATTGCAGAGGTTGAAGGCGGTATGGAAAGCGCAGAGCGCGAAGTTGATGCGGGTGGAAGCGTTTGGGTCGGTGCTGAGATCTGCAGTCGGATCAAAGCCCACGGCGGAGCAGACCATCTTGATGAAGAGACGGAACACAAGGAGGATCCAGCATACGCCGAACAGGTTGAAGATCAGGTGTGAGAGGGCTGCTCGGCGGGCTGAAGTGTTGGCGTTCAAAGCCACGATATTTGAAGTGATGGTGGTGCCGATGTTTTCGCCCAGCACCAAAGCAATGCCTTGGTAAATGTCGGCCACGCCCGTTGAACACAGAATCATTGTGATGGCCATGATGGCGACGGACGACTGCACGCACATAGTGAGGATGCCACCCAGCAGCAGGAATATGACGTAGGAAAGGAACCCGAGGTCGCGGCAAGCGGTGAAGAAGTGCATCACGGCATCGTTGTGCGGCAGGTCCATGGCAATGGCGTTCTCGCGAAGGGTGGCAATGCCCAGAAACAGGAACGAGAAACCGAAGATGAAGTCGCCGAATGACTTGGCACTGGGGCTCTTGAAGTAGGAGAGCATGATGGCGACCGCGAACAGCGGGAACACGATGACGCTCATCTGGAAGTTGAACCCGAACAGGGCAATAATCCACGCGGTGACCGTGGTTCCGATGTTTGCGCCCATAATAACAGAGATTGCCTGTGATAGCGTTAGAAGGCTGGCGTTGACAAAGCTCACAGTAAGCACGGTGGTTGCTGTCGATGACTGCACGGCTGTGGTGACCAGTGCTCCGGAGATGATGCCTGTGAATCGGTTGGTGGTCATGGTGCTTAGCACCTTGCGCAATCCACCGCCAGTCAACTTCTGCAAGGCCTCACTCATGGTCTTCATGCCGAACATCAACAGGGCAAGACTGCCCAAAAGCGTCAAGAAAGTGATAACGGTCATATTCGTATAGTTATCAAAATGTATCTAAACTCTCATCTCTAACCCCTAATCTCTAATCTATTCCATTGTCATCTCCCCACGCATCGAAACAGCCACCTCACGCCGCACATCGTCGGGGGTGTCGTATTGACCGAGCAGGAACATCAGCTTGGTGACCGCTGCCTCGGTGGTCATGTCGCGACCGCTCGTGATGCCGATATCGGCCAGGTTCTTGCCTGTCGCGTACCGGTCCATCTCCACACCGCCGCCACCCTTGCACTGGGTGACGTTGACGATGACGATGCCGCGATTAACTGCATCATGCAATATCTGGGTGAATTCGGGCGAGGTCGGTGCGTTGCCAACGCCGAAGGTCTCCATCACCACGGCGCGCAGGCCGGGCGTGTTGAAGACATTGCGCATGAACTCGACGCTGATGCCCGGGTAAATCTTGACAAGTGCCACATGGCTGTCCATGCGGGTATAGTAGCGGAACGGCGCGCCGGGAGCCTCGTAGTGCAGCAGATTGGTGTGGAATTCCGCTGTGGTGTTCACTTCGGCAATGATAGGGTAGTTGGGTGAGTAGAAGGCATTGAAGCGCGAAGCGTTGTCTTTATATGTGCGGTTTCCGCGGTACAGGTTGTTCTGGAAATAGATGCACACTTCTTGAATGACGGGTTTGTCGTCCACGTACTCGGCGGCTATGGCGATGGCGTTCAGGATGTTGCGTCGCCCGTCGGTGCGGATGACACCCAGCGGGAGCTGCGCGCCCGTGAGGATGACCGGCTTGCTGAGATTGTCCAGCAGGAAACTCAGCGCCGAAGCCGTGTAAGCCATGGTGTCGGTGCCGTGCAGGATGACGAAGCCGTCGTACTTGTCGTAGTTTTCGCCGACCGTCTTGGCCAAGCGCACCCAGAAGTCGGGATTGGTGTCCGATGAATCAATAAGAGGCAGCATATCCTGGAAGGTAATGTCTGCCTCTATAAGGTGCAGCATGGGGAGCTGCTGATGTATGTTCTTGAATTCAAAAGGCTTGAGTGCCTTGCTGTCGGGATCTACCATCATGCCGATGGTGCCTCCCGTGTATATGACCAGAATTTTTCGGTTACTCATTGATGTTTTTTTGAGGCTGCAAAGATATATTAAATTGATAATTTTTCAAGCATGAAATGTGGGAAAATATCATATTTTGTATCTTTGTACCGATTTTGTTCAAAGATATGATATACAGGTTTTCTGATGGTGAAACGATAGAGACGATGCCCGAGCGTCTTTCCGAACTGCTGAAACAGAACGAGTTGTATTTGCAGAATTATCTGGAGGTGGCCGATGAGTTGGATGACCCCTCCTACATTGCGCGCGGCAACGGCTTCTGTGATACCAAGTACAGCGAGGACTTTATTGAATCGCAGGCGGAGAAGTACCGGCAGCGGATTGAGGATATCCGACATTGGATGGAAAAATTGTAAAAGAAATCAGGAGATGATGACAGAAGACAAGAAGAAAAAGAAGAAATTTCTGGAGAAACCCCAATATCCTGGCGGCGCGAAGGCGTTGCGCGAGTTTGTGAAAGCCCATTTGCAATATCCGCAGGATGCCATGGAACAGCGCATCGAGGGAGTGGTCACCATTGCCTACCAAGTAAACGATGATGGCATCGTGGAAAACCCAACCATAGTAAAAGGACTTTGTCCGTCTTGCAATGAGGAGGCGCTGCGACTGGTGAATATGCTGCGCTACGACAAGGCGCGCAACCGCGGCATCCGCCTTAAGGTGAACTGCAAACTGAATATCAATTTCCATCTGGCCCCCGCACCCGTCCCGACTGGCGGTACGATCTCCTACACGCTGCAACCCTCCAAGAAAACCGCCAAAGACAAAAAACCGCCGAAACCTTCAAGCTCCGGCGGCTATAATTATTCTATTAGTTGGTAGTCTTTATTCACTTGTATTTCGATTGTCTCAGCAAAATACAGTCTTAAAATAAAACATTGAGATGATTTATTTTCTTGGGGAAAGGATGTTAATTGTTCCCTGCTAGTGGAATTCCCAATTGCTTGCAAATCTTCTTTGCGAGCAGATCATCGATTTCGTTGTGCAGAGGTATGATTGTCCGTTTGCCAGATTCTTTGTTGATAAATTGGGCATGACTGCCTTTTTGTCTTCCGGTTGGGTAGCAATGATTTGTTCTCAGGTGTTTAAGGAATTTTTCTTTCTTCATGCGTTAACAGTAAGTCTTCTGTGAAAGATTTTTCGGTTTTTATAAAGGTCTTTCAATTCCACTCTTCTGCACTCAATGGCCAGTTCAATGGCTTCCTTCATGTTGGTCATCAGTTCGGCCAGTGTGTTTCCTTGGCTCATCGCTTCGGGAAGCTGTGAACATTGTCCAACATAGACTCCAGTTGTCGGATTTTTCTCAATTATGATGCTGTATTCCATAGTTTTTATTCCTTCTGTATTAACGTGGCAAAGATACGTTTTTTTCAACAAAGAAACCGAACTGGTGGAAAATTTCCACCGGTTCAATCGACAGAAACATTCTACAGTCATTCTAAGGCCTTCACCGAAAAAGGTCTCTACATGCTGGCCACTATTTTGAAAAGTCCGAAGGCGGTGGATTAAACCATAGTTTTTTTGTACTTTTGCCACCGCTTTTAAAAACAGGCTATGCACATCTATAAGGCGGACCTTCATACGCACACGCTGTTCTCTCCTTGCGGGGACTTGGAGATGACACCCGACAATATCATCTCCATCGCGCTGGAGAGGGGCATCGATGTGATAGCCATCACCGACCACAACTCCACACGCCACTGCCGGCTGGCGGAACACTACTCCCACAACCGCGACATCTTTGTGCTCTGCGGCGCCGAAATCACCACTAAGGAGGAAGCACACTGCCTGGCTTATATGCCCGACCACGAGGCCCTCGACAAACTGCAGGCCTACCTTGACGAGCATCTCCCCGATATTCCCAATAATCCCGATGTGTTCGGTGACCAGGTGCAGATTGATGAAGAGTACAACATTGTATATGAAGAGCCCCGCTTGCTCACCTCTGCGATCGACCAGTCGGTGAACGAGATTGCCGACTTCGTGCACTCCATCGGCGGTCTGTTCGTGCCGGCGCATATCGACAAAAGCACCACCAGCTTGATCAGTCAGTTGGGTTTTATCCCGTTCGATTTGGATTACGATGCGGTGGAATTATCGAAACATGGCAACAAAGAAGAAATTTTGAAAGTGCATAAATATTTGAAAAATAAGATGTTTACCCGAAGTTCCGATGCCCATCTGCCCGATATCATCGGCACCGCGCCGTGTTATTTGGAGATGGAAACGCGAAGCTTTGAGGAAATCAAGAAAGCACTGCATGGCGAGGATGGGAGGTGTGTGCGGCTTGAAGTTTAGAGTTTAGAGTTTAGAGTGTTGAGAGTAATGAGTAATTAATGAAGGCCAACGGCCAATAACCAAATACCTGAACAATGACAGTTAAAGACTTAGTAGAAAAATTGAATCTCACCGTTTTCTGTGGTGAGGAGAATCTTGGTAATGAAATCAAGGGCGGATACGTGTCCGACCTGCTCAGCGATGTGATGGGCTTTGCCCAGGAGGGTCATGCCTGGGTGACCTTGCAGACGCACAAGAATGTGATCGCCATTGCCTCCCTCAAGGAGTTGGCCTGTGTGGTGCTCGTGAAGGGCAGCAAACCCGACGATGACATGCTTGAGCAAGCCAAGGAAGAGGAAATCCCCGTGCTGGGTACTTCCGAGCAGACTTTTGAAACCGCTGGCAAGATTTACCAATTGCTAAACGCATAAAGCCATGAAGGATTTATCCATGCACATCATGGACATCCTGCAGAACTCCACGCGCGCCAAAGCCACGGAGATTACGCTGGAGGTCCTGTTGGACACAGAAAAAGATACGCTTACCTTGGTTTTCAAGGATAACGGCTGCGGCATGAGCGAGGAGACCGTGCAGAAGGTCATCGACCCATTCTACACTTCGCGAACCACGCGCAAAGTGGGATTGGGGCTGCCTTTGCTCAAGCAGAACAGCGAGATGACAGGCGGCTCCATGAGCATCCAGTCGCAGGAGGGTGTGGGCACCACGGTTACTGCCGTGTTCGGCCTCACGCACTTGGACACTCCGCCCATGGGCGATCTGGCCGGCACTATTGTGCTCACTATCTCCGCCTATCCCGATATCCGTTTCATCTTCCATTACAAACTCGATGACGAGGTGGATTACACTTTGGATACCAAGGAGGTGAACGAGATTCTAGATGGTCTGCCCATCAATGATCCGGATGTTATGGCATCATTGAAAGAAATGGTGGAAGAAAATATCAAATAGAATCATAAAAAATGTATCTTTGCCCGCTTTTTTGAGAAAAAAAGTGAGCTTTATTTTGATAATTAGATGTTTTGTAAAGAATTATGCTGATAATTAACACTATTGCAGAACTGAAAAAAGCTGTTGAGAACGTAAAATCAGAAGGGAAAACCATCGGCTTTGTGCCCACTATGGGTGCGTTGCACGATGGTCACCTCTCCCTGATCAAAAGGGCAAGACTGGAGAATGACGTGGTTTTTGTCTCCATTTTCGTGAATCCCGTGCAGTTCAACAACCAAGACGACCTGATCAAATACCCCAGAACTTTGGATCGTGATGTGGAACTGATCGGTGACTATGCCGACTATGCTTTTGCGCCGTCAGTAGAGGAGATTTTCCCGACCCCGCCTACGGAAGTGTACCATTTCGGTCCCGTGGAGGAGGTGATGGAAGGCGCCGCGCGCCCCGGCCATTTCAATGGGGTAGGGGTGATTGTGCGCCGCTTGCTCGATTGGGTGCAGCCCGACAAGGCCTATTTCGGCGAGAAGGACTACCAGCAGATTGCCGTTATCCGTGAACTGGTGCGCCAGTGCGACATTAAGTCCGAAATTGTGCCGTGCCCTATCGTGCGCGAGCCGAACGGACTGGCCATGAGCTCCCGCAATCGCCGCCTTACACCCGAGCAGTTTGAGACGTCAGCCAATATTCATCGCATACTCGTGGAGTCGCAGCAATTGCCGGACGTTCCTCAAATCAAGGCGTTTGTGGAATCCGAAATTGCCAAGATCCCCGCTTTTAAGCTCGACTATTTCGAGATTGCGGATGACAAGACCCTCCAGACCGTGCACTCCTTGGCGGAGGCCGCCGGTGTGATGGGCTTTATCACGGTGTATGTGGGTGAGGTGCGACTTATTGACAATATTAGATATAAATAGCATCGATTAGCGATGATAGATTATCGATTATCAATCAATTTATAGATTTTGAGATAATTTCTTTGAAAATGACAATAGAATTATTAAAATCCAAGATACACAAGGTCACTGTTACAGAGGCCAATCTGAATTATGTAGGCAGTATCACCATCGACGAGACTTTGATGGAGGCTGCTCATCTGATTGAGAACGAGAAGGTGCAGGTGTTGGATGTGAACAATGGCGAAAGATTCGAGACGTACGTGATCAAAGGAGCCAAAGACTCCGGCGTCATCTGCCTCAACGGTCCGGCCGCGCGCAAGGTGTGCGTAGGCGACGTGGTGGTGATCATTTCCTACTGCTCCATGGACTTTGAGGATGCAAAACATTTCAAGCCCTGGATTCTTTTCCCCGACAAGGACAACCGGATTTAGCCATTGTTTCTGGCTTTAGGTCTTTGATCTTTGAACTTTGAACTCTGAACTCTCTCCTTTACTCTTTTCACCTCATTCACCCCATTTACCTATTTTACCCCTTTAACCTATAATTACCTATGTATAAACTTATTTTAGTGCGGCATGGCCAGAGCGAATGGAACCTGTCCAACCAGTTTACAGGTTGGACCGATGTTGACCTCACTCCGCAGGGCATTGAGGAGGCGAAGCGGGCCGGGCGTATCCTGAGGGAAGCGGGCATGGACATCCGCTATACCTATACCTCTTATTTGAAGCGGGCCATCAAGACGTTGAACTACATCTTGGAGGAGATGGACCGTATGTGGTTGCCAGTGGAGAAGACTTGGCGGTTGAACGAAAAGCATTACGGCATGTTACAGGGACAGAACAAGCAAGAGGCTGTGGAGACGTACGGCAAGGAACAGGTCATGCTCTGGCGGCGAAGCTATGATGTGGCCCCGGCGCCCATCCCGGACGACGATCCGCGCCATCCTAAGTACGACATCCGCTACCAAGGCGTGAAGAGTCGCGCTGCCCGTCCCGGAACGGAATCCCTGTCCGACGCCACCCGTCGTATCATCCCCTTGTGGAATACCAGCATCGTGGAGAACCTGCACCAGTACGGTCAGGTGCTCATCGTGGCGCACGGCAACAGTATCCGCGGTATTATCAAGTTTATGAAAAATCTCTCCAATGAGGAGATTGTCAAGCTGAATATCCCCACCGGTGTCCCATATCTGATGGAACTGGATGAGGATATGCAGATTCTGAAAGATGAATATATCGGTGTGAGTGAGGATGATTTGAAGGAAATGCAGGCAGTTGTGGCCAATCAGACGAAATAATTTAGGGAGTTTTGGTCTTTTGGATTGAATATTTGAATATTTTTTCTATATTTGCACGCTTTTTTGAAAAAAAAACAACACAACACATTAATAACTAACAATTAAAAACAGTTTTTTATGAAGAAAAAAGTAAGAAATGTCATCATCATTGGTGCAGCTGGAAGAGACTTCCACAACTTCAACACCTTTTTCCGTCACAACAAGAACTACAACGTAGTCGCTTTCACCGCTGAGCAAATCCCCGGTATCGACGACCGTATGTATCCGAAGGAACTGGCTGGCGAAGATCTCTACCCGAAGGGCATCAAGATCTATCCGGAATCCCAATTGGCAGAATTGATCAAGAAATTCGACGTTGACGATTGTGTGTTCGCATACAGCGACAAACCTTATGCATACGTCATGGGCGTAAGCGCTATCGTGAACGCTGCTGGTGCCAACTTCTGGCTCATGGGCCCGAATGACACTATGGTGAAATCCAAAAAGCCCGTCATCGCCGTTGGCGCTACCCGTACTGGTTGTGGTAAGTCCCAGACTTCCCGTAAAATCATTGAATACCTCGTTGGAATGGGCTTCAGAGTGGTCGCCGTGCGTCACCCCATGCCTTACGATCCCGATTTGAACAAGCAAATCGTCCAACGTTTCGCTTGCGTTGATGACCTCAAATATCAGAACTGCACCATCGAGGAGATGGAAGAGTATGAACCGCACGTGGTCACCAAACGTAACGTTATCTACGCTGGTGTTGACTATGAAGCTATCCTCAAGGGTGGCAAGACCAAAGATCCTCAAACCGGCAAGTGGGTCGAGATGGCTGGCGCTGAGAACGATCCCGACGGTTGTGATATCGTGCTGTGGGACGGCGGTAACAACGACTTCCCGTTCTACGTTCCTGATTTGACCATCGGC
>Ga0265298_10005467_pt1 | contig 15913 bp, 15 predicted proteins | sample AusTroGonzalo_MG_3_FD_193486 | JGI IMG/M metagenome (GOLD analysis project Ga0265298, IMG submission 193486) | Bovine rumen microbial communities from tropical cattle in Woodstock, Queensland, Australia - Gonzalo_01 | ecosystem: Host-associated > Mammals > Digestive system > Stomach > Rumen ... | reverse complement strand
TTTCTCCAACATCTTCTTGTAACTCACCACATAAAACAAAGCACGCCCCGCATAACAGAACAGCAGGTGCGTGAGATGGCTCACCACTCGCCTTCCGCCGGTGCTATAGACCAGCAGGATGGACAGCATGGAGAGGAAAACCACCAAGCCCAAGATGATCTTGTCGCCCTTAAACGACAACTTCGACAGCCAACGCTCCTTTTCCATGATTACAATTGACCTACTGCTTCTTGAAATTTATCTCCGCGTTCACGGTACGTATCTTGTGCGGAATTTTTCTCACCCGGAGAGAACAGCACGACATATCCGTTATCGCATGCATAGAAAGCCTGACGGACAGCATCTTCCATGCCCATCTCGACAAACACAGGGATCTCCAGCGAGGCGAAACGCTCATATACATCCGTGTTGTACACGCCTTGGATGACAATAGCTTTCACTTTATCCGAGATGGTTTCCATCAAGTCATCCGTGATTTTATCCACCGACGAGATGTTGGTGATCCATACCGTGGGCTTGGTCATGTTCTGCAGCGCAAACCACACGGAATTCGCGTTCACCGATTTGGAATCATCAATGAAATCTATGTTGTTCAGGGTCTTCACATGCTCCAATTTATGGGCACTGCCCTCAAAATCCGACAAAGAAGCGGCAATGCTCTTCTTACGGATGTTCACCAAATTGCTGGTGATAGCCGCCACCATCGGGTTGGCATACTCTCTTTCTCTCTCGAAAAGACTGAAATTGTTGGTTTTATTTGTTGGCATATCTTACAAGGGTTTAAGGTTTAAGGTTCAAGGTTTAAAGGTGAAAGGGGTGAAGGGGGATTATCGTACTTTCAGCGTCACTACCGTAAGTACGGCAAGTAGAAGTCCGATGATGATGAAATGCTGCACGATCTTGGATTCATGCATGCCTTTTTTCTGGTAATGGTGGTGCAACGGCGCCATCAGGAAAATCCGGCGGCCTTCACCATAGCGTTTTTTGGTGTATTTGAAATAGGAGACCTGCATCATCACGGACAGGGATTGTGCCAGATAGACGCCACACAGGATGGGAATGAGCAGTTCCTTGCGGATGATGATACAAGACACGGCCACCAAGCCACCGAGCATCAGGCTGCCCGTGTCGCCCATGAAAATCTGGGCCGGGTAGCAGTTCCACCAATAGAAGCCCAAACAGGCGCCTATGACGGCGGAAATGAAGATCACCAACTCGCCGATGTTGGGTATGTACATGATGTTGAGATAGTCGGCAAACACCACGTTACCCGACACGTAGGCCAGGATGGCAATGCCCACCGCTATGACCGATGTGGTGCCCGTCGCCAGGCCATCCAACCCATCCGTAAGGTTGGCGCCATTGGAGACAGCCGCTATGATGAAGACCACCACCAAGATAAACACGATGAAGGACCATTTGCCGGTTGTATCCCCAAGCCAACGCGTGAGCCAAGCATAATCCAACTCGTTGTTCTTGACAAAGGGAATGGTGGTCTTGGTGGAATGATGCGCCTCTCCGAAAATTCTGGGCGTCTGGGCACTCTCCTGATTCTCCACCGAAAGCGCCGACTCGACAGGAGTCATCACAGGCCGGGTGGACACCTTCTCGCAGATCACGGCATCAGGATGAAAATACATCACCAATCCGACACCAAGCCCCAAGACGATCTGCCCCAGCATCTTCTTGCGCGGCGACAGGCCATCCTTGTTCTTTTTGAAAACCTTGATATAGTCATCCATAAAGCCGAGAAAACCCAACCATATCGTGGTGAAAATCATCAGCAATACATAGATGTTCTTCAGGTCGCACACCAACAGGGCAGGAATCAGGATGGCGGCGATGATGATAAGACCGCCCATCGTGGGCGTACCGGCCTTCTCACTCTGCCCGGCCAGTCCAAGGTCGCGCACCGTCTCCCCTATCTGCTTTTTACGCAGATACTTGATGAAATACTTGCCAATGAAAATGGAAATGATAAGCGACAACACAAACGCGGTAGCCGATCGGAAAGAGATGTACTGGAACATACCCGATCCCGGAAGTCCGATTTGATGCAGCCATTTGAAAAGATAATACAACATAGTAGGTTAATGGGGTTAATAAGGTTCAAGGTTCAAAGTTCTGTTTCACTTCTTCGGTATCGTCGAAGTGGTGTTTGACGTGGTTGATTTCCTGATAATTTTCGTGTCCTTTGCCGGCTACGAGCAGTACGCCAGTGGGTTGCAGGAGCATGCAGGCTGTCCGGATGGCCTCGCGGCGGTTCTCGATCACAAGCGTATTCTTGCGTTTGGAGGCAGGCACGCCGACCAGCATATCCTCCAAGATGGCCGCGGGCTCCTCCGTGCGCGGATTATCGGAGGTGAGAATCACACGATGGCTGTACTTGCACGCAATGGCCGCCATCTCGGGACGTTTGGTCTTGTCGCGGTCGCCGCCACAGCCCACCACCGTGATTACCTCCGCTTTGCGATTGGTGACCTCCAAGATGGTGGTCAGGACATTCTCCAGCGCATCCGGTGTGTGCGCGTAATCGACGATGGCCGTCGCACCGTCACCGCGATGGATCAGCTGGAAGCGACCGGCCGCGCTCTCCAAGAGGCTCATCTGCATCAGCACCTCATCCTCCGGCATGCCCAACAGCACCGCAGCACCGTAGATGGCCAGCAGGTTGTAGGCGTTGAACTTGCCGCTCAGCTTGAAATAGACCTCGCGGCTGTTAATACGCATCTGCAAGCCCTTGAAGCTGTCGTCCAGAATCAGCCCCTTGAAATCCGCCGCCGTCAGCAGACTGTAGGTGCTGATCCGGGCGCGGCTGTTCTGCACCATCACCAGCCCGTTCTTGTCATCAACATTGGTGAGCGCAAACGCACTCTTGGGCAGGTGGTCGAAGAAAGCCTTCTTGGCCGCGATATAGTTGGCAAATGTCTTGTGAAAATCCAGATGGTCGTGCGTGATGTTACTGAAGATACCACCCGCAAACTGCAGTCCTGCAATACGATGCTGGCACACTGAATGCGAGCTGACCTCCATGAAGCAGTACTCGCAGCCCGCGTCCACCATGCGGCGCAGCAGCGCGTTCAGCTCCACCGCGTCGGGCGTGGTGTGCGTGGCGGGAATCTCCTCCCAACCCACCTTGTTCACGATTGTGGAGAGCAAACCTGCTGTATGCCCCAACTGCATGAAGAGTTTGTGCAGCAGCGTCACGGTCGTCGTCTTGCCGTTGGTGCCCGTGATGCCCACCAATTTGAGCTTGCGGCTCGGGTGGTCATAAAATGCCGAGGCCATGTTGCCCAACGCCACCGTGCTGTCGGGGACCTTCACGTAAGTGACCTCCGGAGCCGGCGTTTCCGGCAACTCCTCGCACACGATCACCTTGCCGCCCTGCTCCACCACCTGGCCGATGAACTTGTGCCCGTCGGTCTGCGTGCCGCGCTGGGCCACATAGAGCATGCCCTCGCCGGGGACCGCCGAAGCCGCCACCTTGCGGGAATCGAAGGTCACCGCCGTCACGTTCACATTCTCGCTGCCGACAAGTTCGTAGCGTTTCAGGGATTTCAGTAATTGGGTTAATGGTTTTGGGTTCAATTTATCTTGGTTTTAGTATGTTCAACATCATTCAAGGTATAGTTTCACGGTTTTGGTCGCCGCATCATACACCTGCGTCTTCACTTTGCCCCGGCCTACAATGGCGGCTTTATAGCCTGCGCGCATGAGCTCCGCAACCGCATCCGACGCTATCATGTCCCGCACATTCGGCACGCCCTCCACCGTACTCATCGGCACGGCCTTCACCATGGGTATGGTCTTTCCCGCCGCCTTGCCGTCCTTCGCATTGGTCTTCTCCGGCAGCACAACTAAATAGTGCGATTTGGTCTCGTATGCCACCGTGTCGTAGCCCATCTGCGCAATCAGCTTGTTGAAGAACCGCTTGTTCATCGGACTGGTAGTCAGCACCGGCTTCACCTGGTATTCGGTGATGCTATGCATGGCACTGAAATTATTGCTGTTCAGGATGCTGCGGGCAATCTTGCCGAAGACATCCACGGCCACCTCACTGTGTTGCGGCACATTGTACATATAGACAATCGCCGTATATTTGGGGTTGTCCTTCGGGAAATAGCCGCAGAAAGAAACCGCGTTGCGGTCGTAATTGTAGGCGCCGCGCTCCTGGTCCCAGATGTCGCGCGTGCCGGTCTTGCCCGCAAACGGGCAGGTGGAATCCTTGTAATGGCGGCCCGTGCCGTAACGGCCCCAGACCACACTGTCCAGATAGTTGCGCGCCTTCTTCAGCGTCGCCTGCGACACCATCTGCTCCATCAGCACCTGCGACTCGAAAGTCTGGATGGTGTCAAACTCGTTGGAGACATACTTCACGAACAGCGGGGCCATCATCTTGCCGTCGTTGGCGATGGCATTGTAATAGATGAGCGTTCTCAGGATGGGGATGTTGAAACCCGCGCCGAAGCAGGTTCCGTAGTAATTGTCGAAGCGGCCGTCATTGCGGATGCCGGCAGGCATCAGGTCGCCCAACTGTGTATGGATGGTGTCGAAAAATCCGAACTTGGCCAACTGGGCACGATACGCGGCAAAATTCTTCATTCCGTACGCATCAAAAATCATGGAGGCGATTCCGATGTTGGAGGAACGCTGGAAAACCTCGTTCGGGGTGCCCAACGTTTCGCCACGCACTTTGCTGTCGCTCTTGGTCTTGGAGATAAAAGCGCCCGATTTGGTCGGCACCTGGAACGTGTGGTTGAACATCGGATAGATGCAGGCCGTGTCGTTCGATTTCTTCTCCATGAAGGCCAACAACGAGGCCAGCTTAAACGTGGATCCCGGCTCCACTTTGGCATTGAGGGCATATTCCATGCTCTCGCAGTAATAGTTTGTGGTTCCCGGGGTCCGGCGCAGGTTGGAGATGGCCTTGATTTCACCCGTCTTGGTTTCCATCACGATCACGCAGCCCCACTCGGCATTCAACTCTTCCAATTTCTTGCTCAACTCGTTGTGCACCGCATTCTGGATCTCTAAGTTCAAGGTGGTGTGGATGTTGTGACCGTCCACCGGATCGATGCGGTCTTTGAGGGGCACCACGGCATGATTCAGTTCCAGATATTTCTTGCTGCCCTCCTCACCCGCAAGCACGTCGTTCATGAAATACTCCAGTCCGTATTGGCGGTCTCCGTCGTTCATGCCCAAAGTGCGGCGGCCCATCTCCCCGTACGGGTTGATGCGCACCGGCCACGACACAAAATTGATGAAACGGGTGAATGGCAACGTGTCGCTCACCTCCTTCGTCTTGCGGTCCACTTTCAATTTCACCATGCAAGGTAGATGTTTGATGTAGGCTGTGTCGATGGAGGTAATCCACTGGTGCTCGTTCCAGAGCTTGGCCGTGAACACCGTGACATACCGCTGCTTTTTGTAGTTCTGGGAGAAGAGATTGTAATAATGTTTTTCAGAATATTGCGGGAAACGGTCTTTGAAACGGTCATAGAAGCCCGCCGCCATTTGTTTGATCATGTTATCCCTATACGCCTCGCTATACTGCTTGGAGGAGTATTCCTTGTGAAACGCCTTGCCGTCGAAGGCCACCTCGAACACCGTATAGTTGCCCATCAGCAGCCGGCCGTGGTCGTCGTAGATCTCTCCGCGTTCGGGACGGAGCGCGTTCTCCCGCACAAAGCAGTTGCAGGTGGAATCCACCCTGTCCTCCCAACCCTCCACGGTGGTATCGACACACTCCTTGCCCGTGCCCGAAGCCAACGCACTCTCGAAGAACGAGAGATAGCAGATCTTCACCACACAGGCTATGCCCAACAGCAACACGCCAATGCGTACCACTGTCATTCGCACAGCACTCACTCCGGTATTCTTGTCGTTAGGGTTCATGGGGGTTGTAGGGTTTGTAAGGTTTGTAAGGTTTGTAAGGTTTGTAAAGTTTATAAAGTTCTGTTTTCAGTTTTCAGTCTTCAGTCTCCACTTCCTCTTCTTCGGAGCTTCGCGTTTCACTCGGATCGTATAGTTCCGTTCTTCGTTCAGCACGTAGCCGCGGTCTTGCATTTTCTGGATCAGGATCTGGTTCTCCTCGTAGGGGATGAACTGGTTGTTGGCCTTGAGACGGCTCAGTTCCGCCTTGTACTGGTTCTCCAGTTGCGTGATTTTCTTTTTCTTCTCCTGTATGCGTTGTTCGCTGACCACCATCACGGCCATCAGCACCAGCACAAAGGCGACATACGGGTACCAACGGCGCATCTGACGGCTGAGCAGGAACTCGCCGCCAAACACGTCCTTGAGCACTTTGGACCATCCCCGTCTCTGCCGACCGGGATTCTCTTCGCTATGGGTTGTGGATCTCATGAGGCGTTACGATTATCTTTTCCGCAATGCGCAGTTTCGCGCTGCGCGCACGGGGGTTGGTTAAGGTTTCTTCTGGGTCAGGTGTAATGGCTTTTCGGCTGATCAATTTGAACGGGGTGAGCGGATTGCCGAAAAAATCCTTCTCCACCTCGCCTGCCAGGTTGCCAGCCCGCATGAAGTTCTTCACCATGCGGTCCTCCAACGAATGGTAGGCGATGACCACCAGCCTTCCGCCGGGGTTCAACGCCGCCGTCGTCTGCAACAGGAAAGACTCCAGCACCTCCATCTCCTTGTTCACTTCAATCCGGAGGGCCTGGAAAATCTTCGACAGGTATTTGTTCTCTTTCCCTTTCGGCAGACAGGGTTTCAGTACCTCCGCCAGCTGAAGGGTAGTCTCAAAGGACTGTTCTGCACGCGTTTTCACAATCTGGCGGGCCAGCCGGCGGCCTTCGGTGAGTTCACCGTAGGTATAGAACAAGCGGCTGAGCTGAGCCTCGTCATAATTGTTCACCACATCATGCGCCGAGCTGCCCGTTTGCGCGTTCATGCGCATGTCCAACACCCCGTCCTTGCTATAGGAAAAGCCCCGGTCGGGTGTGTCAATCTGATGCGAGGAGATGCCCAGGTCGGCAAGGATGCCGTCCACGGGATACGCACTATAATATTGTAGAAAACGTGTCAGATTCTTGAAGTTGGAAGGGACGAACTGGAAACGCGCGTCATCCGGAATGTTGGCACGGCTGTCCGCATCCTGGTCGAAAGCAATGAGCCGGCCGGCTGCATCCAGTTTGTCCAAAATGGCCCTGGAATGGCCGCCACCACCGAAGGTGACATCCACGTAGGTGCCCGAGGGGTTCCACACCAGAGCATCCACCGACGGGTGCAGCAACACTGGGTTATGATAACTCATCCGGTCCCTCCTTTCCTGTCTGATACTGGCCGAGATGGATTTTCTCGTTGAGCTTCTCCAACTCCTCGGGCGTCATGTCGAAACGCTCATGATACTTGCCGCAATTCCAGATCTCTATCTTGCCGTTGTCAAGCAGGAGAACTATCTCTTTATCAATATTATATTGTTCCATCAACGGTCTGGGAATCACGATACGGTCCTGTGCGTCGCACTCCAGATAGGCGGTGTTGCGCAGGAAAGCGTTCCGATACTGCTTGACGATGGTAAGGTTGCGGTCCAACGAGTTCAAATATGTCATCTGCTCCCCGTACGCCTTTTCCGACCAGAGCATGATGTGCTCGCCGAAACCATGCGTCACATAGAAGGCCTTACGCTCATCTTCGGGCAACGCCCTGAGCAAAGCCGCCGGCAGTTTCACCCGGCCGCTGCGCTCGATGGATACCTCCCAATAACCGTAATCGAAATTTGACATAATTTTATACTCTTTTGGAAAGACAAAAATATATTTTTTTCAATATCATTTCCATAAAACACCTAAAAAAATTTATTAACACTAATTTTTCACGATAACATATTGATTATCAATATGGAAAAAATTGGAAAAATTTTATTCCACATACACGTTATCAACATTAAACTATTGATAACACGACACTTAAAATCAATTCTTTTATTATAAAAATTAAAATACTGAAAATCAATAATATAAACTCATACTTATGAAATATAGGTGTTTATAACCACCCTTCTTGCTGTCAAATTTCGAAACATTTTGGAAAAAAATGGAAAAAATTGGACAATTAAATCTTTTTGTACCTTTGCGCTCTAATTGCGCTGTTATGAAAAAATCATTCCTGCTTTTATGCATCGCGTGCCTGACGGTATGTTCGCACGCCCAGCCCGAGTTCGAAAACATCCTCCTGGAGAACAAAGTCTATATGGATGGCATCGGCAGTGTCACGTTGCGCCCGGTCGGGATGCTGCACCGCGACGCCATCGTATCGCTCGGCCAGGGCGAGGGCAGCGAGCTCTCGCTCCAGTTCGACGACCTGAAGGAGGAGAGCCGCTATTTCAAATACACCTTCATCCACTGCACGCACGACTGGAAGATCTCCGACATGAATCCCATCGAGTATATTGACGGTTTCATGGAGGATATGATCGAGCAATACGACCACTCTTTCAACACCATGACGCATTATATCCATTACAGCCTGCAATTCCCCACCCCCAACATGAGTTTCACGCTGTCAGGCAATTACATTCTTTTTGTCTATGACGACACGCCCGACAATCCGGTGCTCACGCGGCGGTTCATGGTGACGGAGCCCGAGACTGTCGGAATAGAGGGGCATGTGCACGCCGCTTCCGATGTCAACGACCGGTTCACCAAGCAGGAGGTGGACTTCAGCATCAACACCGGCAGCTACCCCATCCGCAATCCGGTCATGACGGTGCACGCCACCATCAAGCAGAACGGCCGCTGGGACAATGCCATCTACGGGCTCACCTACCGCTCCGGGCACCCGGGCGGGCTGAGTTTCGATTACGATGACGGCCGCAACACGTTCCCGGGCGGGGCGGAGTTCCGCACCTTCGACATCAGCACCCTGAAGTCCAACGCCGACCGTATCGTGGGCATCACGTTCGCCAACCACGAGAACCAGGCTTACGTGCTGCAGGACGACGCGCGCCCCTTCGGTGCCTACGAAAGCCGCAGCACCATGAAGGGCGACTGCTTCTATCGCAACCGCGACATGGTCAACGCCTTCTCCGAAGATTACGTCAACACCCATTTCACCCTCAAGAGCGGGTTCCCCTTCACCGACGGCGATGTCTATGTATTCGGCGCCCTCACCGACTGGCAGATCAAGCCCGAGGCCAAGCTGAAGTACAACCAAGTCTATCAATACTGGGAAACCGACTTCCTCCTCAAGCAGGGCATGTACAACTACCAGTACGTTTACGTGCCCCACGGCACCAACCTCATCGACGCCACCTACATCGAAGGCAGCCACTTCGAGACGCAGAACGACTACACGGTGCTCATCTATTTCAGGGAAGAAGGCACCTCCTACGACCGCCTGATAGGAGCAAAGACGGTGAAAAGTGAATAGTGAATGGACACCCATGTCCCCCATGCACCCCTTTCACCCCGTGTACCCATATTTTGTCATTTTCAAACATTTTTTTTGCATTTTTTTATTATGTAATATAAATCATATTTGTAAAAATGTTATTTTTGCGCCGTAAAAGTGCTACGCATTTTTTACAGGAGGGCGGACACTTGTGACTGGATCAGCGACAACCCGAATTCCGACAACTAAAAAATCTTTTCCGGAAGCCCCTCCTCTTTGCTCCATTTTTTTTAATGGAGGAATGGGAAAATTGTCTGATGCCGAATCGTTAACAATTCTAAAACTCCCGCACACTGGACACGAACACACTGCACTGGTTTGCCCTGAAGGTTTTCTTCAACAAGATTCTTTGGACCGAATCCGAGCTGAAGAGGATCTCTGTCGAATGCTACTACCCGACCAAGCTCGTGGAGCATGAGCATCATGGCCAACGCACGGTGGTGAAGGAACCCGCCGTCAGCTCGCTCATCTTTTTCCACAGCACGGTCCCGCAGGCCGAGGCAGTCCAAAAAGAACTCGAAGGGCGCGTCATCCTCTACCGGTACCGCAGCTCCAAGCACCCCGCCGTCATCCCTGACCGCGAGATGAACGCTTTCAAGATGGTGACCTCCGGCGGCAACCCCGACCTCGAATACCTGGACGCCGAAGCCGTCAACTTCAAGAAAGGCCAACGCGTCCGCGTCACCGGCGGAATCTTTGAGGGCGCCGAAGGCTACATCCAGCGCATACACGGCAACAAACGCCTCGTCGTCGCCATCGAAGGCGTCGTCGCCGTCGCCACCTCCTACATCCCCTCCTGCTTCCTCCAAAAACTTGACGACCAACCTTAAACTTTAAACTTTGAACCCTAATCTCCTAATCTCTAATCTCTCCATTGCATTAACTTAACCCCACCATATCATGAAAAACCATCTCATCCCATTTTTGGCAGTTCTATTGTTGATGTCCTCTTGCGCCACCAACAAAAAAGTCAACTATTTCCAGGATATCCAAAAACGCAAGGATACCACCACCGCTACGGTGGAGATGCCCGACCCCTACATCCGCCTGCGACCGGAGGACAAGATTTACATCCAGGTCAACAGCCGCGACCCGGAACTGGCAGCCCTGTTCAACTTGAACACCCGCGACCAGCAATCAGGATCGACAAGAAGAGAGCTGGGTTATACGGTTCTGAAAGACGGGACGATTGATTTCCCCGTGTTGGGCTACATTCCCGTGGCAGGCAAAACCCGTGACGAAGTGGCGGCCTACATCAAAACGGAACTGATCGACCGTAACCTGATCAACGACCCCGTAGTCACCGTGGATTTCATGAACCTGCAATTCTCCATTATGGGCGAAGTGAACAATCCGGGAACATACGACATCACCCACAACAGTTTCACCATCCTGGATGCCCTCTCCGCCGCAGGAGACATGAACATCAGCGGTAAGCGTAAAAATGTGCTGCTGCTCCGCCCCGACAGCCTCGGACAGATGACGGCTTACAACATTGACATGCGCAACTTTGCCAGCGTGCAAAACTCCCCCGCCTACTACATCCATCAAAACGACCACATCTACGTAGAGCCCAACAGGAAAAAGGCCAATGAATCCACCGTAAACGGCAATACCGTCCAGTCTGTGAGTTTCTGGATGTCCTTCGTCACGTTCATCTCCTCCATAGCTACGACCGTATCCATTTGGCTGACCAAATAATTTCATTTAACCGACAATTCTAAACCTCTAATTTCTACACAATGGAAGAAAATCAAAACAACAGCATAACGAGTGCTGAGCAGCAAGGCGACAATGGCTTTGACATAAAGGCGATTTTTTACCTGTGTCTCTCCCGCTGGTACTGGTTCCTGATTTCCGTAATCGTGATGTTGGGCCTCTCCACCTTCTATCTGCTCAAAACGGTTCCGCAATACACCCGGTCCGCCAAGATGTTGGTGAAGTCCGATGACAAAGGACGCTCCGCCATGGATGTGAGCGAAATCTCCGACCTGGGTCTGTTTCGTAATGGCGTCAATATCAACAACGAACTGATGACCATCACCTCCCTCGACAACATCGAACAGGTGGTGCGAAATCTGCATTTAGACATGAACTACACCCAAGAGGGCATGTTTCATCCCGAATTGCTGTATGGCAAGTCTCTCCCGGTAAAAGCGGAGATCATCGGCATCAATGACCAGACTTCAGCATCATTCGAAATAAAAATCCGCAAAAACAAGGTCATCCTTTCGGATTTCGTCTTGAATGGAAAGGAAAAAAGCGGCACCGTGACGGCGAAACTGAAGGATACCATAGCAACTCCCGTCGGAACGGTTTGCGTACGAGGCACCGAATATTTTGTCCCCTCCGAAAAATATGCTCCCATTAAGGTAACCCGTTACCCTATTGCCGCCGCCGCAGGTGCCTACAAGGGCCGGATCAGCGTGGAATTGGCAGCAAAACAGACGGATGTCATGGCCATCACATGCGTGGACATCTCCCAAAGCAGAGCCGATGATGTGATCAACATGCTGATTGCCGTCTATAACGGCAACTGGTTACGGGACAAGAACCAGATTACGGTGAGCACCTCCCTCTTTATCGATGACCGTCTGCAGGTGATTGAACAGGAGTTAGGCAGTGTAGAAAGCGACATCTCCTCCTACAAGAGTGTGAACCTGATGCCGGATGTGGAAGCCGTAGCCAATATGTACTTAAACGAAAGCGGTGTCACCAAAAACAGGATTACCGACATCAACAACCAGATTTCCCTCACCCGATATATCCGCAATTTCCTGGCCAATGAGGCTGGCAGAGACCAGCTGCTGCCGGTGGCTTCCGGCATCACGGGCGGCAATATCGAGAGCCAGATCAGCAATTACAACACCATGATGCTGCGCCGCAACAGTCTGGTGGCCAACAGCAGCGAACAGAACCCCCTCGTGCAGGATCTGGATGTGAAACTGGCCACCATGCGCCAGACCATTATTGCCAGTATTGACAATCAATTGGCCACGCAACAGCGCTTGTTGAGCAGCCTGCAAGGCACCGACCGGCAAATCAGCGCCCATCTGGCCGCCAATCCCAACCAGGCCAAATACCTGCTCTCCGTGGAGCGTCAGCAAAAGGTGAAAGAGGCACTTTACCTCTTCCTCCTCCAGAAACGCGAGGAGAATGAGCTGTCCCAAGCCTTCACCGCCTACAACACCCGTGTCATCGAAAAACCACACGGCCCCGGCGGCCCTACAAAACCGAACAAGTTCAGAATCAGGCTTATTGCCCTTGTCATCGGTTTGGCCATCCCGGCCCTCATTCTCTTCCTGCAGGAATATCTGGATACAACGGTTCGCGGCCGCAAGGATCTGGAAAAATCCGCCGTGCCCTTTATCGGAGAAATCCCATTAGCCTTGAGTCCTGCTGAACAGAAAAAGCAAAAGAAGGAGATGCGGAAAATGAGAAAGAAAGGGGATAAGAAGAATGAAACGGAAGAGCAAGAGGGGAAAAAGGGCTTTGCGGGAGGCGTAATGGTGAAGCAGGGCAGTCGTAATATCATCAACGAGGCATTCCGCGTACTGCGTACCAATATCGAGTTCATGGCCAAAGACAAGAATTCCAATGTCTTCATGCTCACCTCCTTCAACCCTGGATCCGGCAAATCCTTTATCACCATCAATGTGGCTGTCGCCTTGGCTATCAAAAAAAGGAAAGTCCTTGTTATCGACGGTGACTTGCGACATGCCTCCCTGTCCTCCTATATCTTCTCACCGAAGAAAGGATTAGCCAACTACCTGGCCCGGCAGACGGATGATATTCATGAGGTGATTCTGCCCAGCGAGGACTATCCCGGACTGAGCTACCTGCCTGTAGGTACGATTCCTCCCAACCCAACGGAACTGTTGGAGGATGAGCGGTTCGGAAAACTCATCGCCGGTTTCCGCAAGGAGTATGACTATGTGATTATCGACTGCCCGCCGGTGGATATCGTGGCTGACCCGCAGATTATCAACAGCTATGTGGATCGCACCATCTTCGTGGTTCGTGCCGGATTGATGGAACGCAAGTTGCTGCCCGAACTTGAAAGTATCTACAAGAACCAGAAATACAAAAACCTCTCTATCGTACTCAATGCCACAACCGGTTCCGACGGTCGTTACGGATACAGCCGCTACGGCAACCGATACGGCTACAAGTACGGCTATCGCTATGGCTATAAATACGGCTACAGCTATGGCCACAGCCACTATGGCTACTATCATGACGATGAGGAGGAGAAGTAATATATGTTCACAAAATACACTATCATTTCCCAACTCAAGAACTTCACCGACCACCACTCCCACATTCTGTACGGAGTGGATGATGGGGTGAAAACCTTGGAGGTGTCGTTGAAAGTACTGCAACGATATGAAGAGATCGGCATTGCCAAGGTATGGTGCACCCCGCATATCATGGAGGATGTGCCCAACACGACAGAAGCGTTGCGCGCGCGTTTTGCAGAACTCAAAGCGGCATACAACGGCCCCATACGGCTGCACCTCGCCGCCGAGTACATGATGGACCAGCTTTTTGAAGAAAGACTCGGAAAAAACGACCTGCTTCCCCTCGGGGAAGAGGGCAACCATCTGCTCGTGGAAACCTCCTACTTCACCCCGCCCATGGGCCTGCACGATATCCTGAAACGGATCAAATCCCTGGGATATTTCCCCATACTCGCCCACCCCGAACGCTATGTCTATATGGACAAGGAGGACTACCGCACCCTTAAAGACAAAGAGATTCTCTTCCAGCTCAACCTCTCCTCACTCGCCGGTGCCTACGGTCCCGAAGCCGAAAAAAAGGCCCTCTGGCTCCTCAAGAAAAACTTCTACAACTACGCCGGCTCCGACCTCCACTCCCTCCGCAACATGGAATTTTGGGAGAAAAGAATCCCCAAACGCTACGCGGAAGCTATTAAGATATTAGAACATTAACATATTTCGAAAAGAATATAAATTATTAATTTTTAACTATTTCCATTTATGAAAAAAACTATTTTAATGGCCGTTTGTTTATTGTTAACGGCAAGTTTCGCATTCGCACAAAGCGACACCACATCCAACAAAAAGAACAGCAAATTCCACGGCACCGTGATGAGCAAGCCCAACAAAGTGGACTATGGTTTGTACTATGGCTATGGTGGTGGCAACCTTGCTAACACCGGCGGTTTGGTCCTCGATATCAACTGTGCCCAAAACAACTACCGTACCCGCATTGCCTTGGAGGGTTTGCAAAGATGGTATTGGGTAGGCGCTTCCGTTCATGCCCAATATTTGATTCCCATCGTAGGGGGGCTCTATTTCTATCCTTCTGTCGGTATCCGGGGTGAAATTCATGCCGTTGATGCATGGCGCATAGCGTATTGCGACAAGCACGATATTGAATACGACCCGAACGCGAAGTGGGGTCCTGGCAGTTGGGGCATCGGTGCCGATTTTGGTGGAGGCTTAGAGTATCAGTTCTGCCCCTACGTAGCCCTCTTTGCAGAAGGCAAATACTCGGTCCTGTACAACACCAACCACCGCTGGCAGGCCAACATCGGCCTCACCTTCCACTTTGGGAAAGGGCACAGGGAAACCATTAACGAATAAATCTTGGCTTAAGGTTCAAGGTTTAAGGTTTAAAGTTCAAAGTATGGCAAAAGCACAAAAGTTTGAGGAACTTGAAATCTTCCAGTCCGCTCGCGATCTCTGCAAGGAGGTCTATGCCATCACAAAGGACGGAGAATTTCACAAAGACATGAGATTTGTACAACAGATTGGCTACGCCTTCCTCTGTCGCGACTCGGCATAGTCCAAACAAGTTTGGCCTCTGCACTCGCTGCTCCATCAGTCCATGCTTCAGCGGGTTCGGTGATGGACAACATTGCCGAAGGCTTTGAACGGGAAGGAAATAAAGAGTTCATCAACTTCTTATATATAGCCAAGGGCTCTTGTGGTGAAGTGCGGAGCCAGATAATTAGAGCTTCTGACGTCGGATTTATTGACATCGATACTGCTACTCGATTATACAACGACTGCATAAGTCTCAGCAAAGCAATCAGCAAATTCATCAAAACACTAAAAGAAAGCAGTTTTACCGGTTCAAAATTCAAAGTACCCCCTACCCTAAAACATTAAACTTTAAACTTTGAACTTTAAACCTTAAACTGGCAGCTCCGCTGCCTTAAACTTTAAACCTTAAACTTTAAACCAATAACATGATTAACGTTGGAATTATCGGCTGTGGCTTCGTTGGCGGAGCCCTCAAAGACTGGCTGGAGCACAACAATCCGGAGTGCAAACTGTTCATCAGCGACCCACCCAAAGGTTACAACGATGACCTGAGCAATATCGACATTGCATTTCTCCAGATTCATGTTCCCACAGAAGACGACGGCACGCAGGATCTCCGGCTTATGAAGGAGCTCATCTGCAACCTCCCCAATGTCCCTGTGTTCGTCCGCACCACCATCCTGCCTGGCACCAGCGAAAAACTTTCAAAG
>Ga0265298_10005464_pt1 | contig 15927 bp, 16 predicted proteins | sample AusTroGonzalo_MG_3_FD_193486 | JGI IMG/M metagenome (GOLD analysis project Ga0265298, IMG submission 193486) | Bovine rumen microbial communities from tropical cattle in Woodstock, Queensland, Australia - Gonzalo_01 | ecosystem: Host-associated > Mammals > Digestive system > Stomach > Rumen ... | reverse complement strand
GAAGTAAAATTCTGCTGTGTGGTCACAATTACCGACATTTCTGGAGTCAGCACCAGACCATTGGTCTTTTTAATGCGCTTGGGGGTTACTTTGAATACTTTTGCCATTTCTATCGCGTTTGGGTTAGGCAGCAAAATTAGCTATTCAAACTGCCAATACCTAGCAATTTCAGAATGCTATAGATACTGCTTAACAAAAATATATCAACTTGAAAGCTGCCACATTTTGGCAATAAAAGTCATTATCTTTGTATTCAGTAATAAAGGCTCAGAAATATGGCTAAGAACTATTTCGACAGGTATGTCTGGTTGATAGATGTCATCAACCGTCACACGTACATCTCAAAAAAAGAGATTGATGAGTTGTGGTACCGGGCACCACAGAACGAGAAGAAGGATAAAGAATTGGCTGAACGAACCTTCCATAACCACAGGAAGGCCATCTTCGACACTTTCGGTATTGAGATTAAGTGCGACCGGTCGCTGGGATATTACATCGCCAACAGCGATGATCTGGAAGCGGACGGCATCCGCCAATGGCTCCTGGAGTCCCTGTCTATGAACAACCTGCTCAACGAGACGAAGGACATGCGTGACCGCATCCTCTTTGAGAAGATTCCGTCCTCGCAGAAATGGCTCCCGGTCATCGTGAACGCCATGCGTGACGGCAAGGAAATTGAGATGACCTACCAGAGTTTCAGACGAGAAGAGCCCAGTACATTTATGGCGAAACCATATTGTCTGAAACTATTCAGGCAGCGATGGTATATTCTTGCAAAAAGTGAAGGGAAGAAAGTTCCATGGGTTTATTGCTTGGATGAAAGGATGATTAATATTGTCCAGACTGACATAACATTCAAGCTGCCGGCAAAGTTCAATGCAGAAGATTTTTTTGCTAATTACTTTGGCACCATCATTGGTACTGACTGGGAGCCTCAAGAAGTTAAGATACGTGTTGTCAATAATCAAGCGAAGTATTTTGACACCCTTCCTTTGCACGATTCTCAGAAGAAGGTGCCCGAAGAATCCAATGATCAATATACCGTTTATCGGTATCATCTTGCTCCTACGCGAGATTTCAGACAGGAACTCCTTAGTCACGGGCCCGATGTAACTGTCCTTTCTCCCGCTGATTTTCGCGATGAAGTGATGGAAGATATCAGGAACATGGTGGCGAACTATGGATTATGAGAGACTTTGCAGCAATAGATTTCGAGACCGCCAACGAGTGCCGTTCCAGCGTATGTAGCGTTGGGGTGGTCATAGTTCGTGACGGCCAGATTGTGGACTCTTTCTACAGTTTGATTCACCCGGAACCGGAATACTATCAATGGTTTTGCCAACAAGTCCACGGGCTTTCAAAGGAAGACACGGAAGACGCTCCGGTGTTCCCGTATGTGTGGGAGAAAATAGCTCGGATGATTGAGGGCCTACCGCTTGTGGCGCATAATAGCCCGTTTGAAGAGAGTTGTCTGAAAGAGGTGTTCAAAGTGTATCAGATGGACTATCCGGACTATGAATTCTATGATACTCTTTTTGCCTCCCGCAAGCATTACGGGTACAGCCTGCCAGACCACCAATTGCAGACGGTTGCAGCGGCCTGCGGCTATGATTTGACCAATCACCACCATGCCCTGGCCGACGCTGAGGCCTGTGCTCACATTGCGCTCAAAATACTGTACTAAAACCACCATGGATTTCAATACACGAAGGTGGTTATTTTGGTTTTTATGCCGAAAATGGTATCTTTGTCAAAGGGGAGCAGTTTTAATTCGATGAAACGCTACCTGGCAAATCATTATGGACGAGAAAACAATTGTTGAGGCCCTAAAGAAAGGCGAACGGGTAACACTGGAATGTAAAAAGGCAAAGTCTGAGATTCCATCCTCAGTCTGGTCTACTTACTCTTCCTTTGCCAATACGGAAGGCGGACTTATCCTTCTTGGGGTAAATGAAGACCTTGACGAACCTGACATTGCAAAGCGTTTCACTATCACTGGAGTCAATAATGTCGCCAAGATGAAGAAAGACTTCTGGGATACCGTCAACAATGCCAGTAAAGTCAACGTGAACATTCTGAAGGACTCCGATGTAGATAGTTTTGAACTCGATGGGAAAACGATTCTCGCCATTCAAGTCCCCCGTGCAGATTATACCATACGGCCGGTTTTCATCAACAACAACATGATGCGCGGTACGTATATGCGTAATCATGAGGGAGACTACCACTGCTCGGAAGACATCATCAGGATGATGCTGCGGGATGCCTTCCCGGATGGGAACGACCGTATGTTTCTTGAAAACTATACGATGGACGATATTGACATCCATACGCTGGAGGCATATCGCAACCATTTCAGCAGCCGTTATCCGGAACACGTGTTCAACAAGCTGGACCACAAGGAATTCCTCCGTCAGTTGGGCGGTTATATGTTGAATAGAGAGAATGGGAAGGAAGGTCTTACAATGGCGGGGCTCCTAATGTTTGGGAAAGGGCTGCCGATACGGGAACGTTTCGACAATCTCCGGTTGGACTATATCGACAAATCCCATCTTGTGGGTGATCAGCGCTATAGCGACCGACTCACATACGATGGAACGTGGGAAAACAACCTCTATAACTTTGCCACCTTCGTATTGCCACGTCTCACGAAAGAGCTACCTCGGCCGTTCAAAATGAACGGGACCGAACGCGACGATGATACGCCGCAGCATAAGGCCGTACGTGAAGCACTTACAAATTCCATAATCCATGCAGATATGGTAATTGATGGTGTTCTGAAAGTGGAAAAATATGACGACCGCTTCGTCTTCACAAACCCGGGTCTGCTTAAGATTCCAGTTGAACAGATTTACAGCGGTTACGAGACACGTGCCCGCAACCAACGCATCCAAAACATGTTCCGGATGATTGGTTTCGGAGAGAACTTAGGCTCCGGCTTTCCACTAATTCTAAGCGCCTGGAACGAGAAACATTGGCTGGAACCTGAACTTGTCGAACAGAAGGACCTTCGACAGGTGAAACTTGTCCTACATATCCGCCCCGCAAATGTCGTAAAGGATGGCGGTAATAATGGCGGTAATAAACTTACTGAGAGACAGGAGCTTATCCTTGCTTTAATACGAGAGGATCATACTATTTCCGCACGAGTAATGTCGGAAAAGGTGTCGGAAAAGATGTCGGAAAAGATTACGGAACGGACAATAGAGAGGGAACTATCTAAATTGAAGAAAGACGGTGTTCTTTCTCGTGTCGGTGGCCGCAAAAACGGCGAATGGGTTATCAACTGGTAGCAGGGCTTTATATAAACAAAGAAAGTCGCTGAATTTCAGCGACTTTCTAGGCGGTGCGGACGAGGCTCGAACTCGCGACCCCCGGCGTGACAGGCCGGTATTCTAAACCGACTGAACTACCGCACCAAGTTTTCAGTGAACTTCCCTTTCCTTGCGGAATGGGATTGCAAAGGTACTAAGTTTTTTTGATTCTCCAAATATTTTATAAAAAAATTTACGCCCCGCACGAAACGGAGCGTAAAAAACTGGCTTGCAGGAAAACCTTAGTAAGTTACTTTGGGTTCGAGAGCCTTTGCAGCGTCGATGTACTTCTGGATTTCCTTTTCGACGGGGGTGCGCTTGCAGAGGTGCTTTGCTTCATTGATTTCAAGCATCTTGGCGGCCAGGTTGGCAGCGTTGCGGTTGCGGAGTTCCTTGACGGTGTCCACACCGGCTGCTTCCAGGAGTTCTGAGAACTGAGGGCCGACACCCTTTACGCGGAACAGGTCTGCATGGTTGACCCAGGTGAGGATAAGGTCACCACGGATACCGGTGGCCTCTTCCAGAGCTTTACGGCCCTTGGGGCAGCAACCCTTCTCAAGGAGCTGGTCAACTGTCTCGATGCCTGCAGCGATGAGTTTTTCGGCGTACACGGGGCCGATTCCCTGAATGTCGATGATTTTGTAAGCCATAATTTATAAAGTTTAGTGGTTATTTCGCTTTATCCAACCCCAAAGTTAAAAAATTTCGGATAAAAAAGAAATATTTTTTATATATTTGCAGTATCTGTGGAGAAAAAAAATGGATTGCTACCCTCCTGATAAAGAGAAAATATACATCTCTTCGGACCTTCTCACACTCGATTGCGAGGAGGGTCCAATCACACTCAAAATCAGCGAGTGGCTCCTTAAAGACCCGGTACGCATACACAAGCTGGTTGTAAAGGAAAAAGCCATCCAGGTGGATCAGTATGAAGTCATGAATCCCCTCGTTTCCAAGATCCGCAGGGCAGATTTCGAGTATTACAAACGCATCACCGGTCTCAAAATGCCCGTGGACTTCCCCGGCTACCCCTCAGACATCCCCGCCAAGATTCCGTTCGACACGGATCCGGTAGCTTTCTACAAGTGGTGGAGAAAGGGCAAGAACGAGCACCGCGTCTATCTGTCTCCCGCATACCAGTTCATGCTGTTCCAGCGCGTTTGCAAGACAGATCCCAAGGTAATGCTCAAGAAAGACATCGACTATGTCAAGACCTTCTAGCCATGCCAGGACAGAAGTATAAAGTTAGTGGCGAGGATCTCCTTCTCCAATTCCTGTTCGACACACTTCATGGCCAGTCAAAAACCGGCATCCGGAACATGCTTTCCAAAGGGCAGATCCAGGTAAACGGAGAAAGCACCACAGCCTTTGACCGCCCCCTCAAAAAAGGAGACATCGTCACAGTCCTCCCCAAGGGAATATCCATCGCCCGCGCCACCACCAGCGACGCCCGGGAAGAGGTCACAAAAGCCGGAGTCCGCATCGTCTTTGAGGACGATTATTACATCGTCGTCGATAAGCCCTCCGGCCTCCTCACCGTTTCCACCGCCAAGGGCAGCAGCGCCAAAACCGGCCACAAGGAAAAGACCCTGTACGCGATTCTGAACGCGTATGTAAAAGTATCGGCCCGGATGCGCCGGAAGGAGGATCTCCTGAGCGGAAGGCAGCCTGACCGCTCCACCGCCAAGATTTGGATAGTCCACCGTCTGGACAAAGGGACATCGGGCCTGGTGATATTCGCCAAGGACGAGCGCTCCAAAGACATACTCCAGAGCAAGTGGAAGGAGCAGGTGATAGAGCGAACCTACACCGCATGGCTGGAGGGGCACCTGGACAAAAAGCAGGGCGCCGTCCAGAGCTGGCTCACGGAGAACGAAAAGTCCCTCAAAGTTTACTCCTCCCCCGTTGAAACGCGCGACGGCCAGCTGGCCATCACCCACTACAAGGTCATCGGATACGGCTTCCGCGGCCCCCTGGAGTACACCAAGGCCGATTTTTCCCTCTCCACCGGCCGCAAAAACCAGATTCGCGTACACGCCGCGGACCTGGGCCACCCCATCGCCGGGGACGATAAATACGGCGCGGAGACTAATCCCCTGCACCGCCTGGCCCTCCACGCGGGCACGCTGGTTTTCCGCCATCCCTACACCGGAAAGACCGTCCGGCTCAGGTCAGAACTGCCCGAGGTCTTTGACCGGATTTGCTAATCGCGATAATTATTCGTATCTTGCCACGGTATGAAGGAAATAACACTGAAAATCAATTACCAGGAATATGACTCCCCTGCAGAGATGTCTGCAGAAGACCAGGAGCTTGTAGCCGCCGCACACGAGGCCCGCAAAGGTTCCTATTCCCCATATTCAAACTTCCAGGTGGGCGCCGCGCTGAGGCTGGCTAACGGGCTCATCGTCAAGGGCGCAAATCAGGAAAACGCTGCCTACCCTTCCGGGCTCTGTGCAGAGCGCACCGCTATGTTTTGGGCCAGTGCCAACTACCCGGACGTTGCATTTGACACGCTGGCAATATCCGCTGCGGACCATGGCGTCCTGTGCGAACTACCCGCCTCCCCCTGCGGTTCATGCCGCCAGGTCATGGCAGAGTATGAGAAAAAGTACAAACGGCCCCTCAAGGTGATTCTGGTTGGAGAAAAGCGTATACGCAAATTCGGCAAGGTTGAAGACCTCCTGCCCATCATCTTCGACAGTTTGAAAGTTTAAGGAAAATAACTAACTTTGCATCGGGAAAGTCTTGTACGACCAGCTCCCTCCCAACTCCCCCAGGACAGGAATGTAGCAAGGGTAAGAGGTTGTAGCGGTGCGATATAAGTCGCTTTCCCTTTTTTATTTCTTTTTGGCCTTTTTCCAAATACCCTCCGGTCACGTACCCCGGTACGCCCCTTCGGTCATTTGAAAAAATGAAATATTTAACTAGCTGTAGCTCAGTTACTTACGCGCGGTACCCAGGTACCTTGGTACCCGGGTACCATCAATAATAAACTGAATATCAATGAATTACAAATCACGCCCTGGAATCTACACAATCACATCAGGTCTTCATAATGAGGAATCTGTGGCAAGACTTAGCGATGAATTCCTGAACGGAATATTTCCGGAGGGAGAGTATATATTTAAAGGAGCGGATTTCCAGGACTTTGGGACTGGAGAGCTGGACCTGATCTATGTGCGGACTGGCGGGGCGGAGGGTATATTCAAAGGACTGCTGCCGGAGATGCTGGCGCGGGGGGTGGACAAGTTCTACCTTCTGACATCTGGAAAGAGCAACTCGCTGGCGGCGTCGCTGGAGATACTGTCCTACCTGCGCCAGCAGGGGCTCAAGGGAGAGGTGCTCCACGGCAGTGCCGATTATATACGCCACAGGATTGACGTCATCGCCACGGCGCAGAAGGCGCGGAAGGCCCTCCAAGGCACGCGCATAGGCGTGGTGGGTCAGCCGTCGGACTGGCTCATCTCCAGCCACGCAGACCCCACCGCGGTTATGGACCGGATGGGTGCAAAGATAGTGGAAGTGCCCATGGAGGAGCTTCTGAACGAGATTTCCAAGGCCGATGGCTCCCCTGCCCCGCGTGAAATCCCCATGGCCGATAACGTCCGCAAATCCTACCCCGGCGCCGTTCAGATATACAACGCCCTCAAGGTTCTTGTGGAAAAGTACGAGCTCAGCGCCTTCACCCTTCGCTGCTTTGACCTTCTCACCGCCGTAGGCAACACCGGCTGCCTGGCGCTGGCTTCTTTCAACAGCGACGGAATCCCAGCCGCCTGCGAGGGCGACGTCCCCGCCCTTCTGACCATGATGATCTCCCGCGCCCTGACCGGCATTTGCGGGTTCCAGGCAAATCCCGCCCGCATCGACACGGAAACAGGAAAAATGCTCTTTGCGCACTGCACAATCCCCTTCAACATGGTAGAAAACTGGCAGTACGACACCCATTTCGAGAGCGGTATCGGCGTTGGCATACACGGGGAATTCCCGGAGGGACCGGTCACCATCTTCAAGGTATCCGGGGACCTGTCCATGTATTTCGTAGCCGAGGGCGAACTCCTCTACAACCAGTACGAGGACAACCTCTGCCGCACCCAGGTGGCCATTCAGATAGACCCTGCCGATGCAAGGTATTTCCTCACCGGCCCCATCGGCAACCACCACATCATCCTGCCCGGTCACTGCAGGGAACTAATTGACGAGCTTCTTGGATAATGGAGAAACTGCTTGAAGAACATGGCGTTAAGGCAACCGCCAACCGGCTGCTGATAGCCCGCGCCCTGCACGATGCGCATCGTCCCCTGACCATGATGGAACTGGAGGCAAGGCTGGAAACCATCGACAAGAGTGGAATTTTCCGCACTTTGCAGCTTTTCCGCGACGCGCACCTGGTACACGTCCTTGAAGACACCGGCGACGGCGCCCGCTACGAGCTTTGCCACAGCCACAACGACACCGAAGACGACGACCTTCACGTCCACTTCTACTGCGAGCGCTGCCACAAGACCTTCTGCCTGGAAGACGTTCCTGTCCCACATGTAGGTGCCCCGGACGGCTTCACAGTCCATTCCTCCTCTCATTTATTGCGCGGCATTTGCCCTGACTGCGCGGGACGATGATGAAAAAGCTGCTCCTCGCTGGCGTGGCGCTTATCATCATCGGCGCCGTGATCACCTGTATTATAGGGGACAGCGGACGCGTGCATCTGAGAAAACAGTCTGAAACCGCAGGCTTTGTTCGCGCCAACGGCACCACGTCCAATCTTCCGTTCAGCCTCCGCCTGGACGATTTCAGGGTTGAGTATTACCCCGGCACAGACATGCCCATGGATTATGTCAGCCTTGTTACGGTACTCCCTGCCGGAGAAAGCCGGACAATTTCCATGAACCATATCCTAAAATGGAAAGGCTACCGTTTTTTCCAGGCCGATTATGATCCTGACCTCCAGGGAAGCATCCTTTCGATGAACCATGATCCTTGGGGTACGGGGACAGTTTATATTGGATATGTCATTCTTCTGACAGCCATGCTGGGGCTGGTGCTTAAACACTTCCGAACAGCAATACCGTCGTATTATTGGATAATTGGAATAGTGCTTCTGGCAGGGCTGTTTTTATTAATCTGCCGTAAACTGCTGTTCCAGCCGCTGCTGCCTGTTCTGCGGTCTCCTCTTCTTTGGATTCACGTAGGAAGCGTAATCATCTCATATACAGTGTTTGCACTGGTGTTTATCAATGCCATTATCGGTCTTATTTCTGCTTCTTCCGGCGAAAGGCTGATGAAAGTTAGCACCGCAGCTCTGTATCCTGCCGTTTTCATGCTGGCTTTCGGAATCGCTGTCGGTTCCGTCTGGGCAAATCTTTCCTGGGGCAGTTACTGGTCCTGGGATCCAAAGGAAACCTGGGCCCTGATTACACTACTAGTCTATTCAGTTCCGCTGGGGGGACTTCGCGCCTTCAATAATCCCAAGGTGTTTCATATTTATGCCTTAGTGGCGTTTATCAGCGTACTCATAACGTGGTTGGGAGTGAATTATTTCATGGGCGGACTTCATGCCTACGCATGATTTGATGCGATGAAGTTTTTTTACTAACTTCGCAACATGACAAAAGGACTCAGAATCAGCAGCATGATAGCCGGAGTAGCACTGCTGGCGTCGTGCGGAAAAATAAGCTTTACCCAGAGTGACGCCTTGCCGGAAATCTTCCCGGATTACATAGGAGTAACCGTGCCGGAGGGCATGGCAGACCTTCAGTTCAAAATGGCGGACGGGCGGGAGATGTCCGTCACCCGGGAGCGCGTGGCCGATACCTTATTCTACAGCGTAAAAGCCTGGTCCAAAGGCAGTTCCACCGGCATCGCCTACGCCCCCTTCAAGGTCTTCGTCTCCCATGACAGCATCGACCCATATATCGCCTACCGCCTCATCGAGCCCAACTACGAAGGCTGGAGGGAGATGGGCATTTATTCCCGGGAACTGGCCTCTTATAAGGAAAAGGCCGTGGTGCGCAACAGTGCCACTGGAGGCGGCTGCGTCAACTGCCACACTTTCCCGGGCGGAGACCCTTCCAGGCTCATGTTCCACGCCAGGGGCAAGGGGGGCGGCACTGTCTTCAGGGACGGGGACGATATCCGCATCCTCAACCTTGCAACGGTGGGGCTCCACAGGCAGGGAACCTATCCGGCATGGCACCCATCGGGCCGATACATCGCCTACTCCTCCAACTCCACCCAGCAGAGTTTCCCCATCGCCGGATCCCAGCAGGTGGAGGTGTACGACCATTTTTCGGACATAATCCTGATGGACCTCCAGACCGATTCCATCACCACTTTTGAGCCTCTCTTTGACGATAAATCCATGGAGACCTTCCCCACCTGGTCCCCGGATGGAGGCACGCTGTATTACTGCAGCGCCCCGCAGATAGAGAACGTTGGAGAGAACCGCGCCAAGGTCAGGTACGCCCTCAAGGCTGTGGATTTCCGGGACGGCGCATTCTGCGGAGAGCCCCGTACCGTCTTTTCCAGTGACAGCCTTTCCGTCTCGTTCCCAAGGATTTACGGGAAGTGGCTGCTGTTTACGGCATCGGCCTATGGGACCTTCCCCATCTGGCACCGTGAGGCCGATCTCTGGCTTCTGGACATGGAAACCGGCGCCGTCCGCCGGGTAGAAGAGGTCAACAGTCCGGATACAGAAAGCTACCACTCCTGGTCCTCAAACGGCAAGTGGACAGTTTTCTCCAGCCGCAGGATAGACGGCCGGTACACCAGGCTTTACTTCTCCCACTTTGACGGAGAGGGCCATTTCACAAAGCCTTTCCTACTGCCCCAGAAGAACCCGGAGCACAACACCCTTCGCCTGAAATCGTACAATATTCCGGAATTCGTGAAGGGAGATCCGGGCAAACTTTCAAAACAAGTCAGCACACTGTTTTAAGTCATGAAGAAGTTCATCGCTCCACTTATACTGTTCACGGGGGTGTTCCTGGCAACGCTCCTCCTGCAGAAGCATACCTTTGAATGCCAGGAGTTTGACGGGCTGTTCCTATTGAGTGGGGACTACTTTACCGGCATGTTCCAGAAGTCCTTCCCCATATCTGGTATAATTGCCGATTTCCTCACGCAGTTCTTCCGCTTCGGGGTTTACGCACCGCTGATTGTGGCGGTTGGCGTTGTGCTGGCGTTTTTCCTTGTGAGAAGCATTCTGGCCAGGTTCTGCATAGGCTGGAATGTGCTTGCTGCCGTCTTTGCCGCAGGATTGTGGGTTTTCATAGCCTTTGCGCCCGGTGCAAAAAGGGGCGTGGCCGTTGTTTTGATTCTTCTTCTTGTATGGCTTCTGTCAAGGCTGCTGCCAAAGCGTAAGCCTCTGGCACTCAAGGCCTGGGTGGACATTTTGGGAACCCTTATTATAACAGGCGGCGTTTTCCTGTTTCTCTTTTTGAGTCACGATGTCCGGGAGAGGGAAAAAGCATCGGCCCTTAAATCTGCCGTGGCTATGGCGGACTGGCCCCGCGTCCTTTCCGTGGCTACTCCGGAGGCTTGCCTTCAGGACCGCAGCATGACGCCTTTTGCCCTGCTCGCCCTTGGGGAAGGTGGTCAGCTTGGAAACTACATTTTCAACTTCCCCGTCCGCTCCAGGGCCGATCTGGACATGACCGGCGTGGAAGAATCCACCCTCAGCTACTTCTACAAGGCCGTCCTGTACGAGAATCTTCACTGCCCCAACGAGGCCATCCATAACCTCTTCCAGCTTGCCACCCTGCAGGAACATTCCCAGAGTTTCATGATTCTGAGGCACCTTATTGCCGATTACTTCATCCTGGGCAACTTCGACATGGCCCGCAAATACTGCGAAATCCTTTCCCGCAGTACACTGCACGGCCAGTACGTTCGCTATTTCAAAGAGCAGATGGCGGCTTCCGCGCCTCACACTCCGGACAGCGCAGAAGTAAGGAAGAACATCCCTCTGATTTCCCACGATGCCCTTTACAACCTGCTGCTTTTCCAGGCTTCGGGTATTGACGCTCCTTCAACAGTGGACAGAATACTGTGCACTTTCCTGATAGACAGGGACCTGGAGCGATTCCGCAGCGTATTTGCAACAGTCAGGGACCGATACACCGTAATCCCCCGCTACTATGAGGAAGCCCTCATATTTGCGGAAGGGGCCCCGGAAGACATTAGCCAGGAAACAATCCAGCGCTACACCGCCTTCCAGGCCAGCATGCTCTCCATGGGCTCAGCTTCCCAACAAAGAGCATTTGCTGACACATACTGGGTTTACTATCTGTCAAAGCAATAATGAATCTTCGGGAACTCACACTGGACCGGGAAGGGCTGGCCGCTGCCATTGCCTGCGAGGATGCTGCCTTTGAGGAGGCGCTCCGCCAGGAGGCGTATCGTGTAAAAGTAGCGACTGTCGGCCCTGAGGTATATCTGCGCGGTCTGGTTGAGATTTCCAACATCTGCGTCAAGAACTGCCTTTACTGCGGGATACGCAGGGATGTCCGCTGCCAGCGTTACGAACTCTCTGAGGAAGAGGTGCTTACGGCGGCGCGGGCGGCAGCTCGCCTTCGCTTTGGTTCAGTAGTAATCCAAGGCGGGGAGCGAACGGACGCCGCTTTTGTCCGCAAGATTACCCGTTTGCTGAAAGAGATTAAGTCCATAGACACGGGAGATGATCCGCCGCTTGGCGTCACGCTCTCCCTGGGGGAACAGTCCCGCCAGGTATATGAGGAGTGGTTCGATGCCGGAGCGCACCGTTATCTGCTGCGTATTGAATCCTCCAATCCGGACCTTTACCGCAGGATCCACCCCTCCGACCATTCTTACGACTGCCGTCTGCAGGCCTTATATGACTTGAAAGAGATTGGCTACCAGGCCGGTACAGGTGCCATGATCGGGATGCCGTTCCAGACTGCGGAAGACATGGCCGGTGACCTGTTGTTCTATAAGTCATTTGATGCCCCTATGGTGGGCATGGGGCCATACAATCCCCACCCGGAGACGCCCTTGACGCTCTCGGGAGCTTCTTTTCCTTCCACTGAAAGGCGTTTTGCACTAGGGCTCAAGATGATTGCGCTGCTGCGCCTGCTAATGCCCGACATCAACATCGCCGCAGCCACAGCCCTGGAGATCCTGGACCCCCGCGGCCGCGAAAAAGGCCTTCTTTCAGGGGCCAACGTCATCATGCCCAACATCACGCCCCATGAGCAAATGGTGAAATACAATCTGTATGACCGCAAAACCCTCAATGCCAGTGACGTAGCTGAACTCGAGGATTGTGGCATCACTATCGGCTACGGCCGCTGGGGAGACTCCAGGCACTTCGAGACACGTACAAAGTGACCTTCCTGAATGGCAGCAAATGTGGCGACACCTGCCACGATGGCAACGGGTACAATGGACCAGAACATGGTTGGAACAGAGAGGAAGAGTAAAAGCCCCGTCAGTTTGTTTGCTTTTGTGTGAGGGAAGCAGAAGCGTTTGCAGACGACTAGTGCCGAAACCTGATTGACAATCTTGATGGCGACTATTACCCCAGCCCAGATCCATAGCCATGTCGGAATCTGCACAACGGGTATCAACCGTATTGCGCAGCAAGCGACAAAGCAGATGTCCGACACACTGTCCAGCATGGCGCCGGTCTTGCTTTCGGCCTGCAGTCTCCGCGCCAGGTAACCATCCAGCATATCGCTGATGCCGCACAGTCCATAGATTACCCAGAAAGCCGCACTCTCCGGATTACAGAGCAAAAGACTGACGGCCCCAAGGAATCTGAGAGTTGTTATTATGTTGGGTATGTGTTTCATACTAAAAGCAAATATAATCATTTTCTGCCTCTGAAAGTTTTATTATATTTGTCTGGACCATAGAATAATTATTATGCAAAATTTTGAGTATTGTACCCCCACGCGACTGATTTTCGGGAAAGGCGTCATTGAGAAACTGCCAGGCGTAATGGCGCAGTTTGGACAGAAGATACTCCTCACCTACGGCGGGGGAAGCATCAAGAAAATCGGCCTGTACCAGAAGGTCTTGGATCTGCTGAAAGGCTTTGATATTGTGGAACTTCCAGGGATACAGCCCAATCCAAAATACAACCCCAGCGTGCTTGACGGAGTCCGCCTGTGCAAGCAGCACAATGTGGATGTTATTCTGTCCGTTGGCGGAGGATCTGTCCTGGACTGTTCCAAGGCAATTGCCGCCGGTGCGTGCTATGACGGCGACCCGTGGGATCTCATATCCTATAAAGTTAAAGCTCAGGCAGCCCTGCCGATAGTAGACATTCTCACCCTGGCAGCCACCGGCAGCGAATACGACTGCGGCGGCGTGATTTCCCGCACGGAGACCAACGACAAGATTGGGTACATCGACCCGCTTCTCTTCCCGGCAGTGTCGTTCCTGGACCCCACGTACACTTTCACGGTCAGCAAGGGCCAGACAGCCGCCGGCATTGCGGATGCCATGAACCATATCCTGGAACAGTATTTCTGCGAGGACTCCACTCTCATGAACGACGGATTCTGCGAGGCTGGTCTCAAGAGCCTGATGGTCAACGGGATGAAGTGCCTGGAGAATCCGGAGGATTACACCGCCCGGGCCGAAATGATGTTCGTCTGCACACTCGCCTGCAACAACATAATGTCGCTGGGCAACAGCGAATCAGGATGGCCCATGCATGGCATCGAGCATGCTCTCAGCGGCTATTACGACATCACCCACGGCTGGGGCCTCGCCATAATCACGCCTCGCTGGATGCAGCACATCCTCAACGAACGCACACTTCCACGCTTTGTTAAATACGGCGTCAACGTCTTTGGGATTGACGATTCTCTTGATCAGTGGGATATTGCCCATAAAGCCATTGAAGAAACCTACAAGTTCTTTGAGAGCATCGGCATCCCTATGCACCTGCGTGAGCTGGGCATCAACAACAGCCGCATCGACGATATGGCACACCACATTGCCGTTAACGAAGGCCTGGAAAGCGCCTACGTCCCGCTCAGCGAAAAAGATATCAAGACAATTCTCCTGGCCAGCCTGTAATACGCCCGCTTCCCTGTCTTCTCCACACCCAGATTTACGTGACAAACAACACTTTTGCCCATTTTCGTTGTCCCGCGCGCATACCGAAACAAACAAGCGGCACCGGCAGGAACAGAGTGGAGGCCGCAATGTCCCCTGGAGACCGGTGCGACAGTTACGAGGGGTGGTGAGAGGCAAAGCCTCCGCCTAACAACGCGAAAACCAGCCTCTAAAAGGCTGGTTTTCAATGCGTTGTAGACTACACAGGTAAATTCTCGAACTTTTTCGAGAATCTTCTGAAACTGGACAAGTTTGCAGAAAGTATTGAGGATGAATTGAACATTAGTCCAGAATAATCCAGTAGCCGTTGCGGTTGGCTCCTTCACGGCTGATGATGCCTTTTGCTTTCAGATCGGCAAGCATCCTTTCAATCTGCCGAGCGCTCATACCCAGGTCCTTGGCAATCTTGGCAGCGGTTATGTGCCTATCTGCCCGTAGATATCCAAGGACGCGTGCCTGTTGGTAGTTAAGGCCTTTCTCGTCGGCGATATCGGTATTGGACTTTCCCTGATGGTCGATAAGGGCGTTCAGGATCTCCTCAAGCATGAAGTCGATGAACGGGCCGCTATCGGCCAGAGATGAGCTCTTGTTGATGGCGTTGTAGTATGCCTGCTGGTTGGAGTAAACCATATTCTCAACCGGGAGGTGCTCGAAGATCGGATTCAGACGGCCGAGGATGAGAGATTGCCAAAGACGTCCGATCCGGCCGTTTCCATCGGCAAAGGGATGGATGAATTCGAACTCATAATGGAAAACGCAACTCCGGATCAGGAGGTGGTCGTCGGCATTCTCCAACCATGCAAAGAGGTCATTCATTAAGTCCCTGACCCTGTCTGCCTGGGGTGCGATATGGACGGGTTTATCCCCGTCGAAAACACCAACTCCTCCTTTCCTGAACATACCGGCTTCATCCACAAGGCCGGCCATCATAGTCCCGTGTGCCAGAAGAAGGTCCTGGATGGAGAACGGGTCCAGGTTAGGATAAAGCTCGTAGGTTTTGATGGCGTTTCGCACCTCCTGGATTTCCCGAAGCGGAGCGATGACAGTTTTGCCTTCCAGAACGGCCTGCACCTCACCTTCAGACAGCGTATTGCCTTCAATGGCCAGGGAAGAATGAATGGTTTTGATTCGATTGGCCCTTCTCAGCCGCAGCGAGTCACCTTGTTCCATCTTGATGGCATACCTCTCAAGCTGGCTGGAAATACTCGCGATTAGATTGATGGCATTAGATGATACCGTAAAGGGTGGTTTGTACATGGCTTATCCTGTCTTTAATTCCGTCAGTTATCCCGACATTTATTCCGACACAAATATACCATTTATTCCGACAAAAACAAAAGCCAACCTATATCGACAGGTTTGACCGATAAAGTAACTATGTTTGTAATCCAAATGAAGAACACTCTCAGGGGCTTGTCGGCCCCTGCCGCTTGGCAGACCCCCGAGAAGTTTTTCATATGAAATAAAAGCTACTGATATTTTTGGCTACATTTATAAAGCCGAACATGTAACTAAAAATACAGTAGCT
>Ga0265298_10005463_pt1 | contig 15932 bp, 13 predicted proteins | sample AusTroGonzalo_MG_3_FD_193486 | JGI IMG/M metagenome (GOLD analysis project Ga0265298, IMG submission 193486) | Bovine rumen microbial communities from tropical cattle in Woodstock, Queensland, Australia - Gonzalo_01 | ecosystem: Host-associated > Mammals > Digestive system > Stomach > Rumen ... | reverse complement strand
AAGGCATCCCGCACGAAGTCTTGAACGCCAAGAACCATGGCCGCGAAGCTGAAATCATTCAGTACGCTGGTCACAAGGACAAGGTGACGATTGCAACGAACATGGCTGGTCGTGGTACTGACATTGCGCTTGGACCGGGAGTGACTGAACTCGGCGGTTTGCATGTGCTCGGTACGGAACGCCATGAATCCCGTCGTATCGACAACCAGTTGCGCGGTCGTTCCGGCCGTCAGGGCGACCCGGGTTCTAGCCAGTACTTCCTCTCGCTCGACGATAACCTGATGCGTATCTTCGGTGGCGACAACGTCAAGAACCTCATGAACCGTTTTGGCGTGGGCGAAGACGAAGTGATTACCCACCCGATTGTGTCCCGCTCCATCCGTGGTGCACAACGTCGCGTCGAAAGCCAGAGCTTCGATATCCGTAAGCACTTGCTCGACTACGATAACGTGATGAACGAACAGCGCAAGGTGATTTACGGGCTCCGCCGCCGTATCTTGAACGGTGAAGACATCCGTGACGAAATCATGAACCGCATCGAAGATGCTTGCGATATCAAGGTTTCCGCTTACATCCCGGCAAAGAGCTATCCGGAACAGTGGAAGCTCGAAGACTTGCATGCAGACTTGCAGCGCACGCTCGGCATGGAATACAATCTCACACTTGAAGATGCAATGACGAAGACGCCGGAACAAGTGCTCGACGAAATTATCGGCCTTTGCAAGGTGCGTTACGACAAGCTCACGAAGATTATTCCGGATGCAGACTTCCGCAATATCGAACGCCGCTTCCTCCTCATGACGATTGACCAAGTGTGGAAGGAACACTTGTACGCCATGGACCAGCTGAAGGATGCTATCCGCTTCCACGGATACGCCCAGAAGGATCCGCTGATGGTGTACAAGAATGATGGCTTCAAGATGTTCGAAAGCTGCCTCGAAAAGATTGCAACGCTCACGGCTCTCCGCATTTTGAACATCCGCATCACGCTCCCGAACGGTGTGACGGTTTCTCCGGACCAGCTCCAGCTCAAGAGCCAGGAACAGATTGACGCCGAACGCAAGGCTGCGGAAGAAGCCGCACAGAACGGTGCCGCTCCGGCAGAACAGGCTACCGAAGCACCGGCAGACGGTGCGGAATCTGCAGAACAGCTCAGCGCAGAAGGCGCCAAGGCTGCAGGTCTTGCTGGTCAGGCTGCTTCTTCCGAAACGAATGCACTTTCTGAAGATCAGGCTGATGGTCAGCCGATGCCGCAGAGCGCGCTTCCGGGCACTCGCCCGAACCGTGTGAACTCGGCACTTGCTGCCGCAGTGAAGCGCGCCCAACAGCAGGCCGGTGCAAAGCTCGGTCGCAATGACCTCTGCTGGTGCGGTTCTGGCCTCAAGTACAAGAAGTGCCACGGCAAGGACGTTGATTAGTGGTGAGCCTTGAGCTATGAGGTCGTGCTTTGCACTCTGAGTAAAAATCAGGCGGCGGAGCCGCGAAACTAAAAAACTCAAAGCTCATACCTCAAAGCGAGCTTGCGAGCGACCTCACACCTCCTAACCACCAACCACTGTGAAGCCATGCAAACTGCGAAGAAATTTTTCAGCCTCGAAGGCATTGATGGTTCCGGCAAGTCGACACAAATCGACTTGCTGGTTTCTGCACTCGAATCCAAAGGTTACAAGGTAGTGCGCTTGCGCGAACCTGGTGGCGCTAAAATTTCTGAGCGTATTCGCGAATTGCTTTTGGACCCTGCGTTCAAGGGCATCATGGCGGACGATACCGAGCTCTTGTTGTACAATGCCGCTCGTGCGCAGGTGATTCACGAAATCATCCAGCCCGCGCTTGATGCAGGAAGTATCGTTATCGCTGACCGTTTTGCGTGGAGCACGTTTGCTTATCAAGGTTACGCTCGCGGGCTTGGCGCAGATAAAGTACAGCGCCTGACGGAACTTACGTGCGGTGGTTGCTTCCCCGAACTTACCATTGTGCTCGACTTGACTGTCGAAGCGAGCCGCAAGCGCATGGCGAATCGCGGTGGCGCCCCCGACCGTCTTGAAAGCGAAAAAGCTGAATTCTTTGAACGCGTCCGTGCAGGCTATTTAGCCGCTGGCCGCGATTATAGCGATGTCGTAAGCGTTGTCGATGCAGACCGCACCCCCGACGAAGTCTTTCACGATGTCCTTTCACTTATACAGGCAAGGCTGAAATGATATTCTTTTTTATTCTCATTTTCGGCGTGTTCTTTCTGTTCGTAAATGTCAGGAACGTGGCGCCTGGAGTCAAGGGGAGCATTATCGCTGGAATCTCGGTAATTCTCCTGCCTGTATGTTTTTTGTTAAGAACAAGTTATTGGGCATCGCTTGGAATGTCGTTTTTTGCGGTGTGGCTTTGCGAAGCTCTGATGCTTTATATCCTCTGGTGGATTGCTCGTGGCATTCGCCGCGCTATAGTGAAGAAACCGATTGACTCTCGCCTTGTCGTTTCGGTATCTCGTTTTCTGCTTTTTGTTTCAGTGATACTCACGGTTATATTCCGCATTGCTGGCGCTAGTGCAAATGAGAACTTCCATGTTCGCGAGTTCAAGATTGCCGTGCCGACAGAACAGGAATTTACGGCAGTTTTCTTTAGCGACCTCCACATTGACCCTCTGTTCAATCGCGAAAAGATGGAACGCATCGTGCATGTGTGCGACAGCCTTCATCCGGACTTGGTGCTGTTTGGCGGTGATTTTTCGGATGTCATGGATTCAACGCTTTCTGCTTGGGAATATGATTTTCAGGTGCAGAAGCTGGCTGCAACCGCCAAGGTCGCCGCTATTGCTATTGACGGGAATCACGAAGGCTTTATTGAACGCGAAGGCGGTAATTACAAAAAGTGGATGCAAAACAATGGCTTTGTTGTGCTCGAAGATTCTACGGTCTGCACGGATTTTGCTTGCATTACCGGCCGTATCGACTACAGTGTTGCCAAAATGCGCGATATCGAACGCAAACCGCTTTTTGAACTCCGCCCGACAATAGCTGAATCAAAACTTCCCTGGTTGCTCTTGGACCACCAGCCGCGTGGCATCGAAGAGGATCACCCTGGTCGCCGTCCTGACTTTGCGATGTCCGGACACACGCATAACGGCCAGTTTTTCCCGGGGACTGTTATTATTAACTGGGTTTGGCGCCTTGCATATGGTCTTGGGGAACTGGATCAGGTCAAATGGCTCGTCTCTAGCGGAGTCGATTCTTGGGGACCGCCAGTCCGCATTGGTAGTGATACGGAACTTTGGCTACTCCGTTTTGTCCCCGACAAGCTGTAATGACAGTGAGTGTCAAAATACATTAACTATATTTTAGTGAACTATGACTCTTTGTTTAGAAACGGATCAGTTGGAAACCGTACAGAGAATACTTGGCCTCCATTTTGAGGGCTTTGAAGTTTGGGCGTACGGGACTCGTGTTACGGGTGTGGATTTGACCCCGGATACGGATTTGGAATTGGCGGTCATTTCGGAATCTCCCATTTCCCTTGAAGACATGACTTCGGTGGAAAAGGCATTTGTCGAAAGCGGACTCCCTTTCCGTGTTGATGTTATCGACTGGTCTAAGCTCCCCGAATCTCTTCAAAAGCAAATCAAGAAAGAACATTTTGTTATTCAGGAGGCTGCCGATAGCTTCCAGTAAGGCCGGCGAGGTTTAAGTATGAATCGCTTGTTTCCCCTATTTCTAGCTGCTTTCCTTTCCACTTCGGTTTTCGCTCAAGACGATGTCGAAAAGGTAAAGCAAGTTGTCAAGAGCGGTCGTTGCTCAGACGCGATTGCTCCGCTGCAGAACATTTACAAGTCCGCCTTCCGCAAGCTTGAAGGTGAAAAGGCTTCTGTGATGCTTGCGGAATGCTACCTCCGCACGGACAAGAAGGACGCCGCTTACGATGTGGCTTCCCGCTTTCTGGAATATCATGTGAAGTCCGCATACCGCGAACGTATGGAACTTGCCCGTGCCGTTATCGATGTCGAGAAGGGTTCCGTGTTCGATGGTGTTGAAGCCATGCTCCGTGTGCTTTCTTATTCGACCAATCCGGCTGCAAGATCTCGCGCAAAGGATGTGGCTATCCAGACTTTGGCCGCCTCACTCCTTACGGCAGACCAATTGCAGGCTCTTCTGGAAAAGTATCCTGTTGACCGCGAGGTGATGGGCTGGATGCAACTCCAAATTGGTCGTGAATGCCAGAACGCCAAGCGCTACCGCGCTGCAAGGTATTGGTACAAGAAGGTTCTCAAGACCTCCTCTTCGGAAAGTTTGCAGAAAACCGCAAAGAAGGGAATCAGCGCTCTTGAAGGTCTTGGTGCCGGTCTTCCGACTGTGCTCGTGCTTGCTCCGCTCTCCGGCGACTTCGCTGAATTCGGTGCCGCAGCAGTTCAGGGTTCGCTCCTCGCTTACGAACAGGCGAATCTCAAGGGCAAGGTGAATATCATTTTCCAGGACACACATGCAGATGCGGCGATCGCCCTCATGCGTACGCAACGTGCAGTGAACCAGGATAGCATCATCGCGATTATCGGTCCTATCATGAGTGCTCCGGCGACGTCCGTAGCTGCATGGCTTGGTGCGAACTTCCAGCATGTACCGATGCTTACCCCGACTGCAACGGATGCTGGCATTGCAAAGCTTGGCCCGAACATTTTCCAGGTGAACCTCACTATGGATATTCTCGCACAGACCATCGCAGACTTTGCTATCAAGTGCCTCGACATTCGTGAATTTGGCGTGATGAGCCCGCTTGGCGATTTCGGTACGGCAATGTCCGAAAGCTTTACCCGCGCTGTTGAACGCCGTGGTGGTGCTGTTGTCGGCTTCCGCAATTACGAAGAAGGCCGCCCGGACTACAAGACGGAATTCAACCTTCTCCGTGACGTTCGTTTCACTCAGGAAAACCGCCGTCGCAATATTGCTAAGGGCTTGAGTGACCTCAACACTGTCAATCCGAGAGACCGTAAGCTTTATCTCGCTGATTCTACTTCTGATTTCCCGGGACTCTTTATCCCGGCAACGAACCCGGCCGATGCTGGTGCCATGGTGAGCCAGGCTGCATTCAACAAGGTTTCCGGCACTTATCTTGGAACATCCGGCTGGTACGGTCGAGAACTCTTGATCCAGGGCAAGCGCCTTGTCGAAGGTTCATACTTCAGTGTTCCCGGTATCGATATGAACAAGGGAAATATCGCTTACACGAACTTCGTGAAGGACTTTACAGCTCGCTGGGGTGTTGAACCGGGTGAAGACAAGGTAAGCGGACTCAGCTATGATGCCGCAAACATCATCTTTACATCGCTTGCTGCAGTTACGGGCAAGGATGATGATATGACGCATTACATCAATGCGACGAAGGATTTCAAGGGAATTTACGGTGATATCAAGTTCCGTCGTGGCGCCAATGCCAATACGAAGATCGTAACCGTGAACAAGGGCAAGTTTGAAGTAGTCACTACTTGCGAAAAGCAGGATGTTGCCGAAAAGAACGCCAAGGCCAAGAAAAAGAAATAATTGTGTTGTCATGCCCGCCTTGGAGCGGGCACCTCCCTCTTGCAAACTTATCATTCTGGAGTCGTCATTCTCGACCTGTCATCCTGAGGCAAAGCCCGAAGGATCCATAATTTCTCGTTTTAAAAAAAGAACCCTGAGGCACGAGCCCCGGGGTTCCTTTGTTATGAGAAGGACCGGTAAAATCCGGAATGGAGAGAGAATGCTTAACAGTTTGCCGAAATACAGGCCGCCACATAATCTGCCGATTCACCTTGCTGGTAGTAGGCGTATAGGTTCGAATCGTCCATGACATCTTCAAGATTAACGCCGCTCGTGGAAGTCAGTTCGTCTTTAATCCGTTCCTTGAAGGTCTGGAATCCCGTATGGAACAGGTAGTAAAGCGCAGCGGTTTGTGTCTTATGGAGCATCTTCATGGTGGCCTCCGATCCTAAAGTTTTAAACCTACACCTAATCTCTTCCTTCTTAGTTTTGTTTCTCTCAACTCCAACTCGTTTTATCTTCCCTTATCTCAACGACTTAACGTTCAAAAATGGTTAATTCTGTTGATATATTGTTTATTTCTTATTAGTATCTATTGTATTTATACATTTTTTTACATAAATAAACAAGTCTTGCGCTATTCCAAAGTGGAATGTGGTGCGCTAAATCAAAAGTTTCTAAATTGTCATTTATGTTTAAGAGATTCATCGTTCTGTTTTTATTGGTCGTCAGCATTTCCTTTGCCGACGAGCTTACTTTTGCCCTTACCCCAGCGCAGAATGAACTTGCCGAAAAGGTAACGCAAAAGACGATGGAACTCAATTACGTCGAGGCATTTAACTTGGCCCGCAAGCTCCGTCTGGAAAATGACGGTGTCGGCTGTGTGTTCCAGAACATCATCCGCGTAAGTATGTACGACGACAAGGGCGATACCACATCGCTCAAGGTGGCCGCCAAGAATCTTGAAACCTGCAAGACCGAAGGGCTGTGGGATGCGCTCCGAAATTTTGAAATCGGTTACGTGCTTACCGAAACGGGTCATTCCGTCAAGGGAGCCATGCAGACTCGCTCTGCCGCAAATCAGTTCGAAGACGCCAAGGATTACGAATCGAAGGCTTTCTATGCAATTTACGCCTACTATATTGATAATAGCTTTGGATGGCTCCCGTTCAAGTCGGACAATCGCGAATCGTACCTCAAGATCCTCGATTCAGGTTCTTTGCGCTCGGCTCGATTCTGGCCGCTGTTCCTGACGCCGCTCATCTGGATGCATTACGACCGCAAGGATTTTAAGACAGGGCTTTCGCTTGCTGAACGTGGACTCAAGAAAGCTCCGAACCATCCGGTGATGCTCCAAATTAAAGCCGATATGCTTTACAGGCTAGAGCGTTACGAAGAAGCGGCTTCGATTTACGAGCAAAGCGCCGCCGATTATCTCGTGCGTACCGGCAAGTCTATTCGCTATTGGTGCTCTGTTTTGAACCTCATTCGCATCTACCACGATGCAGGCGATGAGACGAAATCTTCAGAACAACGTAAGAAACTCGACGATCCGGATTTCCAGAAACTTAAAAAGTGGATGCCCGCATCTCTCATCGATGACCTTAACGACCGCAAGTTGATATAGGTGACGGACTTTATTGCTTAGATATTTTTTTATATCATTTTCTTTTGTTTTTAATCACATTTAAAATAAAAGAAAAAAACTACCATTATGCCATAACATCAAAAATATTAAGGGGCAGTTATGGCAAACGATTCTGAAAATGAAGAATCTAAGAAAGATGAGCAAGAGAAATCTTGGATAGTTAAATTTTTTACCAATCCTGAAAAGTTATTCCGAGTATCTGCAGGGTTTATTGTATTTGCGCTTTTGGCTCCGTGGATATTTACTCGGCCTAGTCCTGATTTACTTGGAATTAATTTTGGAAAACCTGGAGATATTGGCTGTACCTTTGGTATAATGAGTCCATTTATTGCAATTGCTGCTGCAATCATTACGTTCGCAGCATTTTGGATGCAATATGAAGCGAATCAGGAATTGCGTAAACAAGCGGAAAAAGATCGTGAGGATAATCAGAATGAACGAGACGAAGCTGAAATTCGTATTCGGAAACAGCAGATTATCAGCCGCTTTTATGAGATGTTACAAATCCATAGAGAAAATGTTAAAGAATTGGAGTGGAACCAAAAAATTCAATATGAAAATAATGAAGAATCTTATCGTCAGAAAACTGAATGCATACAGAAAAGAGGTCGTCAAATTTTCTTCTATTACCTGATTGAATTTAATTTTATATACAATCTTATAAAAGGTTTGTATCCTGAATTGGATATTAAGGAACGAGTTAAAAAAGCGTACAATATTTTTTATAAGAATGTAGACGATAAGCGTTTATCTTATGAAAAACGGGAAGAAATAAATAAGTTTATTCAAAATGATGAATATCGGTTAGCTGACGGAATTTTTAATATTTGCAATATTTTCGAATATTATCAAATAGATAGCAAAGATCTAGATCAACTTATTGACAATAAAGATTATTTCAAGTTACAGCCTCTGTTTAAGGGGCATTTTGATGAGTTAAATAATTATTATCGCCATCTTTTCTTGACTGTTAAAACAATTGCGAATGAAAATAAGAAAAAACTAAAAAATAGAGAGAATAAGGACGATTTGTCATATGAAGAAAAGCGTGATCTTTTGCGAATTCTTCGTGCACAGTTAACAAATACTGAACAAATTATGTTATGTTACAATTGGTTTTCTGGGAATGGGATTGTTTGGGAAGAGGATGACCCAAATGGGAATCACTTTTTTACTCAATATCGTATGGTTCATAATATTATTCCAAAGAGGTTTTTGCAAATTTGTTTATTGGATGGACATGATAAAGCGGTTGAATCTCTTATCAATTATCTCAAAAAACAACCAATTTATACTTACATAAAAAAATATTGTTCCAAAAACGACCCGATGTTTGAACTTGAACAATGGGAAGGTCATCCCAAATTTGATTACGACAAGTAACTGAATAAGCTTAAAGTAGACTCCTTAATATTTGAAACACAACGCCAGATCCGTATTTGGATCTGGCGATGTTTTATAATGATCAAGAGATATTGTATTATTGCGAGTACAATTTTTTTTACAAGAAATACTGAAAAATTCTCGACAAAAAAGCGTGTTAATAAGTAGAAACTCATTAACATATCAGGAGGTTTTTATGTCGAGTAAGTTGTCTGTATTCCGTATTGGCTTTTTCTTGGACGGCTACACGCTGAAAAAGGTCAACGAATACTACCTCAAGTATCACAGGTATCATGCCCGGCTGGATTTCAAAGCGCTCAAGGGCTGGGTCAGGGATTACGCGATACGGCTTTTTGGCCGTGAGGGTTGCCCTATTGAGTTGGAGTCGCATTATTACCATCCGTTTATAAGGCATCATGATCTGGCTGAGGCTCCGTTTGGGGATGGGCAGGACCGTCTTGAGAAACAACTTGCGCTTGCGGGATTCGAGGTGCACTACAATTCGCTCGAAGCTGCGAAAAAGATAGGGCCGAACATGCAACTTGTCGAGGACGCTTATCTTTATGCGTACTACCACAAGATTGATGTCCTTGTGCTTTTGAGCACCCAGGGGCAGTATTCGGCGTTGCCGCCACGTCTTAAAAAAGAAGGTGTGCCGATGCTCCTTTTGGGCTGGAATTTTGATTACGCAAGGAATAATTCTACGGTGTACTGGAGGACAGATGCAGGCCTTCGTGAATTGAGCGGCTATTATGTTGCTATGGAAGAGGTGGCCGAAATGTATCCGCCTAAGCGTGCTGCCGAAAAGAATTTGTTCATGTTGCCGTACAACCCGCAACCTGCGGATTCGAATGTCTGGCGCACGTATCTGAAAAAAATAATGGCGTCGATTGATGAACCGAAATCAGATTACAGTGGCAGGGCTAGGTACAATAAAAGCCCCGCATTGGCGGGGCTCGGTTAGCATTAAACTTTTGATTAAAGCTTGTCTTGCTGTTTCTTTTCCCAGGGGCTCAAGAATGTCCAAGCGAAGCGGAGACCTACGAACCAGGTGTCGCCATCGTTGTCGGTGTTGAAGTCTTCTGTGTCGAGGTTTGCGCCTTCGACATTGAGTTCATTGTAGCGGACTGCGCGATAACCGCCGTAGAGGCCGACGGAGAATTGCTCGAACTGGAGACGAGCTTCGAGTTCGGCGTTGAATGTGGCGGCCATGGTGCTGTAGTAACGGTCACGCATGCTGGTTGAGCTGCCGCCTTCGGCGCTGGTAACAATGTAGTTGGACGTGAAGTGGACGTTCAACAGGTTAAAGCCGACGCCCACGGCAGGAATCAGGTTGAAGAATGCGTTTTCGCCGAGAGTTTTCCATCCGAACATCCAATCGACACCGTAGTTAAACCAGCGTGCATCGTAGAGCGGGAAGGTGGAATTCTTTCCGTTTTCGTCCATGGCGGGTGTTTTGTTCGATGGTCTTTCGGAAATTTGCGTAATTGCAAAGTTGATATCGAACCAGGTCAAGAATTGCTTGTACTGCGCACCAATGTTGAAGTGGAGGCTGGGGTAGTACTGGTTGAACTTGCTGTATTTGGGGTTGGTGGCAAGACGGTAGACGGTCGAGTCCCCTCTGTGTTTCAATGTACCCCCGTTGATTCCCTTGAATGCAAGCGAGTTGACGTACCTGTTGAAGTTGTCGAACATGCCACGGAAATCACCGCCAAAGGCGATGAAGCCACGGATGTGTTCCTTGTCGTAAAATCCTTCTTCGGCAGCGGATGAATTGCTGGCTAATGCAAGAATGCTAAACACCGCAGCGATGCATAAAGAGGCTATTTTTGTTTTCATAAAGGCTCTCTCCTAATAGGAATCTCTAAAAGAGATATTAAATCAAACAATAAAATACATTATCTTCTGGTTTTGTGCATGAAAATTTACGATAGAATGTTGAAAATCAACAAATTAGGGCCATTTTGTAAATCGTTCCGAGGGCTGAGGTTTGGTTTTTTGGCTTTTTTGTGGATTTGTTGTGTTTTGGGGATGGTATTTGTGGCGGGGTGCCGCAATTCGTCGGATAGCCCAAATGGTAACTCGCCGGTGGCAAAATGCGATGGATCGGTGCAGTTTGAATCTGCCGTCAGTGAATATTTCTCGATTGGCAAATTGTGCGGTGTCGATGTTGCCGTTGTGCGCTCCGTGGTCGGGAAAGATACGCTTATCCATAAATATGTAATGATGGATTCTGCGGAGGCTTCTTTGGGGACGGATTTGCGCCGTCGGGGATTCCCGGAAGAATGGCGTTCTGCGGTTGTTTTGCGTGTACCGCTCAATCGTGTGGCCGCGCTTTCGACCTCGCAGATTGGTTACATATTGAGGCTTGGACTTCGTGACAGGATTGTCGGCGTCTCGGATGGGCAGTACATTGTGGATAGTATTCTGTACGAACGCGCTCAGCAGAAATCGGTCGTGAGTGTCGGTTATGATGCGGGCGCCTTGGAAAAACTGATGGCGCTAAATTTGGACTTGGTCCTAGATTTTACAACGGGTGGCGATTACGATAATTATGAACAAATTGCAAGGACGAATCTTCCGTTGATGCTTACTTCTGAGTGGCAAGAGAGTAGTGCGCTTGCAAAACTTGAATGGATTAAGTTGTACGGGATTTTATTCGGCGTTCGCGCGCTTGCTGATTCGATTTACGAACAAGAGAAGAGTAAGTACGAAACTCTGAAGTCGCTCATAGCTCAAAGCGAAGCGTCCTCGAACCTCAAAGGGAGCGAGAGCGACCGACCTCATTGCCCCAAAGTTCTCGCCGGCATGTCCTACGGTGGTGTGTGGCATGCTTCCGGTGGCAATAGCTTCACGGCGAATCTCGTCCGCGATGCGGGTGGGTGTTACCTGTGGGCATCTGATACGTCCCGCGAACTGACTTTCTCGTTTGAACAGGTCTATGCGCTTGCGGATAGTGTAGATGTGTGGGTCAATCCGTCGATGTTTGCAACGGCCGATGAAATTTTGGCGCTTGAACCGCGCGTGAAAAACATCAAGGCGTTCAAGGAGAAGAGGGTTTTCCAGAATGATGGCCGGAAGGGGAAAGGTGCTGGTAACGATTTTTACGAGGGGGCGATTACTCGACCGGCGGAACTCTTGTGGAATCTTACAAAATGCATAAAAGGCTCCGTTCCGGGGGTAAATTCGGTTGATACCACTTACAAATGGTACAGAAATATCTATAATTTTTAGCATATGATGTCACACACAGGTATTGGAGATTGGATCGCAGCTCAATATGATCTTGGTGTACCGTTCTTGCAACTGGTCCCGAGAGATTATGCGGACTTTCTACTTTTGAATGCTCAGATCCGTGAATATGATGCTGGCGAGATTATCATCCAGGGCGGAGTTGAAGGCGATTCTTTCTGCGTTTTGCAGAGTGGACGCGCTACGATTTGTGGTCAGATTTTGCCGGATGGTCATTACAGTGCGCTTTCGACGTTAGAAAGCGGTTCATGTTTTGGCGAAATGTCGATTTTGTGTAATGAACCTACGGCCAATACGGTTATTGCTGCTGAAGATGGAAGTACGGTGCTTCACATTCCGAAGTCGGAATTCGTAAAGTTCCTCGACAAGAATCCAAGTGTCGTGGTTTACCTTTACAAGGTGATGGCTAATCGTCTTCGTGCAAAGAACGAGGCGTTCGACGAGTTTGAACGTCTGTCGCTTTTGGCTTCGGCAAAGGTTCTGCCGTTTATTGATTTTGCGCAGACAATGGAAAAGAGCCACATTACTGGAACGGTCATTTTCGAATGCGAAGGAGAGCATGGCTTTATTGCTTTCCAGGATGGTCGAATTTGCTGTGCCAAGTGTGGCAAACTTGCAGGTCCGGATGCTCTTGAAAAGATGCTTTCGTGGGGCGATGAAACCTTCTTCAAGCTTGATACGCATGTGATGCCGGATGTGGTAAATATCAATCAGATGACTGATACGACAAGCCTCATCTTGGATGCGCTCAGAAATATTGATGAAAAACAAAGTGCCCGTAAATAGGGCCAAATAGCTGCCCGCTCGTAGGGCAAAGGAAAAAAGATGAATTACGCAGACGCAGGAGTTTCCTTGGCACGTGCCGATGAGGCAATGGTCGGTGTCAAGAAGTCCGTCCGTACCACATTCAACCAGGGCGTTCTCGGCGACGTGGGCAACTTCGGTGGCCTGTTCACTTTGAACCACCTCGGCATGAAGGACCCTGTCCTTGTGAGTTCTGTAGATGGTGTCGGCACCAAGCTCAAGGTCGATATCGAAATGGGCACGCACGAACTGCCGGGCCAGGACATCGTGAACCACTGCTGCGACGATATTCTCGTGCAGGGTGCACGTCCTTTGTTCTTCCTCGACTACGTGGCTACGGGTCGTCTTGAACCGGGTGTCATGGATAAGTTGGTTGCCGGTATGGCAAAGGCTTGCCGCGAAAACGATCTCGTCTTGATTGGTGGCGAAACTGCTGAAATGCCGGGCTTCTACGGTCCGGGCGACTACGACATTTCCGGTACAATCGTGGGTGTCGTCGAACGTGAAAACATCATCGATGGCAAGAAGATCAAGCCGGGTACGATTATCCTCGGTCTCCCGTCCACGGGTCTTCATACAAATGGTTATTCTCTTGCTCGTAAGGTGCTTTTCGATGTGGCTGGCTACAAGGTTGATACCTTGGTCGATGGCATGGACAAGACTATTGGTGAAGCTCTCGCTACTCCGCACCGCAGCTACTATCCGAGCCTTATCGACCTCTGCAACAAGAAGAAGATCCAGGGCCTTGCTCATATCACGGGTTCTGGTTACCAGGGCAACATTCCGCGTATCCTTCCGGACAACGTTGACGTGATTATCGACCGCACCACGTGGGATCCTCCGATGATCTTCAAGCTCATCCAGCAGGCTGGCTCTGTTGAAAAGGACGAGATGTACTCTACGTTCAACATGGGCATGGGCATGCTCTTGTTCATTGACCCGGCTGACAAGGCTGAAGTCGTCGCTCACCTCGAATCCAAGGGCGAAAAGTGGACGCAGATCGGTGAAGTCGTCGCCGGCACAAAGCAGGTGAAGTTCCGCGACTAGCGCCTTCGGCGTTAGGTATCAGGTTTTAGGTGAAGAAACACGCACTTTGTGCGTCTTATAAGACGGCGTAGCCGTGATTATATTTCCTAACCCCTATAACCTGTCTCCTGAAACCTTAAAAAGGCTTGCGCGTAATGCGCAGCCTTTTTTGCTTTCTCTCACAAATTCTCTTTTAAAAAACTTTTTTTCGTGCCTTTTGGTGTGATAAAATCTAATTTTAGACGAGGTATTGAAAGGAAAATTATGAAAAAACGTTTATTGAGTTCTTTACTAGCTGCAGGCGCTGTTTCAATGTTTGGTGCTTGCTCTGATGATTCCTCTTCTCCGTTTACGCCGCCGACTGGCTCTACGCCATCAAATGTCTGCTCTTACATGACATTGACCCATTCGGGTTGGTTGCTTGAAGTGGGCAATTCTTATTGGATTATTGGCGACGATTATGCTGTGACGGATGTCGTGGACAATCCTGTTGGCATTTTTAACGGAACAAGCGTTGTGGATGCCGCGGGCAATGTTCTCGTATCTAACGTCAACTTGAGTGCTCAGCAGCGTTGCGAAGTTAGTTCTATACCGGGTGTTAGCAGTTCTAGTGCAGGAACTGTCAATCCGGGTTCCTCTGCAACTCCGACCTCTAGTGCCGTCAATCCTGGTACTGGCTCCAGCACGGGTCCGGTAAATCCTGGTTCTAGCTCTGATGCTCTTCCGCCGCAGTCCAGTTCTGCTGCCAATCCGGGAAGTTCTGCCGTTGAACCGGTTTCCTCTGCCGCAGAAAGCTCTAGCAGTTCTGAACCACAGTTGGATGCAAGCGGATTCCCGACTCTCGAATCTTACGGCCCGCCTCCGGCTGAATACACGAAGAATATTTTGAGCAACGGCAACAAGGGCTGGAACAGCCGTTACTGGGATGCCTGTAAGCCGCACTGCTCCTGGATTAGCGATGGTCAAGAAGGCAAGACCGATACGACCACGCAGGCTTCGTACGAAGCTGGCATGACGACTGCCCGTAACTGCAATATCCATGACGTTGAAGTTCCGACCTTTACGCTTGGCCATGCTGTTCAGCAGTACTGGTATGGTTTCGAAGGCACGAACAACGCTTGTGGAAGCGCTAAGGAAAAGGGTGTGTTCACTTGTACGGACATGGCTCCTATCGCTGTGAACGACTCGCTCTCTTATGCGTACGTTGCAGGTCCTGGTTCCCAGACGACTTGCGGTAAGTGCTTCCACTTGCAGTACGATGGTAGTTTCAAGGATGCAAGTGCAAACAACGCGGCCAAGGAAACGCATAAGGCACTCAAGGGTAAGCACATTGTCGTGATGACGTCCAACATCGGTCACGACGTGGAAGTTGGCCAGTTCGACTTGATGGTGCCGGGTGGTGGCGTGGGTGCATTTGACGCGCTCTCTACGCAGGTCAATGGTCAGAACATCAGCTGGGGCGCGGGCTTTGGTGGCTTCCTTACGGAATGCCAGAGCAAGCACGGTTATGATAACAAGCTTGAAGTTTATCAGGAATGCGTGAGGGACATGTGCGATGCTGCATTTGGTAATGCCGGCTTCCCGAATTTGCTGCGCGGTTGCCACTGGTTTGCCGACTGGTACATGGCTGCCGATAATCCGACTTACCATTGGGAAGAAGTGGATTGCCCGCAGTACCTCATCGACCATTACATGACGCGTATCAACAAGACTAAGGATAACCGTTACAAGTGGCACGATGACTGGTCTACCTATAAGCAAGGTGATCCGCTTGAAGAGCAGGAATGCTTGACGGATGAATATCCGACTGGCTGCAAGCCGAACTAAGATAAACTAAGGCCATACATCGCCCTTATCATCAAAATCGCTAAAGCAAATGAAACGCCCCGGAAGCACCTGCTTCCGGGCGTTTTTTATCGCTTGGCTTCTGCCTGTACAGAACAAGGTCGCTGGCCTGTGCTGAGCAATGTCTCTGAGCCTGTCAAAGTGACGTTGCAATACGTCATCCTGAGGGGTTCGCCCCGAAGGATCTAGTGACATTTCTCTCTTTTTGTCATCCTGGAGCCGCGGGCGACGGGGGCCGTCCGCGACCTCGCGAAAGATTTCTGTTTACAGTTTGTGAATAATCTGTATTGCGGCGGCATACATCCCGTTTTTAACGAAAAAAGTGAAAAAAAGTGAATTTTTTTGCCGATTACCCCTTGCAAATGTTCCTGAAAATTCTATAATTGGCGCCGTTCCTGAGAGACGAGGCCGAAACGAAGAAACGAAAGCCGAGAACGAAGGAAAAAGCGAAAGCCCGCGAGACTTTCGGGAAGATT
>Ga0265298_10005462_pt1 | contig 15935 bp, 7 predicted proteins | sample AusTroGonzalo_MG_3_FD_193486 | JGI IMG/M metagenome (GOLD analysis project Ga0265298, IMG submission 193486) | Bovine rumen microbial communities from tropical cattle in Woodstock, Queensland, Australia - Gonzalo_01 | ecosystem: Host-associated > Mammals > Digestive system > Stomach > Rumen ... | reverse complement strand
AGCACAGGCGGTGCTGAACCTGATACCCAAGATGGACGAAAGCTTTGACCAGGCAGTGGAACTCATCATGAGCTGTCATGGTAAGGTGATTGTGACAGGTGTTGGCAAGAGTGGACACATCGGCGCGAAGATAGCAGCGACACTGGCCTCGACAGGCACGCCGTCGTTCTTTGTCAATCCGCTCGACGTCTACCACGGCGACCTCGGCGTGATGTCGAAAGGCGACGTGGTGCTGGCCATCTCCTATTCGGGACAGACCGACGAGCTGCTGCGTTTCATCCCGATGGTGCTCCACATGGAGATACCCATTATCGGCATGAGTGGCAATCCGCAGTCGCTGCTGGCCAAATACTCGACCTGCCATCTGGACATCAGCGTAGAGAAAGAAGCCTGTCCGCTGAATCTGGCTCCTACCAGTTCCACAACGGCGACGCTCGTCATGGGCGATGCATTAGCCGTGGCACTGATGGAACGACGTCACTTCCAGCCGCAGGACTTTGCACAGTTCCACCCCGGCGGCGAGTTGGGCAAGCGCCTGTTGACCACTGCCGGCGACGTGATGCTGACGGAGCACCTGCCATTGCTGTCGGAAGACATGCATCTGGGCGAGGCCATTATCCTGGTCAGCAAGGGAAAGTTGGGACTGGGTGTAGCCATCGACGACGGACATGTCGTCGGACTGATTACCGATGGTGACATCCGTCGTGCTATGGAGAAGTGGCAGGCAGAGTTCTTCAACCGTACTGTGGGCGACATCATGACGCGTCAGCCTAAGACTGTTGGTCCGCAGGCGAGGATCTCTGAGATACAGAAGATAATGAACAAACATAAAATCCATAACGTGCTCGTCGTTGACGAAGAGAACAGGCTGTTAGGCATCGTCGACCGATATGCGTGTGTGGTGTAAAACGAAAACATAACGAAAACGAAAAAGATAACGATATGAGAATACTGAAAAGGATATTGGTAATCATGATGCTGGCCATGCCGCTGGCAGCAGCAGGTGTCTATCTGTTTAAAACACTGGATGCCCGTAACGGTCTGATAAGCAGTCAGATTAACTGCATTATGAAGGACCAGCGCGGATTTGTATGGTTTGGTACTCCTGCCGGGCTGTATCGCTTCGACGGTTATACGTTCCGCAATTTCCAGAGCAATTCGAAGGACGGCTCGTCGTTGCCTGACAGCTACATCATCAGCATTCAGGAGATGCTCGACGGTAATCTGTGGATAGAAACTTCTTCGGGGTTCTGCATCTATCATCCCCAGACGGAGAGTTTCGAGCGCGACCTGAAGCAGACCTATGCCCAGATGGGTATTGAGGGGCGGCCCAACGTGGTCTATATTGACCGCCACAAAAACTTCTGGGCTTCTATTCCCAACAAGGGTGTTGTAGCTTACAACATGCAGCAGCAGACCGACTATGAGTTCACCTACAGCCGTGATGCCCATGGCATTCCACAAGGTAACATCTGCTCCATCAGCGAGTGCCGCGATGGTGCCATCATTGTCTACGAAGACGGACGCATGGTGTGTTGTGACATTATGCACCAGCAGCATACGGTATGGCAGACCAACTACATCCCTGACCACAAGCTTCGTTTCAGCAAGACACTGAAAGTGTTTGCCGATCAGATGGATAATATCTGGCTCTACGGACAGGGGACACTGATGGTCTACAACAAGAATGCCGACACCTGGAACACCACTATCGGCGACCAGTTAGGACTGACCAGTACGTCGGTCGACCATATCGTCAACAGCATGGTAGGCGATCGCAGCGGTAACATCTGGATTGGTACTGACCGTAGCGGACTCATCCGTACCAACGTCAATACCCAGGAGATGGAGTTTGTCCAGCCTCGTAGTGTCAACGACAACCGTTCCGACGCGGAGACTATTGCCATCCAGAGCCTGTATGTCGACGACACAGACCTGCTGTGGGTCGGTACGGAGAAGTCGGGTGTGGCTTACTATGGTAATAACATCTACAAGTTCTCGGCAGACATGATCGGCGACATTACTGCCATCGCCCAGACACCTGACGGCAAAGTATGGTATGGTACGGGCAGTCATGGAGTCATTGGTTACGACGGACCGCTGGCCAGTTCGAAAGTGTCGTGCATGGCCAGTACACCTGATGGTAGCCTTTGGATAGGTTCGAAGCAGAACGGTCTGACACGCATCAAGGATGGTAGCAGCCGATTCTACTCGGCAACCCGTGACAGTTCGAACACGCTCATAGACAACCACATCAATGCCCTTTGCAGCGATAAGTCCGGCAACCTGTGGATTGCCACCAACGGCGGACTGCAGGTCTATAACCCCAAGATGAACACCTTCTCGTCCTATACACGTGAGAATGGTACGCTGAACACCAACAACATCACCTCGCTCTTCTACGCCAAGAACAACAACATGCTGATAGGTACGGGCGAGGGACTCGTCATCCTGAACCTCTCTACACGCGATAAGAAGGTGCTGACGGGTAATAGCACCAATGTACAGACGTTTACGAACAATTACATCACCCAGATTTTCGAAGACACCAATGGGCTGCTCTGGGTTGGAACCCGTGAGGGTCTGAACATTCTGGATTTGAACACCGACAAGCTGAAGTACCTGACGGAGAAGGACGGACTGTGCAACAACTCCATCTGCGGTATTGCTGAGGACAAGAACCAGAACATCTGGATCTCCACCAGTCATGGCATCAGCCGTATAGTTACCGAGCGTAACTTCGAGGAGAACTCGTTCAACTACGGTCTTTACAACTATACCATCAGCGATGGTCTGCAGAGCAACGAGTTCAATATGGGTTCCATCTTGACCAACAAGGACGGCAATGTGCTGTTTGGTGGTCTGTATGGTGTCAACTGGGTGCGTCACGGCAGTAAGGACGAACAGGAGTCGTTACCTCGTGTCATGCTGACTGAGCTGTACATCGGCGAGGAGGAAGTGTTGACGGGTCACTCCTATGGTGGCCGCGTATTGCTGCCTCAGGCTCTGAACGAGACCGTCAACCTGAACCTGGATAACAATCAGAATACGTTTACCATCAAGTTTGCTGCCGGTAATTACAACCAGGGCGAGCGTCTGCAGTTCAAGTACATGATGGAAGGTCTGGACAACGAGTGGCACAACGGCGATGCCCTGCTGCATGGTGTGAAGTTCCAGAATCTGGGCAGCGGCACCTATACACTGCATGTCAAGGCTGTCAGTGCCGATGGCGCCGTGAGTAACCAGGAGCGTACGCTGGTCATTAAGATTGACTATCCCTGGTGGATCTCCTGGTGGATGCTGACCATCTACGTCATCATGGCCATCATCATTGTAGCTGTCTGGCGCTATGGCATCAAGAAGCTCAGCAAGATATGGCTCAGAAAGCGTACTGTCATCGATGAGCTGAAGCGTCAGCGCGAGGAAATCAAGCTAACCAGCGAGGAACTCCGTCAGCCCATGGCCCGCATGACCACCATTATCGGCAACCTGGCCGAGAGGGAAGAGTCGCTTGAGGGTCGTGAACAACTGAACTCGCTGCACTTCCAGCTGCTGCAGGTCATCACCCGCATTTCGGAGATGCAGTCGACGTTAGAGAATCCTGAGAAGAAGGCCGAGAGCACTGCCAAGGATAAGACCGAGCTGAACGAGCGTGGCGAGCTGACACAGATTGCCTCATTGTCGAAGGAGCTGACGGCTGAGATCAAGCCTATCAAGTTCGACAACAGTCAGGCCAAGAAGTTCCATGTCGTCCTGATCGATACCAACCACGAGTTCCTGGTCTTCATGAATGCCCATCTGCGCGATGTCTACAACTTCCATGTCTACGACAACATCAAGGATGCCCTGCCTGACATTGAGATGCTGAATGCCGAGCTGGTCATCTGTAAGCAGGACATGCCGGGTATGACGGGCAGTGAGCTTTGTACCCAGTTCAAGATGGATCCGCGCCGCAGCAAGACGAAGTTCGTGCTGCTGACCGATGGTGTGATGTCACAGCAGGACATGATCGACCACAACATCACGCTGGCTGCCGACGACTATCTGGCCAAACCTTTCAATGTGCAGGAGGCCGTCATGCGCTTCAACCAGCTGATGGGTCTCGGACCGATTGAGATGGAGCATAACACCATTGAGGGCCGTGAGACGCGTATGCTGGAAGACCGCAATGCCAGTATGACGACCGCCACCATGGTCTATGGCGATGATATCGAGGATAAGATACAGGTGGACAACACGCAGACAGAGACACCCGTTGAGACACCTGAGAAGCCCGTTGGAAATACTGCTGTCAATAAGGGTGGCGAGCTGATGAGACAGTACTATGGCGACCAGACCATCGGTGACTACTCGATGAGCAACTCCATGGACCAGCAGCTGATGCGTAACATCGAGCAGTTCGTGCTGCAGAACATGAGCCGCGGACAAATCAGCCTCGAGGAGATGGCGAATGCCATGGGTATGGGTCGTGTGCCGTTCTACCACAAGATACGCAGCATCACGACGAAGACTCCTGCCGAGCTGGTACGCGAGTTGCGACTGAAGCACGCTTGTACGCTGCTCACTGGTACCAATATCAACATGAGCGAGCTGGCCATCAACGTCGGCTTTGCAACGGCCGAGAATTTCGTGAACATCTTCAAGGACAAGTTTGGCATGACGCCGCTTGAATACCGCATCAAGTATAAGAAAAAGTAAAATGCGTCATTGGCTGTTTTACCTTTTTACCTTTTTGGCTTTTCCCGCAGGGGCTCAGACCAGCGACTCACTGATAGTGCAGACGTTGCGTGACGTTGATATCCGCTTCACGGACAACAACAGCGTCACGCTCCTGATGTCGGGACAGGCCAAGTTCGATGACATGTTTCAGGCCATCCGCCAGGCCAAGAGCAGTGTCCATTTGGAATACTTCAATTTCCGCAACGACTCCATCGCCTCGCTGTTGTTCGACATCCTGCGGGAGAAACGGCGGGAGGGAGTAGAGGTGCGTGCCATGTTCGACGGCTTTGGCAACGACTCCAACAACCAGCCGCTGAAGAAGTACCATCTGCGTTCGCTGCGCGAAGACAGCATCGACATCGTGGAGTATTCTCCCATACGCTTTCCGTGGTTCAACCACATCTTCGGACGTGACCACCGTAAAATCGTGGTCATCGACGGACAGATAGGCTATACCGGCGGCATGAACGTGGCCGACTATTATATCAAAGGTACGGAACAGGTGGGTGAGTGGCGCGACATGCACTGCCGCATCGAGGGCGATGCCGTCAACGAGCTGCAAACCATCTTCCTCAGGATATGGAACCGTACGACGGGAGAGAACGTCAGCGGTGACAAATACTTCCGCGGTGGTACCTCGACAGTCTTTCACGACCTGAAGCCTGACACTACGGCGACGGCTGGCCATAAGCAGGTGGGCATCATCAACCGCGAGCCGCACAAGACGCCGAAGATTATGCGGATGTTCTACATCAATGCCATCGACCAGGCACAGGATTCCATCCACATCATCAATCCCTACTTCGTACTGATTCCCTCAGTGACCAAGGCACTCACAAGGGCCATCAGGCGCGGTGTAAAGGTAGAGATTATGGTATCGGCAAAGAGTGACATCCCGTTGACTCCCGACTGCGTGTTCTATCAGGGACATAAGCTAATGAAGCGGGGGGCGCACATCTGGCTCTACAAGCCCGGCTTCCATCATTCAAAAATCATGATGGTCGACGGTCGCTATTGTACTGTAGGCAGTACCAACCTCGACGCCCGTAGCCTGAAGTGTGACTTTGAGGAGAATGCCGTTATCATTGACAAGGGCACCACCCGTGAGTTGGACGATATGTTCAACCGCGACAAGCAGAAGTGCTTCTACCTTACCGAAGAGTCGTGGGATGAGTTCCGTACCCCATGGCAGAAGTTCCGTGGCTGGTTTGCCCATCTCCTACAGCCGTGGCTATAGAGTTAAAGGTAAAAGGGTGAAAAGGTAAAGAACTTTTCACCCCGCATTCACCAGGGCTTGCATCATTTTTATTTGGGTTTTGCTGATACCCCTTTCCGCCAACCATTCTTCATCGAAGAGGGTGGGGGAGTCCTCGTTGTGCTCTGCCGACATGGAGACATGCTTGCGGAAGCTCGCGGCAGCCTCGTCGATTCGCTGCTGGAGCCACAGGCAGTAGCCGTGGTTCAGGTAGTCCTCGTCAGTGGCATGGCTGCCCTCCATCACCTGCCGGTAGATTTTCTCTGCCTGCTCTAACTTGCCGTCACACGTCAGTGCCCATGCCAGTACGCGGTTCACATTGTCATCGTCGGCATTCTCGTAGTTCAGCTGGTAGAGCATCTTCAGGGCATCGTCGTATTCCCCTATGTTCACTAAGCACACCGCCTTGTTCAGCATGTAGCTTGTCTTACCTGGCCGTATCAGCAGCAGCCGGTCGTAGCACTCCTCCGCTTCCTCGTAGCGTTTGTTGACAAAGAGTTCCTTGGCCCATCCCACTAAGGCACGCTCGTTATCAGGTTCCAGCTCGAGTGCGCCCTCATAGTCTTCCATCCACAGGAAGAACTGTGCGTTGTGCATCGCTTCCGGGAATGTCAGCAGCAGCTGGAAGGCAGCACTCACGTAGCGGTACTTCTTCAGTACCCTTACCACGTCAGGCTTATGGGTGTCAAGTGGTGTGTTCTCAAAGATTCTGGAACAGAAGAAGAAACACTTCGGCTCTTTGATCTTCTTTTCGTCAAAGGGGTTATAGAAGGCTGCCCGGTTGGGGAACAGGCGGAAGAAACGGTACAGGTCCATCAGGTAGATACGCCGGATATAGGCTGCCGACTGTTGCTCCTCGTGATTGATCTCACCCATCTCAGCCAACTGGGCCTCGCCACGCTTCATCATCTCTCGCATGGCCTCCGGCAGCCGGTTCATCACCTCCTGGAAGGCGATGACAAACGAGTATTTGTCGCTGTTGCAGAAGGGACCGTTCTGCATCAGCTGCTCCACGAAACGGTTCTCGTCCATCTTCTTCACAAACTGTGCGATGTCAGGATGCTGCAGGTAGAACGGCACTAACCAGTTGGCGGTATCGTAGAAGAAAGGATAGCGTTTCATTTGCGAGAAGCCGCCGAAGTAGATGTCTGACCCTTGTTTCTGCATGTCCATCATGCGTCGGAACGAATTTTCTAACTTCTCCATTCGCTCCTCTGAAGCATCAGGGTGCAGGATGTCTTCTAACGGATCGTCCTCCACCTCCTCAATGCCTTTATGGGTGATGCGGAACGAGTTGTTTTTCAGGATGTCGGGCATGATTTCCTGTTGTATGGTCGTTGTGTCCCGTTCGGCATTCAGGGTGAATATCACCTGTATCTGTAACTCTTTCAGTTCCCTGCAGACACTTTCCGACTGTAGCAGACTGACGATCGTTTCCTGTTGCTCAGGATAGATGCCCTGCCACTCCTCGCTGACGGTGAACACCCAGCCGACCAGAGCACGTTGGCGTACATATTCATCCTGCGACTGTCGGTAGACCTCTGTCAGCGTGCGGAACTTCACCATGTCAAACTGGTTCAGGAGCGACAGCGTAATCGCCGTCACCATCAGCTGCTGGTCGATGTTGTCCACCGTTGGCGACAGTAGCAGTTCCGTGAAGTCACGGCCTACGCCTTCCGTCCACATCCGCGAGGTCATCACGTAAGTGAACAAGGCATTCATCTGTTGCTGGTGGGCTAAGTAGAGTGCCTGCCGCTTCTCCTCCCGCTTGTTCTCAGGCTCCAGTTCAAGCATCGCAATCTCACTGACGAAGTTCTCCATCTCGCTGCGTATGGCTGTCATCGACCACTCGCGGCCGGGCTTGCGCACCTGCTTGTACTGCGTCTCTAAAAAGGCGGATGCTTTGTTCTGACGATATACAGCCACATTGGCATACAGCACATACAGCCGTTGCAACAGCCGCTGGTACAACTCCTGTTGCTGGCTGTCCTCAATGCCTCTGCGCCAGTAGCCGGCCATCAGCTCATACTCCTCCTTCAGGGCGTTCAGCCTTTCCTGTGTCTGGGGTTGCGGCCATGCTGAGAGATATGTTTCCATCTCGGCTATGGCCAGTCCTACATTGCCGTCTATCAGTTGTTCGTATATCCTTTCCGTAGCTTTATCCATCGTTACGTTGTCGTTATCGTTCTTCGCGCGCGTGTTCATATTTTATATTATTAGGCAACGAGTCAGCCATGTTCGGCTTGATAGTACACTGCTTCGCGATGAGACTGCTATAGTGGCGCACGCCATACTTGTTGATCGAGTCGCAGGCCTGGTTATACGCCTTGACGAACAACTCTAACTGCCTGGCACGCTCCTTCCGCTGCATCTCCTCGTCGCGGAACGCCAGCACTCCTAAGTGGATGTCCTGCTTGCGCGTGTCGTATATTACGTTATGTTTCAGCAGACGTGCCACCGTAGCCTGTGGCTCCGTCAGCCACAACGCATCTATCTCGTTGTTCTGCAACATCAGCAACCGCACATTGACGTCGTTGATCTGCACCTTGAACACACGGTCTTTATCCAGCTTCACTGAGTCTATCACACGGTCAGTCAGGTAGTCCAACGCCGAGTTACGCGTCATGGCTATCATCTTGTCGTCTAACTGCTTCAGCTGCTTGATGCGTGAATTACGGTTCGTGATAAGTTGCCAGTGAGCATTCGTTGTTGCCACATACTTCACTTTCAGCCCACGCTTCTCCATCGCCTCAGCCCGCTTCAAGTCCGTAATGGCACCCTCTACCCGGCCGCGCTCTAACGCCGTGTCGCAGTCCATCATGGCCGAGAAGTGTTTCAGCCGCACACCGCCCATCGCCGTGTCAAACAACTCATATTGCTCAGCCACATATAGCGGTAGGCAGTCTAACGTAGGCATCACGGCCACCTTCAGGGCTGCCGAATCCTTGCGCATGGCCTCACGGCGGCTCAGCCGTGCCTTCCGCTTCGTCTCTTCATAACTCTGCCCGCATGCCGCCAACAGCAGCAGACAAAGCACCACAGGAATGATTTTCTTCATACTAATTTGCTTAAGCATTCACTGCTACTCATAAGGCCTGTTTTGCAATTCGCTGCAAATATACGACATTTATTCGAAACGACCAAGAAATAGATATAAAAACTACGACTCCTACAAACCAAAGTGCCCCGACTCTTGCGAGCCAGGGCACAGTCAGTTATGAAAGAGTTAACCATTACCTCTTCCAAGGAGAAGTCTCTTCCTCATCCTCTTCGTCATCCCAGTCGTCATAGCCCAAACCGCGGCCTTCCGCGTCGTTGGCACTTCCTGGTTGACCAGTAGGAATCTCTGAGCCTGCAAGCAGATTCAGACCATTGATGTTGTATTCCTCTATAGAGGGATTCATATAAGTCTTCTTCATAATTTGTGTCCTCCTCTACTTATTTGATGATTACTAATTTACCATTCACGATATACAGGCCCTTCGTCGGCTGAGCCACGCGCTGACCGTTCAGGTTATAGACATTGCCGTCAGTCATCTGTACGTTCTCAACAGCACTGATGCCCGTCGTCTCGCTATTGTCGAAGCTGATGTTCAGCGTGTGGGCACCTGCACTTGACTTGGGCACTGCCAGATAAGCCTTGCCTGCCTGCAGCGTTCCTTCTATAGCCTCATGGAACTCGTCGCTGGCCAGATAGTAGTAGGTTATGTCAGTGACGGTAGTCACATCTGTTGTGCCGTCGCCAGCCACGAACTTGTTTTCAGATACATCGTTAGGCTCTAAGTTCCTCACAGGCACTTCGACGGTAGCACCCTTCGTGGCCGTCTTCACCAGGATAGGCGTATTGACAGGAACATAGTCCACCGGAGTAATCACCACAGCATCACCAGCACTGTTCAGACCTGTTGCAATATAAGCCGTGATGCCCTCGGCAGCCGAGAAGTCGAGCGTCTGAGTAGTCACGCAAGTAGCATATTTCCTGTCTGCCTTCGTTGAGATGCTGACAGTTCCAGTAGGATCTGCCTCGCCATCCTTCTCGTAAAGGTAGACGGGAGACTGAGAATCAGCACCGTAGCAAGCGAAGAGAGTACTTGAGCTGTTGAACTGCATCACACTGCGGGTATAACTGCCATTTGCAACAATTGAGGCAAAGCCGTTTTCTGAATCAAACTCGATAGTCCATCTGCCGTTATCGTCGTTTACTGTCTGAGTTCTCAAATAATTGCTGCTGCTGGAGGCTGCATGCAGATAGCCAAATTCCTTCTCGTCATAGATGGAATACCGCTCGTTTTCAGGACCATAGATGACAAACTCACAGACACCCTCTGCCCCAGTAACAGTATTGCCATTTGCTGTAACTTCTACTTCTACGGCAGCACGGTTGTTGTTGTTCTGGGCACCCATTGCATAATAAGTACCGTTCTTCTCACCGACAATGATATAGTGCTTGCCGGGAACGACAGAGGTTGCAAGCGTGTAAGTCGTAGCATCCACGTACTTAGCCTGCGTGATGGTAATCATGTCAGAAAATACCAAAGGAGTATCTTCACCAACAGCCATAACCCTCAGATAAGCCGTACGCTCCTCATCAGTCGTATTCTCGTCAACATGATAGTAGACATTTTTATCGTTGTCTATCTCTACGGTTATCCAGTCGTAGTCCTTAGGCTCACCGTCACCACCATATAAAATCACATCCGCCTCAACTTCAATCATATTGTTATATGTCACCTCGATGGTTCCATCCGACTCAGTGTAAGGCACATTATAAGTTGTAGGATCAATAGTGATAAGGGGATCGTCTGATAATTGACTCACTGTGATGTTGCCGAGAGCTACGTTACCTTGATCCTTTGCTGTATAAACCCACTTGATGTAACGGACATTCTCACCGAAGCTATTGAATACCTCAGTTTGATTATTACCCAACTCAGTGTAATTCTTAAGATCAGTGTAGGTTTCTCCGTCCTCAGAAGTCTGTACCGTAAACGTACCACCACTGAAGCTATTACCCTTAATGACGAAGGTCAGAGTACCTGGACGTTCGTTAATCTTCAAGATTAACCAGTCACCAGCTCCGTCAAATTTCAACTTGGGAGAGGAACTGTAATCACTGCCAAGACCACTCTGCGTCAGACCGGCCGTATTCTCAATGTCGGCTTTTCCACCATTAAACTCGAACGGCAGCTCAGCGTAGTCAGCGACATAGTGCTTTTGCGTCACTTTGACAATCTTCTCTGCATTTTCGTATCTGATGGTGATGTCGGCAGTACGGTCTGCGTTACCATCGTTTTGGGTTGTGTTGAAGGTCACCTTGCCGGCAGTCATTTCGACATCGGTAATCCAGTCAACAGTTGCCATAGCACCAAATGTAGTAGGATTGCTGACCGGATTGGTGATGGTATAGGCAATCTCACCAGAAGTTGCGTCCCACTCAAGCTCTACGTCGTTGGCATTGATGACAGGTTCGGTGCTGGTCACTTCCTCGATGTCTGCTGCACTGCGCGGCAGAATCTCTTTTGTATTGTTGAACTGCTGGTAGATACCCGTAATGTTATACTTCTTATCTGCTGTAAGTGTGCCAAAAGCGTATAGAGCATTATAGACCTGAAGAGTGGTAGTTCCGTCCGAGAGATAATATTTATTGTTGTCGACGCTGCAAGTAAGGTCTGTGTAACTTACCAGAGCACCTGTGTTTACTCCTGCAAGGTTAGCCAGTTCGATATTGGCTGCACTGACAGTTCCACCAGTGGTGATGGTCAGGTCAGACGCATTAAGGTTTGTTATCTCTGCAAAACCATTGTAAAGCTGCAGCTTACAACTGACTGTGCCGGAGAGGATGTTGCCAACGGAGTATGTGTTGCTCTGGTTAGAGGAACTATAGATAACGAAACCGTTACCGTTGTTGTCGGTGACGAACACGTTCTTTCCGTTAGTGGATACACCAGAAACCACCCAGTTGTCGAATGTCACATTCACGTCAGTAGCCGTTGATGTGGCAGCAGCAAAGAGATTTGGAATTGTGGAATACGCCACGGTAGCAGCAGCCTGTGTTACGGTCACGTTCTTTGTAACGGTCGCATCTGTATTATAAGTGTAGGTCAGCGTAACAGTTTCTGTACGAGCTGTAGTTTCTTCATTGGCTGAACAAGTGAATGAAATAGGGCTGGCTGTGCCACTTCCAAGAGTCAGCCAACTGCCACTGGGAACCGAAGCACTAACAGAACCACCTTGAACAGGATTGCTGATGGTGTATGCAATGCTGCCGCTTGTAGCATTGTAGGCAATGTTTACATTGTCAGCAGAGATAGAAGGAGCGGGAGTGTCGCTTCCACCATCTTCTTCAGCTGTCACACCCCAGACCACGAAACGCTTACCGCTTGTTGCTGTAAAGGTGAGTTCTGTATCGGCAGTCAGGGCAGACTCGAAGGTGATGACTTTATAATAGTCGCTTGTGCTGGGGTCTCCACTGAAGGTAAAAGGAGAATTGTTTGAAATGCCGCTATTAGCAGTCAGGCTGATGTCGTCAGAATAGCCTGTTGGGGTTACACCCAAAGTTACTGTTTCTCCGTTCCAACCAGCAAGATGCAGATGAAGGTATTTTGTGCCACTGGGCACGGTAATCAGCATGGCACCAGCAGCACTTGTAGTTCCGGCTTTTATGCCGTTATAATCCGTATTGGAAATTTTAATTACGCAAGCAGTTGCTTTTGTTCCTCCAAAAGTCGATAGAGTGACGTTACCTGTATAGTCGGTAGAGTAGTCACTCTGTGCCCACGCACTTCCCAATCCTACTATCAGGGCGCATAGCAGGAAGAGGGGTTTGAGTAATGATGTTTTTCTCATAATCATTATAGTTATTTTTATTGGTTAATAATATGTTCCCGTTATTAGGTTTAAAAGAGGGAGGGTGCGGACCGATAGCCTCGTATGGCATCTGTCCGCACCCTCTTCAAGCCTTACTTAATCGTCTTCGCCGAAGTCGAAGAAGCTGTCGTGAGATTCTACACTGCCTGCATCTACGCTTCCCTCTCCAATCCCTGCGTCAGGGGTTGAACCAGCTAATATCTGATGGGTGGTGCTTATCAGTACGACTTCCATTTCCGGATTGATATATTCTTTCTTCATATCTTATGTCCTCCTTTATCTTTATTTAATTACGTATTTCTTACCATTCACAATATACAGTCCCTTCGTAGGCTGAGCCACACGCTGACCATTGAGGTTATAGACATTGCCGTCAGTCATCTGAGCATTCTCGATGGCCTCAATGCCAGTAGCCTCGCTGCCATCCTCGAAGGAGAATGTCAACTGCTGAGCCTGTGACGAAATTGCGCTTGCAGGCAGCAGGGCCTTACCAGCAGGAACAGTACCAGCGCTGACCTTTTTGAACTGATTGCCAGATAGACCATAGTAATCGTCAGCAATGACATAAGTGGGTGCTAATGTACCTACCAATTTGTTCTCACTTGAAGTAAACTCCGTTGAGCCATTAGCGAAGTTGATGGTCACCTCGCTGGTGTTTTCACCATCAGCATCCTTATTGTAGAGCAGTACACCTTGGCCACCTTTAATCGTTTCTGTTATCTTCTCGAACGTGATTGTACTACCAGAAACGCTGCTTACACGCCATGCAGTATAACCTGTGGTTGAAGAGAAATCAATAGGATTAACAGAACAATATGTGGCATAGCCGTACTTGTTCAGGGTGACGGTCGCAGTGTTGGTAGAACTAGCTTTAGTCACCTTAACTTCGTCGAGGAAGAAACGATTTTTATCGGCCTCGAAGGTGATAGTGAAGGTCTCTGCACTTGCAGTAATAGTAGCTGTGAAATTGTTCCACTCACCTGTGGTCATTGCATCTGTGCTGACTCCAGAAATAGTTCCTCCAGTGACACTAACGTTCATGGTTGTCGTTTCAGTATTCCAAGGTGCAGCCTTAAATGTCAGGGTATACTGTGTGTCTTCTGTAGCATTGATAGCTGGAGTAGTCGCTTTACCAGCTTTTGAATTAGCACCAAATTTAGCACTGCCACCAGCACCATAAGCATTTTCTACCTCCCAAGTGTTATCGGCAGTGAACATACCACTACCGTCAGAACCAGAGAAACTTGTGCAAGATCCGGTACAATTAGCAAAGGTTTCCTCAAAAATCGTTTCATCAGGGACTGTAGCATTTCCAGTTGGAGCAGTCACAGTTACAGTGATGGTTTTTGAACCAACCTTATAAGTATCGCCTTCAGCTGCATTAATCGTGATGGTTGCAGTTCCTACGGCATTGGCTGTGATGGCAAGACCACTGACAGAAGCCACATTAGAATTGTCTGTAGCAAGGGTAACATTACCATCGGTCTGAACGTCACGACCAGAGTTTGTGCCCTTCGTAATAGTATAAGTCTCGCCGTATGCCAGTGACTTATCAGTGATGTTGAACACCACGATGTTCTTTTCGGCGATGGTGTAAGTGGCGCTGCTCACAGTGCTCTCGTCGGTGCCCTTGATGGCTTTGGCGTAAAGAGTTGTTGTGGTACTGATTGTGAGAGCAGTCGTATATTCTGTCCAATTGGTGTTGTCTGTGCTGTAGTAGATGGTTGCGCCGTCAGTAGCACAACTCAGTTCCACGCTCTGAGCGGTATAATATGTGCCGCCATTAATACTGAACGTAGGAGCTTCAACAGTAACAGCCTGTGCACTGCCTTTCAGCACAATGTCGTCAAGACGGACGTTATTGGATCCTGGAGTGAAAACAATAGTGATAGAGGTCATCGATGTAGTGACACCAGTAAAGGTAACGGTATGTTCTCCAGATTCGCTAAAACTATTTTCACCAGAGATTCCTATATTCTCAGTAGTTGTGGTTACAGTTAGCGTATTAGCATTGGTCTTATAAGTAAGTTTCAGGCTACCAGATGCCTGATTCAGAGGAACCACAGCGGTGAAAGAGCCACCACTCTTGGCAACAAGCAGCTCGGGAGCAGTGCCTCCTGCTAACGCTTCAGTGTAAATTTTTGTAACACTTCCACCATTCACACAAGTATATGTGCATGTTCCATTCCCTTCGGGAACAGCATTTGCTGAATACGACCTGAAATCCTCGCTCCAAAGCGTAATGACACTGGGGTCGGTAACTGTCAGCGTGTAAGAAGCCTCACTTGCAATATATGTGGCATCACCAGCAAAACTTGCCGTGATGGTTGTCGTTCCTTCCCCCACAAGTGTTACAATGCCACCAGATACCGTCGCAACATTCTCGTCAGAACTGCTCCATGTGACGGCGACGCTGTGGCTATTAGTCAGAGTAGGAGCCGTGAAAGCCTGCCCAATAGTGGCTTCAGCAGTCGGAGAGGAGAAAGCAAGTGCGGGGTCGGTCTTAATCGTATAGGTTGCGCTTGCTACGGAGCTGTTGTCGTAACCCGTTGCAACGGCCATAGCTTTAATGGTTGTGGTTGAGCTGACAGGAATAGCAGAAGAATAGACACTGCTGCTCGTCGTCGGGTCATTGCCATCAGTAGTGTAGTAAATTGTAGCACCATCGGTCGTTGTGCTGATAGTCACATTCTGAGTAGAAGTGTATGTGCCTTCTACAGGCGAGAAGGTAGGAGTGGCACAGGTGGGGGTGGAACTTGAAGACGTCGTTATTGCAACACTAACCAAATATATGGAATTAGTCGTTGTATTAACGGTTAGTTTTACATTACCTGATTGGGGGGTTGAATAATTAAATTCGGTGGTAAAATTGGCAGTAGTGCCATTTGCACTACCAGAATAAGCAACATTATTTGTAGTCTCAGCATTACTGCCTATTTGTGCTACGATTGAACCTGCGCCTTTAGACGTATTAGTATTGTAAGTAGCAACTATTTTCGTGACATTCGTAAAGGACACAGGAGAAGTACCATTAGCCCCTGTTGTACTCGTTGTCACTTGGATGCCATGGTTATGAAGCCTGTACCATCCTTTC
>Ga0265298_10005460_pt1 | contig 15946 bp, 14 predicted proteins | sample AusTroGonzalo_MG_3_FD_193486 | JGI IMG/M metagenome (GOLD analysis project Ga0265298, IMG submission 193486) | Bovine rumen microbial communities from tropical cattle in Woodstock, Queensland, Australia - Gonzalo_01 | ecosystem: Host-associated > Mammals > Digestive system > Stomach > Rumen ... | reverse complement strand
GAAGAAAGTCGTTTCTGTCACATTTAAACAGCTCAAAATACACATCGTCCGCAACATGGCCAAAAATCTTAAATAAAATAGATGTGTCGAGACATGCATATAAGAATGTAGAGACCATTCCAGAATATATATGCGTCAATGTTATTGGAATGATCCTTGACTCGTCTAGCATATACTCCTTTAGAGATATGCCACTTCCAGAATCATATTCTTTAATGAACTCTAATGACTCAACGATTTCTTTCTGTATGTCTTCTTGAGTCGCGTAGTCTGCATTCAATTTGTTGTACGATATGTATATCCTATATGTCTTAGTGCCTTGAAGCGACCCTAGCACTTCTAATTTGTAGTTTCTCTTGTAGAACTGAGCGTTAGCTTTTATATACAGTTTCCAATCAACTGTGTCTAAATTTCGCTTTATGAAATTCTGAAATCTTACTAGCAATTCACGTTTTTCGTTTGTTATAGCTTTGTTGAAATTCTTTATAGGCCTTGGATAGAAGCCTTTCATAAAGAATATAGTCTGCTTGTGGTATTCTTGGTATATCTCTTCAACTGATGGTATTGTGTTCATCGCTAAGATATGTGCTTTTTATGAATTTCACTAAGTAAGATGTGAATATTGGATAAGAGATGTATATTAGAAATTCAAAGAACTCTTTATATGAAAGTCCAATCATTTCTAAAAATTCGTCTAATTGAACTTTGTCTTTTATAAGCGTTTTGCTAGCATCAACAAAATTTTTGTCATAGAATGTACCGAACTTAAAATTTACGAAGCATATTGTATAATAATGTATAAGCTGAACTGCAAGCGCTTTCACATCTGCTTGTAGACTATATGAAGATGCAGTAGCGAAAATCAAAGACCCGCTTATTTACATCAAATACATCGTCTTCTATCAAGTTGTTCTCTTCTAAATCGTTTGGCTTATTAAGTTCTTCCTTTAGCTTTTCTAAATCAACACCGCTGAGTCCTTTTCATTTAATTGGTTCCATTTCGATCTATACTTCATTTTAGAAGTGTGTCTCTGCCATTTCCAGTGTCAGGCGTATATTCGAGATCGCCCATCTTCAACGAAGTCCTACTTGAGAATAGCCTAAAGCAATCACCAACGTGACCACCTAGTCTGTTCTTTATTATTTTAACGTTTATCTGTTCATTCTCTCTGTCGCCGTCTAAGACGAACAACCCATACATCGCGTCGCATGTAGCTGATATTCCAGAAGACTCTGACACATCGCTTAAGTCTAGATTCTCGCCAGCATATCCGCCTTTCGATCTGTTCTGCTGCACGGCTGATATGATTGGAATCTTTCTTTCGCATGAAATCGCTCGAAGCTCTTCAGATATCTTCGCGCATTTCTCGTATAACGACATATTCTGATTGACGTTGTTTGGCTTCATGATATTCAAATAATCTACGAAAATAATGTCAGGCTTGAACTTCTTCTCTTGCTCAAGTTTTTTCAAGTACTGCTTTAGCATACTTGCTGACATTGTTCCAGTAGGATACTCTTTTATCTGCAACTTGGCGTGAGGAAGACCTGCTTTCATTCCCATGACAAGTCTTTTCACGTCTTCTATCGAGTCACCTAGAGAATTCACCTCCATGTCAGCGAATATAGCTGACATTCGCTTCGAGTACATCTGCTCTGACATCTCAAGAGACAGCATAAGCACCTTCTTATCCATTTTCACCCAATTAGCTGCAATGTTCATCATAAACTGCGACTTTCCTAAGCCTGGCTGAGCCATGATGATAATCATACATGTATCGTCGTTTGGAATGCCACCATACGTCCACATGTCAAGCTGCTTAAAGCCAAATGGCGTCTTCGACTCTTTGCTGCACAATGCAGCGCAGTGATTGTTGAAGTTGTCGAAATACTCTACGCCTAAGTCAGTGTTCAAGTCAAGATTGACAGCTTTCTCTAGCTTGTCTATCATGTCGTTCATGCCAGAGTTCTCACCAGTCGTCTCAAGCGTCGACATATTGTCGTATATAGCGAACTGAATGCTTCGGTTCTTCACAAACGTCGTGATGACGCCTTTGACCATGTCAGGCTCAAGCTCTTCTTCGTTGAACTCAACGATGCTTGAATAGTCTCGCTCAAGCTTGTCTTGTAGCTGCTCGTATTTTTTGTTTTGAAACAGCATCTGCATCGTCTTCTTCGATGGAGCTTTCTGGTATTTTCGCCAAAATGCTTGGCCTATCTCAAACAACGACTTATGGGATTCTGTTTTCAGCCATCTCTTTTCAAAATTGTCGATAATGAATGGAGCATAATCAGCTTTCACTGGATTTAGAAGCTGCTTCAGAAGAAGCATCTCAGATCCATCTTCTGAAAACTCCATGCACTTTTCATCGTCAAGTCGTACTCTTATGCTATTCATTTACTATGTTACAGACTATGAACAAAAAATGGCTTTGCGAAATAGCAAAACCAAGTATACTTCATACAAATAAAATAATTTATTTCGTTTAAAAATATATTATGAATACTTTAAAGGGAGCATTTTCATGCTCCCATAAATTCTTTAAAACGTGTTCTTAGCAATCTCAAGTGTAACCTCATTAAAATATTTTGTAGAATAGTCCGTTTTACTTCGTATCTTCTCTAATAGATTCTCTGTGCCATTGTTGAATGATATAAGCTTTTTAGATATTTTATATAGATTTGAAAACTCTGAACAATAATGCCATGCCGTATAATATATCAATCTAAAGACATTCGATGTTATGATTATAGTTGGTCTCGTCATTGCATATGCCATCGATGCTGCTTTTATAGTGCCGTCTTTTATGAAGCCGTCTTTTAACAGCAGAATATCGTATGAATTGTGCTCAAGACGTTTTTTCGCTTTATCAACATTTGTTATCGACTCCAAATGAAATTCATCACCGACAACTACTTAAGTAATTCTCAAGTTCGGACGTCCATTTTGAGTCGCCTATAATCAATAATTTTGTCTGTTTCATAGTCGTTGTGTCTCAAATGAAAACTACCTTTCCATTTCTTATTTATTTTCAACGTTTTCGTTTGCATGAGCTTTCCATTCTCGATGCTTAACGTCATTTTCTTCATTGTCATTTCGTGAACGCGAATGAACATTCGCTGGCTTGCTGAACTCTTTTGTGTCAGGAATGTTGAAGGTGATGCATGAATTGAATATGTATCCAATCAGCATCATCGATAGTCCAAGAAGCATTGGATAAAGATAATTGCCAAGGAAGCGTGACTTTCTCTCATTCAAAAGTCTATCGCCTTCTTCAAGCTTCATCTTTATCTGGTTGATGCTGCCTTGAAGGTTTTTGCAGTCGTCGCTTATGGTGTTGATCTTTTTATAGATGTCGTCAAACCTATTCTTCGACTTTTCTTTATGCTCAGACATTTCAGTCTTGATGTTCTTAATGTCGCACTCTAGCACGATTTCTTGCTTCTCAAGTGAACTTACTGTGTCTAGCATTCTATTCTCAATGTCATGCTGAACATCAAGGGTGTCTGAATTCAGCTTTATCCTTGTTGACAGCGTTTTGACCATCGTCTCGACCAAAGATTCCAACTTACTATTCAGCATGTCATCGATTTCTTTGTCTGATTTCGTATTTGTCATCTTCGTCAAGGATTATCTTGTTATCTTTATTTATTAAAACAGCGAGTTTATGTCGTCTTCAGTGAGTTTTTGTGGCTCTGGCTTCCTTTCAGAGACATTTTCAGGAGCTTTGACTGCTGTCATCTTGCCATGCTCTACTTCTACTTGTGGCATCGTCTTCTTCAGCTCTTCTATCTCCTTCTGCTTCTTTGCTTCAGCCTCAGCATCGTCTTCATCTGTCAGAAGCATAAGCTTACCGTCTTTTATGACGAACTTCTTCGACACTTCCATAGCGAAGCTTGGCAAATCGTTCTTAACAGAAGACATATAGTCTGACACGACGTCTCTTACATTTAGATTAGCTGCTTCTGAGTATTGCTTAAGAAGACTGTATTTGTCAGACGTAAGCGTAACGCCATTTGACAAAATATTCATTATGTTGTTATATGTATCTAGATTTACTTCTACATCGCCAGCGCTATCTGCGCTTTTTATGACTTGTGCATTTGAAGATGAGTTTATAGCAGCCTCCTTTTCGTTAGATGAATCGATGATCTCGCCAAATTCGTCGTCAGAGTTTCGATTCTTTAGCATTTCCTGGTTTTCAGCAAGCGTCATATTTGATTTCATTGGATCGACTGACTTAGAAGAATCGCTTCCATTTAGCTCTTTATTAGCGTCTTTGTTTACTGTGTTTATAGGTGCTTCAGATTTCTTGAAGTTTTCGCCAACCATCGATATGTCTACGCTTTGCTGTTTTTCACTTGAATTTTCTATCATAGATGGACTTTCAGCGCTAGACACTTCAGACGATGTCTTTTGGCTTGTCTGAGACTTATATTCAGTATTGTTAGATGACGCATCTTTGCCATTTGAATTCGTGGCGTTATCAGCTTCGTTCGATGGTTGAATGATGTCTCCGAACTCATCGTCTATTCGCATCTTGTCAACGCTTCGCATCGCTTCATCAATAGATTGCTGCTTTCTTGGAGAAGACGCTGTGTTTGAATTGTTCTGAAGCATTGGAGTTGGCTGCTGCTGCTTTTGCGAATTAGCAGACGTCAAGTCGATGTACGTGTCGTTGTTCATCTTCTTTGCATCGTTCGACACAGTCTGTCCAAATCTAGACAGGTCTAACGGTGCATTCATTGTAGACGTAGCAGATGGATTTGCTTTGTCAGCGCCAGCCTTATCGGCTTCAACATTGTCTTCAGACATTCCAATTGGCGAAGTCGACTCAAGTTCAATTCCAGCAGGTTCGCTTCCGATTCGCTGAGATTCTAGTTCAGCTTCGCTTAAGTTCAGCTTGTTCATTCCAGAATTTGTGTCTCTGTAGTCTTTAGACAGAACAGCGTCAGCGACTGTCGCATTACCAAATTGGTTTGTGACATCAGGTTGGACATTAGATGGCAAGTCTATCGATAGAGACTGTCTGTTGTCGCCTTTCCCTTTTGATTCATTTGTCTTAGATTCATCATCTATTTCATCATCGCCAGCGTAGAAGTCTCTACTTCTATGAATCTCTTTATGCTTATTTTGTGTAGTTCTTTCAATGCTAATGTCACTTAAATCAGATCTATCTTGTTGAAGATTGACTTCAACTGAATCTGACATTGTCATTTCATTTGGAAGCAGCGCATTTGATACGCTTCTACTTTCAGAAACTGGCTGGCTTGAGCTAAGCGATCTAGCTTGCTGCATTTGATTTATTCTAGATGTCCTTTCTTCAATAGGCGATTGTGGAACCGTTATATTTGATTTTCGTTTAGTTTCTGACGCAGATATCTGTCTATTGGCTTCAAGAATATTAGAATGTCCATTCATCTTTTTAGACGTCGTTGGTGGCTGAAATTGAGATGAATTTAATACGCTTGCTGGGATGACAGGCTTTTCTTCTTTCTTTTTATCAGAACCATATTCTTCTTTGAATATTGCGTTTCCATTGAGATTATCGTAGGTTTTAGCGGAAGTCGCTGGAGCTATTGGTATTTCAGTAGAAACATGCTTTGGTGTAGATGGTTTTGTTGCCAATAAATCGTTTTTTGAAAGTTTAGGTCCATTTGCTTTAGATGAAGACACTATGTCGAACGACATCATCTCCGGATTGGCATCTTGTCCAATTTTTGATGTTATTGGCATATCATATTCTTCTTCATTGTCTACGACAGAAGAGCCGCGTTCTTCATATGCTGAATTTGATGGTCTTCTTCTAAAACCTTCGATATTGTTAAGCTCGTCTCTAATAAGTCCGATCATTGTTTCGTCGTCTGCTCCAGATTCTTCATCTATAAGAGAAAGCACGTTTACTCCGCCACCAGTAAGCTTGTCTTTATATGGCTTAAGCTCACTTTCGCTTACTTCTTCATTTAATGGACTACTTTGCTTTGATGGAGAACTACTTGAAGTCTGAGGTTGGCTTGAACTAAGAGAAGCTCTTTTTGAAGCATAGACACCGGTGCTTCGTTCATTTTCAGATTCTTCTTCTAGCTCTGACACATCGTCTCTATCAATGCTTTCAGGCGAAACAGTTCTTAACGAATTCGTATAGATTTTGCTAAGTGACTCTCTATCAAGCATTGGAACATTTGAAGATTCAGATTCAAGCGGCGATGAACTTTGAAGAGAGCTTCTGTCAAGTTGATTTTGTGATGGTTTATTTGATCCATTTTGGTTTTCTTCTGCTTTCTTTGCAGCAGAGGCCGGTTTGTTTCCAGATGAATTTGTTGACGGCGATGATGGAGACGATGGAGAGGGTGCTCGTCCGCCTCCAGATGATTTTCCAGTAGCTGGACTAGCTGCGTTCTTGTCTTTCTTTTTCTTCTTTTTCTTCTTTTTCTTCAATAACTTATCGATTAAGCCATGAAGTTTTTTCATCATTTTGTCGTTTAGCTTTCCTATGATGTCGTTTACTGGATTGCCAATAAAGAACTCTGTGAGGTTGTATCTCATTGCTTGAGAATACGAGTTTAAGATGACCATGTCGTTCAACGCAAATGTAATTTGGCGAGTTATCTGTCCACCAGTTCCATCAGCTTGAGTAGGTTTTAATGTCGTTATACCAACTGGATATACGCCAGTTATAAAATATACGAAGTCAGGCTTGACGCCTTCCATGTTTTTTGTTATATGATCTGGGCTCCAGAATTTTATAGCCATGTTTACGCGTGCTATAGGCGTCTCGCTTCCACTTCTATCTCCATATTCGTTTCTTATAGCTTCATACACCCATGGAGCAATAAAGTTTTCTACTACTGGACTATGTGTATTTAGTACACTTATTGTAAGCGTATTCTGTGTAGGCGCTACATAAGCGTTTCCCATTACGACATGATTTCCAAATAAGTTGTTCATTTGGATTTCATTTGAGCCAGCAGTTCCTTCTGGACCATATCCAGTTATTCTTAAATCAGGAAGATTCACTGCTTGAATGCAGTATCTAAATCTTGAAAATTCGCCAATATTTCTTCTAAAAAATGTTTCATTTAACATACCAGTCTTAAGATCGACCGCGTCTCCGCCATAATTATAGAAATTGACAGAGAAAAAGTACATTGTCGTTGGCGTATTATATCCAGATGCAGCTCTAATGAAATTGTAGAAGTCTCTTGTGTGTAGATAAGACTTCCACATATCCATTGGACCGGCTATGTACTGTCTATCAAGCGAATCAAGTCCTTGGTGAAGAAAATTCTTCCCCTGTGTCTTCGCATCGTTTACTAGTTGTTTTACGTTTACTAATCCCATTTTAGCGGACCAAGCTTCAGTTTAAGGTTTTCAATGAACTGGTTGTATATAGAAGACGCTACGAATGTCTTAAAGCTTATGAATTCGTTTTCGTTTTTGTTTAATAGCTTGAACATTGATATAGCCATCTTGAAATGTGTGCATATCTCAGTCTTAGATGGGCTTTCATGAACTGCAACTGCGAAATTTGGATTGTGGTTTTCGATGGTGTTATATGTTGAAATAAAGGACGAAACTATCTGTTCTGACACGCCTGCGTTTGCAATGGGAAACATAACGTCTTCAATTTTCTTTTCAGCATCGTTATAGCATAAGAACATAAAATCTTCGCCTGACGTTATGTTGTCATCTATTATAGTCTGCTTATCGAATGTGACAAGCATAAGATAATATGGATTTTCTTGCCATGTGCTTTCATCAATGTCTATAGTATAGTTGGCCAATGCAGATTCATGAAAGAATAGAGAATTTTTCGATTCTGGATCTACACTGCATTTTATTTCGTATTCTACTGTATTGTACTTTGGAAAATTCTCAACATTGTCGCTTGTGACGACCAATGATCTGAGATCTTTATTGAATCGTAAATTTAGAAATGTCTTTCGAATAGCGTCAATGTCAAGCTGCATTATAGACTTGTCTTCTTTTACAAGCTTCGACAGTTCTTCAATGTTTGTGCTTTTCACTGTGACTGTCATTGTCTTTGAATCTAATGATACATTTGCTAATGAAGAATATCCTTCGCCAAAGTCTTTCACAATCTTATCATATAAAACGTCTGCAGTTACAGACGAGTACTCCGACTTGTCTAAGAAATATGAGCTGCCTGATTTAAATTTTCTCATTTGATGTCCTTTATCTTAAATACACGGAGTGTGCATACTGCATACTCAGGCTTATCGAATGTTATTGAAATAGTATTTTTGTCAATGAATCTTGCTTCATATGATGTCTTTGACCACAATGTATCGTCTAATATGAAGTTGACATATCCAGACATGTTATGTTTTATGATAGCTGTGCACCCATTCCAATTTACACCAGCTGCGTTTTTTCCATATTGAAGCACAAAGTTCGACGATTCATTGAACGTATATTCAACGACTTTTCCAATTCTATCAATAGTATCTTTGCTAGACGCGTTCATTTCTGAAAGCAGCTGCTCGATTTCTTGAATTCTTGGATATATTACATTAGTAAATTCTTCATTTGTGCCGATTAAACAACTAGATGGTGGAGTTGGTTGACCGAGTGCTGTAAGTAGTTCGTTCGTTCTATCGATTAAATTTCGTCTTTCTGCTTCAAGATCTAATCTGTTGATCACACCTGCATCGATTGAATCAATTAGAACTTGGTTTGGCATCAAATCGATATTCTTGCAGGCAATCGTAAAGCCATCTTCATCAAACACAAGCGGAGCGCATTTCGTACTTGCAAATGCATTGTCGAATCTAAGAACTGAATTTATAGAATCTACTTCAGGTTTAGAAACTTCTTTACATTCGAACATTGATGAAAACGCACCGTCTATGACATATGCTATGACTGATATGCTTCTATGATCATTGAAATTGAAATCATTGCCAAAGTCAATTTCAAATCCATTTTCAAATTTCTTTTTACAGACTTTATATATTCCATCTACAATGACTATACAGTCTATCTGTTCAGTTAGACTATTCACAATCTTTACTTTAGATTTTGATGTCCATTCATGAGACGTTGACATCGATGCATTTAAGTTTACACTAATGCTAGGCGCAGGCATTGCGACTTCTCTTAGAGGCTTTTCTTCTTCGGTAAGATTTTCACTTTTAGAAACGACCTTTATATTTGCAGCAACGCTTTCAAAATGAAGCATACAATTTTCATCTAAGGTATAGCTATATGTTGTATTAACGAATGCATACCAATTTGGATTTTTTTTAGAAATGACAAGATGCTCTTCTGGAACAATCGCCATGTTAACATATGGCCTAGACTGCTGATGCGGGCCTTCTCCAGGCTTTGCATATTGTATATTGTAATTGTAAGGCGAAAAGCCTCGTGTTCTTCTAGATGGAGGCATATTAGTATGAATGTTTAATTTATATGTATATTTATTATGAAAAAATAAAAAAATGCATATAATTTATTTGACATCTTGAAAAAACACAGTATATTAATAATCGACAATAAAACGAATGGCTGATGCAATGCAGAAGTTAATTCGCAAACCCAACAGCAAATGGAGAACCTAAAATGAAAAACCAAGCAATCATCAAGAAAGAATCAATCCTCGGAATCGTCGACACAGTCAAAGATGGAGAGTTCGTTTCGATTACATTCGACCGCGTAGCGCCAAAATGCGTCAAATGCGGCAAGTCGAACAAGAAGTGGGCAAGCTTCGACTTCTGTCCTGAATGCGGTGGCGCTTTGTCGAAAGAGCGCTTCACAATGGCTCAGTTTGGCGTCGTTCACTCACAGAACGCACCAACTCCGAATGGCAATGGCGAAAGTGGTGAAGAGGCTAAAGCGAAAGGCCGTCTGAAATTCTTCGACATGAACGCGGAGAACAGCGACGGAACGAAAGGCAACTACAGACAGTGCCGGATCGACACAATCAAACGGATGACAGTCAAAGGCATTGAATATATCATCGATAGAAACAACGACTAACTGAAAGACGACTTAGGCCTAGCTTTGTAGAAGCTAGGCCACGGTCTTCATCCAACCCATATCCCAAGAGCTGGGAATCTCTGTATAAGCTCGTCTCGAAGCTTGTCTCGTTCAGCGGTTCCTTGGTTTAGTATTGTGCCGCCATCGATACTGACGCCACCAAGCATCGAGACGCCTTGGTAGTTAGATCGTATGTTGCCAACCAGGATTTTCGCATTCGCAAGACCGCATTCGTTTTACCCAGGTCTCACCATAGTTTTGGTCTTCAGGCCTTAAGCAGTAGCATTCGACTACGATATGATGTCCGTATGTATTTGTTGGAACCATGTCAAGCTTAAAGTATTTTATTGGGTCAGGACTTAATACTAAAAGTCGAGTCCTTGGATTGTAGTCCCATTCGAAGCCTTTTCCGAGACATCTGATATGATAAGTCTATCCAGCTTAACGCAAGATGAAAGTCGAACCATCCCGATCTAGCGCCTAGTCCTGAGAATGGGTTTGGAACAAATCCGCCATTCATCGCCATATAGTTTAAGCTAAATGGGTTGACGCCTGCATGTGTGTTTCCGCTGGACGCCCTGGTCCCAGAGCTCAATGACAGCTGCTACGTCTGCTGGCATAATGTAGCCTTTGCCTGAGATATAGTCTTTTAGATTCAATGCATAGAATCTTTTGTCTTGCGCTGCATATTCAGAGAACTCTTCAAGCGCGTCATTGATGCAGTCGTCTAACTGTTCGCTTGTAAGTTCAGGCGTTACTGTTGGATATCCAAGCTGACGCATTATCCAGTCTTTGAAATTCGACCTTGTCTGAATGCTGAAATTTAGAAAATCTGACATAATTTTGTCATAATACTTTATTATATTTATTTTATAATTTCACATATCAAATGTTTATGATTTTGCATTAAATGTCATTTTACTAATTTAGAATATATTTAATAAATATTGACAATTGAAAAAAATGATTAAAAATGAGAAAGTTTGATTTAATCTACGAACAAATATTGTTTCAAGCTAATGGCTTAGATGTCATTGTTGAAAATATCAATAGAGAGACTGCTGATTTAGTGAAGTTTCTAGATGACAACCTTATTAGCGAAGGCGTATGGGACTCCATTAAAGATTTCTTTAAGACTAAAGTCGTTAATGCGGTGAAGTGGATTTGGGAAGGTATGAAGAAAGCCGTTTCAGCTGGTGGCGATATGCTTCGTAAATTTATCAAAGCTGTATGGGAGAACAAATTCGTAAAGGGAATTATCGATAAGTTGTTTGGTAGTTTTATTAAGAGCAATAAAGTCTTGAATGCTGATAAAGTAGTTGTCAAAGATGAAGGGTCTGATACTGCAGCTAATAGTGAATCTAATGACAATCAACAAAAACCTGCAACTGAATCTATTGGATTCATTAGAAGATCTATTGATTCGATCATATTAGAAGATGGCGGAACTATTACTTTGACGCAAGAGCAGTTCAATAGCATGGTAAATGGAATGGCTGAAGACGGCGCTAAAAAAGCTAAAAGCGGCGTGTGTGGTAAAATATGCGGGTTCATTGTAGATCATTTCTTTGGGCTCGTTAAGATATTGGCGTTAGTTGCTGTTGGCGCTATTTTCATATTCAAACCTGAATGGGCAAAAATGATTGGAAACAAGATTACAGAATGGATTTCAAAGTTCTTCAAGGTTTCTCAGGACAAGATAGCTGAAAAACTCACGAATGCTAAAGAGATCGCAGACGAATATGCGAAACCGCTTTTAAGCAAAGGCAATAGAGAGAAGATTGAAGCTGCTGCGACTGATACAAGCAAGGACAGTGAAGTCCAGTCAGCTGGAGTCGCTGCTAGAACTGAAATGCTTGACAATTATAAAAACCAAAACAATGCTGCTGCCGATAAAGCAGAGGAAAGTCTTTATGGCCAAGCTGGCAACTACAATGATATCATAAAGAGCACTAATGGCCAGAATGCTTATGCAATGACGGGTAAGATTTGGCTATTGAAGATGCATAGTATGTGGGAATCTCTCGGAAAGCCAACAGATAGAGTTGGCCAAATGACATCTTATGTCAAAGACAAATATCCAAAGATGTTTGAGTTGAGAGATAAATACTGGGTAGACATTCAAAAAAGTGGAAGAAAATATTCAGATGATGATGCTAGGAAACTTGTTGAAAGATTCAAATACGAATTAGACCAATTAGATCCAACGATTAGCGATGATCAGAAGCGTTCGATGCACGATCCTCGTCCAAGGCCTCAGAAGCCAAGATTCGAGAAAAGAAGACATCGATAAGATTTAAATTACAATTGATTATCTAAAGCCGATTGAAAAATCGGCTTTTTTAATTTATTTTTAAAATATGAGAAGAAACGAAATCAATGGCATTGATGCTGCATATGCATCAGTGATAACTGAATCGAAACAAAGATGGCTTAAAACTCAAATTAAGTGCATATCTTATGAAGTCCCAACTCTTATCCAAATCAAAGACGCTATATTGAAATTAGCAAAACTATCAGATTGGAATGCATTCGTTGATTCGCAAAAGAACAATGAATGTCTTCTTATTTCAGAAAGCGTGTCATTGATGTTTCCAATGATCGATATGTATTCAGTAGTCATAAACTTTAGTGATGAAGCTATATCGAAAATGAAGCCGCAAGACGATTTAGATATGTTTACATGCACTCATTATTTAAATAAGTATGAAGATATGTGGCTTGATTTTGGAAAGGGTACGAATGTATATGAAGATGTATATGTTTTAGATGGAATAGACGATATATATTTATGCATATATGCTAATGAAGAAGCAAAATCTAAAATAACAAAACCAAGAAAAGAAGATGTAGATGCATTGTCAATATATTTGAAATAATTTGTATGTCACAACGTTTTCTATTTAGATATCCAGGCTCTAAGAGCTTTATTGCAGATAAAGTCAATGCAATTTTAAGTAAAGTCAGCTTTAAGAGGTGGGTCGAGCCGTTCTGTGGAAGCGCTGCGCTATTCTACAATCTGGAGAAGCAGTTCGACGACGCGCTGCTGAACGACTTAGACAAGAGAGTCGTCGGAATGCATCAAGCGTGCAAGGACTTCGACTATATGCACTACTTAGGACTGGTCGACTCTGTAGACAGGAAGTATGGGAACTTTAGGACTGACAAAGAAGCTTATTATTCGTTTAGAAGTTGGTACAATGAAGATGGTTGTAGGACGTCTTTGGATAGCTTATATCTGATTTATCTTTCGTCGATGTGCATCAACTCGATGTTGAGGTTTGGGCCAAATGGAATGAACCAAGGCTGGGGTAGGCGAAAGGCTGTCATTAAAGAAGCTGACTGGAATGTCATGCATGAGAAGCTGCAGCATGCTTCATTCAGTAGCGTCGACTATAGAAGTGTGCCAATAAGAGATAGATCTATTGTGTTCCTCGACCCGCCATATGAGTCTAAAGAGAACACATTGTACGGCAAAGGCTTTAGCCAAGACGAGTTCATCGAATGGCTTTTAGATCAGAAAGCTTCGCATAGCAGATGCTTATGGATGTACACTGACGTAGAGACAGAAAAGTCAGATGCGCTTCTGTCGAAAGGCTTTAAGAAAATAGTGCTTAGAGATATGAAGACGATAGCGCCAAGTAAAGAGAAGAAAGAAGCCGACGCAATAGAAGTAATGTATATTGGACTAAGCAAATAAAAAGCCGGCTTGTAAACCGGCTTGAATAATTTTTATTTGGAACGATATGTTTTGATTTATGCTTTCAATGGATCATTGTAATCGAAATTGTCGTCTTTGTATACATATTGATAGCGAAGAGACATTCCAATGTTCATAGGATTTCCACCACCTTGTTCATACTGCAGAGAAATTTGAGCTACATTTTGAATCCATACACCTTCAAGAATGAACGACTTGATCTTGTTCTGGCTTGTCGGGTCGAGAATCGACATTCTAGCTGTGACGTTTGGAATTGCTCTGTCGCCACCGCCATCAAGTTGAAGTGATGAAATATGCTCTTGCCATCTTCTAAATCCATCGTAGATCTTGAAATTCTGAACTAATAGAACATTGACAGCCCATGAATGCTGGAACGTCTTAACGCCAGGCGTTCTAAATTCAGTTCCAAGATATGGGGTATTGAAAGTAGTAAGCGTGACGCCTGGAATGCTGGCTGACTGAATATAATATGATATATTTCCAGCAGCGTCTGACGAATCTGAAATGCCCCAGTCTGGATCAAGACCGTGAAACTCTGCGACAAACTGATACTGATAAAGTACAGACTTGTCGTTCATTAGAATATTGTAGAAATTCTTAAGATTGAAACCTGTCGTATTTGCCATGTTTGTTCTCCTTAGCCGTTTGTCGCCCCAAGTGGATCGCCTTCGCTCTTTTCAAACATATACTGATATATGAAATTGCATTGGAACGCAACTGCTGCTGCTGCATTTTGATACTGCATTGCCAAATCTGGAATTCCAGTTGGATAGATGCCAACTAAATTGAACTCCTTTATCTCTGACTGCAACGTTGAGTCTAGAAGTTTTACATGCGCGATTGTATTTGGAATTGCTTTTATATGACCATCTGAAGAACCACCGTCGTTTCTTAGATTAGCGTACCATTCTTGCCATTCATATAATGAATCATAATGAAGCAAATCGTTAGTAAGTAGAACCTGCGTCTGCCAACTCCCATCATATGTAACGCCACCTGGCACTACGAATTTCTGAGATAGAAATTGGACTGAGTTTTCTTTAATGCTTATCTGAGGAATTGAGCCTGACTTAACATAATATGTAAAGCTTTCATTTGAATTTGGATCAGGCTTTATCATGTCTGGAACATCGCCAGTAAACGTGACAATAAACTGATGACCATAGAACAATGGCGAGTTCGTCAGCACGCTTCTGTAGAAGTCCTTTAAATGGATATCATTTTGCTGCATATGGTTACCTTAAAAATTATTCGATAATATTTATAAAAAAGTTATGATTTAGCTTTGACTGCTTTATTGGTCTTTATCTGAAGTCGTTTTACTGCTATTCTAAGCGCATCGAAGTCTGGAGCTCTTGTTGGGTCGTCCTGGAAAAGAAGCCTTGCGTTTCTTATTTCGTTAGCAAGTTCTATCATTTCAATGCCCCATTCTTCAGGAAGCTTTGACATATCGCCGACTAATTCGCAACTAGCCATGTCAAGCTGTGCAATGGAATCCATGTATATCAAATATGCTTGCTCCAAGTCTTTATTGCCTTCTGTTAGCTCGTTGAACATTAGCTTCTTATGATCTGGATATCCAGTTAAGAATTCTTCATGTAGAATCTTCGCTCTAGACAGATGTTTCAGTGTGCAGTCGAAGCAGTTGTCTAAATTGTCTATCAAGTCTTTGCCAAGTCCGATTAAAGATTCTGGCTTTAGCCATTCTACATCAAAGTCTGTCATTAAGTCAGAGTAATTCTTCTTCAGTGGATAATATTTTGCTATAAGTAAATTCAAGAAGTCTTTTATAGACGATATGTCTCGTCCATCATCCATGTATTTTTTTATGATACTTGCGATAATGCTAAGATAATGATTCTTTACGCACTTTGGACAAGACGATAGACTAAGCTGCTTTCTAAATTCTGTAGTATGCGCTACTATCTCTGGAAAAACCTTCATCAAATCATCAAGTTTTGCAATGAATTCGTCTTGTGTTATCGTCATAATAGATTGACTGTTGACTGCGTTTTCTAAGTTGAGGTCTCTAGTTCGCCACTCTTGGATGAAGTCTTTTATCTTACTTTTAGCTACTACAGCTGGACCTATAACAAGATAGTCGTCCTTTGGCTCTATCAAATTCACAAACTGTGAAATCGATATGATTCCATTTTTTAGAAGCTGAAGCTTCTTATCTCTTTCAAAGGCTTTATCATTCAATGAATCATGTAGAAAAATCATAA
>Ga0265298_10005459_pt1 | contig 15947 bp, 8 predicted proteins | sample AusTroGonzalo_MG_3_FD_193486 | JGI IMG/M metagenome (GOLD analysis project Ga0265298, IMG submission 193486) | Bovine rumen microbial communities from tropical cattle in Woodstock, Queensland, Australia - Gonzalo_01 | ecosystem: Host-associated > Mammals > Digestive system > Stomach > Rumen ... | reverse complement strand
GAGATCATCCAAGTCAACATCTCCGGCGAGGACAAGCCCGGCTTGACCACGGCCCTCACCTCGATCCTGGCGCAGTACGACGCCACGATCCTGGACATCGGCCAGGAGAACATCCACAAATCGCTGGCCCTGGGCATCCTCTTCCTGACGACGCAGGAGAAATCCGGCTTCATCATGAAGGAGCTGCTCTTCAAGGCCTCCGAGCTGGGCGTGCAGATCCGCTTCACCCCCATCGAGCGCGAGGCCTATGACGCGTGGGTGGCCCGCCAGGGCAAGAACCGCTACATCGTGACCCTGCTGGGCCGCACGGTGACGGCCCGGCAGATTGCAGACGTGACGGCGGTGATCTTCCGCTTCGGGCTCAACATCGACGCCATCCGGCGTCTGACCGGCCGTCCGCCCCTCGAGGGCGTGGACGAGCGCGCGGCCAAGGCCTGCATCGAGATTTCCGTGCGCGGCTCGCTCAGCGACGAGGAGCGCAGCGCGATGCAGAAGGCCCTGCTGAGCCTGCCGAAGAGCGGCCTGGACATCTCCTTCCAGAAAGACGACATCTACCGGCGTTCCCGCCGGCTCATCTGCTTCGATATGGACTCCACCCTCGTGCACACCGAGTGCATCGACGAACTGGCGGCCCGGGCGGGCGTGGGCGAACAGGTGAAGGCGATCACCGCGCAGGCCATGCGCGGCGAGATCGACTTCACGGAGAGCTTCACGCGCCGCGTGGCCCTGCTCAAGGGCCTGGACGTCAGTGTGATGGAGGAAATCGCCCAGGCCCTCCCCTTCAACGAGGGCCTGGAGCGGATGATGAAGATTCTCAAGATGGTGGGTTACAAGACCGCCATCCTCTCCGGCGGCTTCACCTACTTCGGGAAATACCTCCAGCAGAAGTTCGGCTTCGACTACGTCTACGCCAACGAGCTGGAGATCGAGGACGGCAAGCTCACGGGGCGCTACATCGGGGATGTGGTGGACGGCCGCCGCAAGGCGGAGCTCCTGCGCCTGCTCTGCCAGGTGGAGAACATCAACCTCGCGCAGTCCGTGGCCGTGGGCGACGGCGCCAACGACCTGCCGATGCTCTCGCTCGCCGGTCTGGGCATCGCATACCACGCCAAACCCAAGGTCCAGGCGAATGCTCAGCAGAACATCACCTCGATCGGACTCGACGGTATTCTCTATTTCTTGGGATTAAAGGATTCCCAGATCGACCCTTAGGCGACGGCGGTGAATTTCTCCTTCACCTTCGGGTAGTACATCTTCACCATCACGATACCGCAACCCACGACGATGCCCATGAAAATCCACATGGCCAGCGTCTTCGCGCGGCTGTTCGACGGTTTGGACGGGACGACCACCGGCTGCAGGATGGTGTAGACCGGGGTGTCTTTCTTGACCTGCATCTTGGCCATTTCCAGCTGGCGGGCCATGTCGTTATAGATGGAGTTGGCCAGCGTGTACTTGCTCTGGATGCGGTCCCGGGCGATGCGGGAACGGTTCGAGGCCAGGTCCTGCGAGCGGTCCGTCGCAGCCGCCAGGGCGGTCTGGTAGGACTCGGCTTCGGCCTTGATCTCCTCGTAGCGCGCCTGGATGTATTCCAGCTCGCTCTGGGCCTTCTCAGTGCCCAGACGCGTCACTTCCTCCTGCAGGAGCTGCTGCGCTTTCAGCGCCAGCTCGGCCGTCTGCAGGGGTTCCGACCCGATGACGGAGAGCGTCAGGTAGCCTTCCTTCTTATCCATGGACAGCGAGATGCACTGGGAGAGGCTCTCCAGCACCTTCTGCTCGTCTTTGGTGAGGACGAGGGGTTTCTGTTCATCCTCTTCCCCGCTGCCGGCCGGCAGCGTGATGACCTTCTCCTTGCGCAGGGCGCCCATAATCACGGAAGGTAGACCGATCGTGTATTTCTTGATCACGCCGAAGACGCTCGGGCGGGCATACTCCGTCGCATACTCCACCAGGCTCACGGGCTGGGCGACCTTCTCGTAGTGGAGCGGCGTGTGGATCAGCTCCAGGCGATACGGCACGCTGTTGACGATCTGCGGATAAGCCAGGGCCGGGATCTCTCCGCCGGCGCTGGCCGAACTGAGGTTGACACCGGCCAGGGACGCCAGGCTGCTCAGCGAGGAGCTCGATTTGCTGGACATCTGCGGGAACATCACCGTGGTCACGGAATAGGTCCGCTTCATGGTCAGCGCGGCCACGAGGCCCAGGACCACGAACACGCAGAAGGTGATGATGATGGTCTTCCGGCCTGCCCACAGGCCCTTCAGCAGGGCAACGTAGTCGAAGCTGTCCTCCTGCACGGGAGGGACGTTCTGGGGATTCTCTTGCATAGGCGCGATACGGTTATTTGTTCGACATGCGCTCGATCAGCAGGATGATGGTACTGACGGAGGTCACCGTGGTCAGCAGGCGGCCGTACATGGCATCCCAGTCGATCTTCTCCTTCGGCTGCATGGCCTTCCGCTCCTTCTCGGGATCCAACCGCAGGGCGATCACGCTACCGGGTTCGACCTTGGGATAGACATTGAAGAACAGGAACTTCGTGGTCGATTCCGTCTGGTTGTTGGGCATGGTGACCGTCACGCTCATGCGGTCGGCAAGCTTGTCGAAACCGCCTGCATAGTGCCGGATGTACCAGGCTGCACTGTGCGATCCCTGATAGACGACGCTCTTCTGCGTCGAAGGATACTGGTCCGCCACGTACTGGGCCATGCGGGTACCCGTCTCGCGGATGGTCACGGTGTTCTCCTGGCGGACGACGTTGATCACGTCGCCTTCCATCAGGATCGGGTTGGAATTGATCGACTTGCCGTTCATGCGGACCTGGTTCAGGTTCAGGCTGATCGGACCGCGGTTGTTGAAGGTACGGAACAGCGTCACATAAGGATCGGCGTCATCGAGCATACCGCCGGCCAGCTTGAGGATGTCGGAAAGCTGGGTGCGGCCGTCTTCGAGCACGTACACGCCCGGATACTTGACACGGCCGTTGACTTCCACGGTGCGGGACATGCCGAAGGACGGCGTCATACGCACGATCACGTGGTCATAAGGCTGCAGCTGGAAATCGCCGTCCACCAGGTTGTAACTGTCGTCCACGCTCAGGGTCAGCTGGTCATACTGCACCGTCTCCGTCTGGGAAATGTTCACGCGGAACACCTCCACGCGGTTGTAGGCGGCGCCCACCTCGAAACCGCCGGCCATCATGATCAGGTCGTGCAGGTTCAGGGATGCGTCGAAGGCCACGCCGACCGGGTTCTTCACCGCGCCGCTGATCCGGACTTCGCCGATATTGGTATAGAGGCTGCTGTCATAGACATTGAGCAAGTCACCGGCCTGCAAGGGCATCTTCAGGTCCGTCGTCAGGTTGACGGGGATATACTCGGTCTTGCCGGGCTGGTAGATATCCGTGCGGAAGATGTATCCGACCGGTGCGATGCCGGGCTTCACGCCGCCGGCAAATTCGAGGGCTTCCTGAACCGTCATCTTGTCGTTCACGGCGAAGGGACGGGAGAACGGCTCACGCACGTGGCCGCTGACGGCGATCGTCGCCACGTCGCGGTAGTCGGTCTTGGAAAGCACCCGCACGACGTCACGCTCCTGCAGGAGGAAGTCCGGATTGCCGTTCACACCCGGGAAAGGAACCGTGAGGATCTCGACGGTTTCGTCCGTGCGGGAACGCTCCACGAAGACATAGTCGGTACGGGCCGAGTAGCGCGGCTTGGCACTCTCGAGCAGGTTCCGCAGGCTGCGGTTCTTCTCCAGGTCGAAGTCGCCGTCGTAGTAGACGTCACCCTGGACCCGGACGTACTGGTCCAGCAGCCCGGAAGCGGTCTTGATACGCACGACATCGCCGGCCTGCAGCGGAACGAGCTGGGCGCCGCTCATCACGTTCTCCAAGTTGAACTCCAGGTATTTCTTCTCGCCGCCGATGAAGCGCTCGACCTGCACGAATTCGCGGTAGGCGTCGTCCGTCAGACCGCCGGCAAAGCCGATCAGGTCCACCAGGGTCTCCCCTTCCACCATTTCGTAACGCATCGGGCGATAGACGGCGCCCTCGATCTTGACGACTTTCTGCGCCACGGGGATGAAGAGCACGTCGTTGTTCTGCAGATCGTACTGCACCCCGGAGCTCGGAGCGGTCATATAGGTGTACAGGTCCAGGCGGGCCGTCTTGCCCGCACGGGTACGCTGGATGTTACGGACGGAACCGATTTCGGTCGGGCCGCCGGCCGCGGCCAAGACATTGAAAGCATTGTTCAGGGCGCTCACCGTGTAGCCGCCCTGCAGCTTGACTTCACCATAGAGGCTCACCGACACGGTGCGGGCGGTCGTGATCGTCACGGCGATCTGGTCGGCCCGGAAGGAATAATAGCTGGCCAGCGCCTTGCGCACAGCCTCGCGGGCCTGCGCCAGCGTCATGCCCTTCAGGAAAATGCGGGAAGCGCCGGCAGGGTGGATCGAACCGTCCTCACCGATGCGCTGGTGAATATCCGTCTGGGAAGAACCGAAGATGGAGACATGGACTTCGTCCCCCTCGCCCAGGACATAGGTGTCCGGGGCCTGGGCGCCGTCGGTGGTGCGGAAGATTTCCATGGACTGGCCGGCGAAGATGCCATGGCCGTAGATCTCGTTCGCCATGGCGACGGAGTCCCGGACTTCGCCCTTCTTCTTCTCGATCTCCTGCTCCGCGAGGGCTTCGCCCGCAGTCGTCTCACCGACCTCCGTATAGGGCACTTCGTTCGCGAGCACGAACGCCTGGTTCTGGGCATTGGCCTTCTCCGCCTGCATCTGCTCCAGGATGGCGATCACGCGGTCCTGATAGGCAGCATACTCGCTGGGCGGGATGTTGTCCACGTCGATCCCGTTCTGCAGCAGACGGGCACGGACCTCGGTCTCGGCGAGACCCCGGCGGGCCAGCTCACCGCGGGCCATCGACAGGAGGCTTGCGGACTGCGCAAGCACGGACAGGGAAACAAAAGCACAAAGGAGGGTCAGGAACAGTCGTCTCATGTTCTATCGTTCTTTACATTATATCTCGCAAATTTATCATTTTTAAGCGGAGAATCAAAATCATTTTTCGCATATCCGCCTACGGCCTCGCGAATCCGGATCACCTGCTCTCCCGCGAGAGACGCTGAAAGGAATAACGAAAAAGACCGGAAAGATTCCGGTCTTTTTCGTGCGGGTGAAGGGGCTCGAACCCTTACGCCTTGCGGCACGGGATCCTAAGTCCCGCTTGGCTACCAATTACAACACACCCGCGTATTGCGACCGCAAATATAGTAAAAAAAAGCGAGCTACCTGTTCAGCCTGGCTTTGACGGAGTAATAGGTCTGGCGGGAGGCACCTGGTAAACAATAGCCAAAGAAAACAGCCGGCCCGGAGGGTCGGCTGTTTTCATGTAATAGCTATTGAGCTCGATTATTTCTCGGGAGTAGCCCAACCGTTGAGCTGATGGAGCTCAGGATTGATCGCGCAAACAGTAGCAGGGAACGGGAAGTATTCGTGCTTGCCCTTGACGAACTCGTGAGGGATGCCCTTATAAGGCTGCGTCTCGACGTAGTACCATCTATGCTCAGCTTCACCCTTCTTGCTCATGGCGTCGAAGGCCTCGGGATAACGGTCGAGATCCTTACCGCAGACCTGGTCGGCGATGCCCCAGCGAACGATATCGTGGAATCTGGTGCTTTCGAACCAGAGTTCGTACTGCTTCTCTTCCTGGACATTGGCGAGGGTAAGCTCGGTCTCTTGCACTTCGGCACGGCGCTGAATCGCGTTGAGGGCTTCTTTGCCCTTGGCGGCGTCAGCGCTTCCGATGCAGGCTTCTGCATAAAGGAGCAGCGCTTCGGCATAGCGTGCGCACTTGGCATTCGACTGGTTCGACGCACCGCTTTGGACCTCGGGGACGACATCGATGCCGTTGAGGGACATGAACTTCCAGTTCATATAGTAGGTGCGGCCGAAGAAGCCGTTGGCATTCATACCTCTCGTCTTGTCTTTCTTCTTGTCTGCAAGCGTCCATTCGGAAGCCGGCTTCAGCTGACCGGAAGTATGGTTGTTGCCGACATAGTCGGAATCCCAGCGCATCCAGGGGAATTTGTCGAAGATCTCATGGCCCTCGTTGTCAATGCCGTAAAGCCATTCTTCAGCGGTGAAGAAGGTACCCATACGGCGGGGACCGTTGCCGTCGTGCGCAAGGAACTTCTCAGCAAAATAGCCGTTGATGGCGCCGCCGTTCCAGCCCGTGGTGGCCTGGCAGACCGGCCAGGAATTCATGTTCTTGCCACGCCAGTTGAGCGTGTTGTTCTGGTTATACCCGGAACGGGTACGGTTATCCGACGAAGAGTTGTTGGCGTCATAGACCCAGTTCGGCTCGAAGATCTTTTCCTCGTTGCCGTCGCCCGGAGCATGGAAATTCTCCCACCAGCGCTCACCCGGGACCAGTGCATAGTTGCCGGAGGCGATCAGGTCGCCGAGATACTTGCGGGCGACATCCATTTCGTTGGCAAAGACCGCGGACTTGCCGGCCACGAACTGGGCGAAGCCCTTCGTCACATAAGTGGTACCGTCCTTGTCCGTCTTGCCGTTTCTTGCTCTCAGGTTGGGAAGAGCCGCTTCGCATTCTGCGATACACCAGTCCAGCAGGAACTTCTGGGACTCCACATTCGTGGGATTCTCATCGGTCAGACAGTGATCCACGAGCGGAGGACGCTGCCAGCAGAGTGCCGCAGTCATGTGGCACCAGGCACGGACCACCCGCGCCTCGGCGATACAGCGGTCTACCACAGCGCTTGAATATGCTCCTTCCTTGGTAAAGTTATCGATCAGGAGGTTGCAGGCGTAGATGGTCTGATAAAGACTTGTGTACACACTCCTGATGATGTCATAAGTCGCGTCATAGCGATACTCATTGAAGAGGCGTACGTCAAGATGGTCGTCCTTGTTCTTTCCTGCAGCGAACACATCATCGGCAGAGTAGTTCAGCATGAAGAAATACGGATTCCAGTTACCGATGGAGCCGTAAACGGATCCGATCATTTTGGAATACACATAGACCAGGGCAGCTTCTGCTGCTTCATCGGACGTGTAGTAGGATTCGTAGGCAACGACACCCTTCTGCTGGATATCCAGTTGCGCTGTGCAGGCAGAGAAAAATAATGTGCAAATCGCCGTTAAGGCAACAATATATTTTTTCATAATATTTATCTCCTGTGAATTAGAAAGAAAGATTTACACCGAACATAACTTTACGCATGCTGGGATATGCACCGATATCCACACCGCGACCAGACGCCTGGCCCGAAGTGGCCGTCTCCGGATCCATGCCCGGATAGCTGGTGAACGTGAAGAAATCGTCCAGAGAAACGAACAGGCGGAGCTGGCTGATGAGCGCCTTCTTCGTCCACTTCTGCGGAACCGTGTAACCGAGCTGAACCTGCTTGATCTTGAAGAAAGAGCCGTCAAAGACGGAAGCGGTGGAGCCCCAGAAATTCATGTCACCCGTCACTTTCGCAGGTTCGGGGAACTTGGCATTCGGATTCTTCTCGCTACGGGAATTCAGATAGAAGTAGTTGAGCGAGTTGTGGTAACCGGGACGGTAGAGCGTATTCAGGATCTCGCAGCCAGCCTGGCCGGAGCCGAACAGCATGAAGTCCAGACCCTTCCACTCGAGGCTGAGGGTGATACCATAGGAGAAATCAGGAAGACCTTTACCGATATAGGTCATATCAGCATCGCTGACCTGGCCGTCACCGTTGACATCCCGGAGGTTGGGGGTACCGTCTTCCTTGACGCCGTCATAAATATAACCGCGGATGTACCAGATCGGCTGTCCGATTTCAAATACCGTTTCGTTCGGGTAGTTGCTGCCGGAGGCCGGGCTCTGCGTAATTCTCGGAAGAGAAGGGAGCAGGTAGGTGACCCGGTTCTTCAGATAAGAGAAGTTGGCATTGATGCTGTAGCTGAAGTCACCGATGGTGTCCTTCCAGCCGAGTTCGGCCTCAAGACCGGTATTGAGCACATTACCGGCGTTGGCCGTCACGGTCGACACACCGTATTCCGGAGTCGGAGAGTAGTTCACGAGCAGGTCGCGGGTTTCCTTGCGGAACCAGTCGAAGGTGAAGGTGAGCCGGTTGTTGAAGAAGCGGGCATCCAGACCGGCGTCAACCTGATTGGAAGTCTCCCAGGTGAGGTCCGGGTTGGCCAGTCCGTCAGGGGCGGAGCCATAAGCGTTTCCAGTCTCATCGACATGGTACTGATACCACTTGCTGTTGAGCGAAATGGAGGTAGAGTACGGATATCCACTGAGCACGTTGATGTTACCGTTGATACCCCAGGAGGCACGAACTTTCAAGAAGGAAAGGGTGCGCGGGGAGATGGCGTCCTTGATCCAGCGCTCATTGCTGATCGTCCAACCTGCGGACACGGAAGGGAAATAGCCCCAGCGGTTCTTGGCAGAGAGCTTCGAAGAGTCGAAGGCATCAGCACGGAAGTTCGCCTGGACGCTGTAACGGTTGTCATAGCTGTAACCCAGACGGGCGTAGTAGGAAAGGCTGGCAGACTCGGAAGGAGAGTTGCTGAATTTCTTCGTAGCATCATCCTTCACATAGTTCAGATAGCGGAAGTTGGCATCGTATCCCTTCAGGATGTCCGAACCGGAAGCAGTACCGCTGACATTATCCGATTTGCTCTTGATGAAGGACATACCGGCCATCACGTTCAGGTTGTGCTTGCCCGCGATGGTCGTGTTGTAGTTGGCAAAATTCTCCCACTGATAGTAAAGACCCGTGTTGGCAACAGCCTTGAGTTCATAGGTCTTCACATCTGCTTTACCATTGGAGAAGAACGGGAACGAATACGAATGCTCGTTGCTCTGGGTGATGCGGAAACCGAAGCGGCTGGTGACGACCAGACCCTTGATCGGTTTGAAGTTCGCAAACAGGACTCCGTTGAGATTGATGCCCTCGTTGGAGCCTTCCTTGGAATCCCGCTGGACAAACGGGCTACCGCCGCGGGTTTCGTCGATGGCGGAAGTGGCGAACCAGCCATTCTCGTCGCCCAGGAACGTGTACGGGTACTCGGAAGTGCCGGCCTGAACCGCATTGTATTTATTTCTGTAGTCCTGGTTGAACTGACTGGGATCGGTCCAATAGACAGGCGTACAGGGGTCGATGGTCATGAGGGACTCGAAAGCGGAGCCATAGCCCTGCTGGGAGACGGATTTCGTCGACCAATTCTCAATGGAGATGTTGTTTCCGACCTGCAGCCAATCGGTGAGGTTGTAATCGGCGTTCAACTGGGCGGAAATCCGCTTGTAAAGATCCTTGTCGCCCTTGATGATACCATCCTGGTTGACAAAGTTGAGGGAGGCGAAATAATGGCCCAGATCGTTACCACCCTGGAGGGTGATGGTGTGCTGGGTGCTCCAGGAAGGATTGAAGTACTCGTTGAACCAATCCGTATCCGTACCTTTATAATTGGCGTTCTGCAGCTGCTCCTGAATCGGGTAGCCCTGCAGGCCCTTGTAGTCGATGAACTGCTCGGCATTCAGCATTTCAGGCTTGTGCGCAAGCGACTGGTTGATGAATTTGCCGGCATAGGAGATGGAAGCATGTCCTTTCTTGCCCTGCTTGGTGGTGATGAGGACCACACCGTTACCAGCCTGTGCACCATAGATGGCGGCGGAAGCCGCATCCTTGAGGACCTCCATGGACTCGATCAACGAGGGATCGAGGTACTGGATGCTGCTGACCTTGAGGCCGTCGACGATGATGAGCGGTCCGATGTTGCCGCTGTTGGAGGAGACGCCACGGACCTGGATAGCCGCGCCGCTTCCCGGAGCACCGGAGTTGGAGATGATCTGGACACCGGCCACCTTGCCCTGGAGGGCGGCGGCGGCATCGGAAGTAGAACGGTTCTTGAGGTCATCCTCGCGCACCGAAGCGACAGCGCCGGTGAGGTCGGATTTCCGCTGGACACCGTAACCGATGACCACGGTCTCCTCGAGCATTTGGGTGTCGTCCTCGAGGGTCACGGTCATGTTGTCGGCAGCGGCCACACGACGGGTGATGTACCCGATGCAGGAAACCTCCAGCGTGGTGCCGGGGGCGACACGGATCTCGAACTTACCGTCGAGATCGGACTGGGCACCGATCGAGGTGCCGGGAACCAGGACCGCTGCCCCGATCACGGGAGCACCGGTACCATCAACAACCTTTCCGCTCAGCGAGCGGGTCTGTGCAAAGGCATTGCCTGAGCACAACGCGACTGCTGCAGCCACTATCATGGAGGCAGCAAGCTTTACAAAGTGTTTTAACATTGGTTTGATTGGTAAATAATTTGGGTTGAAGTGTTATCTATTATCCGTATCTACAAAGTTACCGCATAGGCAAAAAAGAAATCAATGAGAATCTGTCATTAAATATCAATCATCCGTCAGATCAGAAGGTGTATTTGACCTTCCTGAGGTCGGCGTCGGCGGAACTGCCGCCGAAGAGGAGTTCGTATTCCCCGTGTACGGGGACCATGTTCTGCGCCGACTCGCTCCACCAGGTAAAGACCTCGTCATCGAGCGGAATGCGCACCGTGGCCGTGGCGCCGGCCGCCACCGTCACGCGACGGAAGGCGCGCAGCGTCTTGTTCGGACCGCCGACATCGCCCGGCTTGCGGACGTAGAGCTGGACGACTTCGGTGCCGTTACGCTTGCCGGTATTCTTGACCGTGAACTCCAGTACGCCGTTCTGCAGCTTGGGAGCGCTGTAGTGGAACTCGGTATAGCTCAGGCCGAAGCCGAACGGGAAGAGCGGCGTGCCGCGGAAGTAGCGGTACGTATGGCCTTCCATCGTATAGTCCTCCACCTCGGGGAGCTGGTCCACCGAGCGGTAGAAGGTGACGGGCAGTTTGCCGGACGGGTTGAATTCACCGTAAAGCGCCTCCACGATGGCGGTGCCGCCCTCCTGGCCGGGATACCAGGCCTGCAGGATGGCGTCGCAGCTCTGCGTCTCGGGCACGAGGCCGAGGGCGCAGCCGGAGAAGTTCACGAAGACGACCTTCTTGCCGGCGTTGTGCAGGGCCTGCATCAGCTGGCGCTGCACGGCGGGCAGTTCGAGGTCGGTGCGGTCGCCGCCGGAGAAGCCGGGCAGCTGCACGGGCATCTCCTCGCCCTCGAGGCGCGGCGAGATGCCGCCAGCGAACACGACCACGTCGATGCCCTCCAGGCGCTTCAGCACGTCGTCCACGTCAAGCGCGGGCAGGAAGCTGTCATGCAGGAGCTTGGTACGGCGGGCATAGGCCTTGACGTCGTTGATATTGATGGCGTACTGCTTGGCGATCTCCTCGAGCTCTTCGTTGGAGAGCTTGATCAGCTGCGCCATGCGGTTGTCCGGATCATTCTCGGGCATGAATTCGGCGCCGAGGATGCCGCAGCCGCGGAAATTCACGATCTGCGGATCGCGGGCCTTGAAGGCGTCGAGCAGCGTCACGGTGCTCTTCGGAACGGGGTTGTAGTTGCCCCACATCATCTCCGCGTCGTCGGCGTTCGGGCCGATCAAGGCCACTTTCTGGCCGGGCTTGAGCGGCAGGACGCCCTTGTTCTGCAGGAGCACCAGCGACTCGCGGGCCATCTTCAGGGAGAGGGCGCGGTGCTGGGGACCCTCCACGATGGCGGGGTCGAGGTCATCCCACGGGGAGCTGCCGTCCATCTCGCCGAGGCGGAAGCGCTCGGTCAGGATGCGCATCAGGTTGCGGTCGAGGTCCTTGACGTCGAGCAGGCCCTGCTCCACCGCGGCGGGGATATTCACGAAGGTGCTGCCGCACTCCACGTCGAGGCCGTTCTGCACGGCCAGGGCCGCCGCCTGGGCGGGCGTTTCCGTGAAGCCGTGACGGCCTTTCTCAAAGAAATCGGGAATGGCCCAGCAGTCGGAGACCACCATCCCCTGGTAGCCCCACTCCTTGCGGAGGATCTGGTCCACCAGGTAGTTGGAGGCGGCGCAGGGCTCCCCGCGGAAGCGGTTGTAAGCGGTCATCACCTCCTGCACGTGCGCCTTGGTCACCAGGTCCTTGAAGGCCGGGAGATAGGTCTCGCGCAGGTCACGCTCGGAGACCACGGCGTCGAAGCGGTGCCGGTTGGACTCCAGGCCGGAGTGCACGGCATAGTGCTTGGCGCAGGCGTGCGTCTTGCGGACCGGGGAATCCTCCGGACCCTGCAGGCCGCGCACCACGGCCATGCCGAGGCGGCCGGTCAGGAAGGGATCCTCCCCGTAGGTCTCCATGCCGCGGCCCCAGCGGGGATCGCGGAAAATGTTGATATTCGGCGTCCAGAAGGTCAGGCCCTGGTACACCTTGACATTGTCTTTCGTCTCCAGATATTTCACGCGCGCCTCGTCGCTGGCGGCGGTGAAGACCTCCTCGACCAGCTCCTCGTCGAAGCTCGACGCCATGCCGATCGGCTGCGGGAACACGGTGGCGCTGCCGTTGCGGGCGATGCCGTGCAGGGCCTCGCTCCACCAGTTGTAGGGCTTGATGCCCAGGCGCGGGATGGCCGGGCTGGCGTGCATCGTCAGCGAGGCCTTCTCCTCGAGCGTGAGGCGGACCAGCAGGTCGGCGGCGCGCTGCTCCGGGCTGAGGTTCTTATTCTGATAGGGGTACGGCTGCGCCGAGGCGGAAAGGGCGGCCACAAGACCCAGCGCGAGCGCCAGGGCGGAGTTGCGTAGGGATTTCATCTCGATGTGGTTATAATTGGTTGATTAATATAGAATTGCTATTCTTTGCCGGTCAACTGGTCGGCCTTCTTGCGCATCTTGGCGGCGCGCTTGGCGCTGTCGGGATGCGAAGAGAACATCTTCGCCAGGGCGGACGACTGCGTGCCGCCGGCGAGGTTGTTGAGTTTCTCCAGCGAGCGGCACATCCCGTACGGGTCGCGCCCCTGCGCCACGGAGAATTCGAAGCCATACTCGTCGGCGCGCGACTCCTGGCTCTGCGAGAACTGGGCGTTGACGTAAGCCTCGGAGATGTCGCCGAGCACCGTGCCCGCGAGCTGGCCGTAACCGCCCGCCGCGTAGATGGCTTCCCGGGCGGCAGAACCCAGGTAGGCCCGCTTCATCGCCTTCATCGAGTCCTTGTTCGCCACGTGGCCGAGTTCGTGCCCGATCACGGCGAAGAGCTCGTCGTCATCCATCACGTCCATCAGCGCGGAGTTCACCCGCACGGAGCCGTCGCCGTACGCGCAGGCGTTCACTTCGTTGGAACGATAGACCTTGAAATTGAGCGGCTTCCCCTCCACGTCTTTCACACCGCCCATCAGTTTCTGCAGCCGCTGCTGGTACTTCGCATCGGCCAGCGGCGTCTGCGAATCGGTGTACGCCACGGCCTGGCGGCAGAGTTCGGTGACCTGCTCGTCGGAGATGGACGCAGCCGTCAGGGCCTTCGTACCGGCGCTGGCCAGGCGGCCGTAATCCCAGTCGATCCGGGACAGGGTGCTGCAACCGCAGGCGACCGTCACGGCAAGCAGCAGAGGGAGAAGGTGTTTCATCATGATACAAATATAAAAATAATTTGTATCAGTTCACACGTATTTTCTGTCCGATGGATAACTTGTCGGGATTGATGCCGGGGTTGAGTTTGATAATGGCGTTCAGGGACTTGCCTTCCTTGCGCGCGATCGCGCCCAGGGTTTCGCCGGACTTGACCGTATGGTAGCGCATGGCAGCGCGCTCCGCGGCGATGCGCTTCTCCTCTTCGACGATGCGCTCCTCATCGGCGTAGATCTCATCTTCTTCGTCGATGGACTCAGGCGTGTAGCGGGAGCGGGCGTCCAGGTAGCTGCGGCGCAGCACGAAGACGTTCTTGCGCAGTTCACCCTTCTCGAAGTCCGCGATCCACTCGGGATCGAAGGCGTAGCCCTGGTAGCGGGTCTCGAAGTGCAGGTGCGGGCCCGTGGAGCGGCCCGTGGAGCCGCCCAGACCGATCTCGTCGCCGGCGCGTACCCAGTCCCCCACCTCGACCTCACGCTTGGAGAGGTGGCCGTAGAAGGTCTCCAGGCCGTTCTCGTGACGGATGATGATCAGATTGCCATAGCCCTTGGTATAAGTGGACGCGCGCACGCGGCCGTCAAAGGCGGCCACGACGGGCGTACCCATCTTCAGCGGCAGGTCCACGCCCTGGTGGCGCCGTCCGCGGCGCATGCCGAAGCGGGAGAAAACCTTGGTCTGGTAGGGCACGACGAAGCGGCTCGCCGAGTCCACCAGCGCGATGGAGTTGCGCAGCGGGAGGCTCTCCAGCGGCGCCGTGAAGGGATTCGTGGTGTCCGGCACCCAGTCCTTGACAAAGGTGCTGTCACTTTCCATCAGCTTGAAATTCTTGATATAATACCAGGTGTGGTCGTCCTTGAGCACGAGCAGCAGGCGGCCGTCCTGGATGTCCAGGGTATCCACTTCCACCCCCTTGCCCTGCTGGAAGGAGCCGGGCTCGGTGACGAAGTCTTTCGGAACGTTGAGGGTGTCGGGGGCCTGCGCAAACAGGGCGACAGGCAGGAATAAACTAATAACTAACGGAATATTGATCTTTTTCATATTATCTTTTTACGAACGCACGGCGCCGAAGCGCGATTCCAACAATTTGCATGCCTGCGCCACCTTCTCCTGCAGCAGTGCCTCGGTGCGGGCCTCGCAGATGAAGCGCAGATAGGGTTCCGTGTTGGAAGGACGGATGTTGAACCACCAGTCGGCGAATTCCAGGCGGAAGCCGTCGAAATCCATCGTCTTGAGCGGCGTCTCCTGCGCGGAGAAATACGCGCACACGGCCTGCATCGCGCCCGGCTTGTCCTCCAGGCGGAAATTGATCTCGCCGGAGTTGCAGTAGCCGGCGATCTCGGCGATCTGCTGGCTGAAAGTCCTGCCCTGCTTCTTCAGGGCGGCCACGATGCGCAGCACGATCAGCGACGAGAGCAGGCCGCTGTCGGAATAAAAGAAATCCTTGAAATAATAATGGCCGGCGAGTTCTCCGCCCCACAGGCCGTCGATCTCGCGCAGCTTGGGTGCGGCGAAGGCGCGGCCCACGCGCCAGGTGTGCAGTTCGGCGCCGTAGCGCGCGAGGTACTCGCCCACCGCCTTGGAGCTGCGGATCTCCTGCAGCACGCGCGGCGCCTTCTCGCCCCGCTCGTCGCAGAAGTACAGCGCCATCATCGCGATGACGAGGTCCGGGGCCACGAACTGCCCTTTCTCGTCCACGAACATCACGCGGTCGGCGTCGCCGTCATAGATCACGCCCACGTCGGCGCCGGTCTCGACGACCTTGCGCCTGAGCGGCTCCACGTTCTTCGCCACCAGCGGATTGGGCTCGTGGTTCGGGAAGCGGCCGTCGATCGTATCGAAGAGGTACGCCGGCGCCTCGCCGAAGACCTCGTGCGCGAAGAGGCAGGACATGCCGTTCGAGAGGTCGAAGGCGATCTTCAGACCGCTGTAGTCCCCCTTGAACTTCAGCATAAAGTTCATATAGTCTTCGTGGATGCCCTTCTCCTTCACGACGCCCCGCTTCGCGGCGACGGGCGTCGAGCGGCCTTCCTCGATCCAGGCCTTGATCTGCCCCAGGCCCGTGTCCAGGCCCACCGGCAGCGCATTCTCGCGGCTCACCTTCATGCCGTTGTACTCGGCGGGGTTGTGGCTGGCCGTGATCTGCACGGAGGCTTTGTAGCCGTAATTGGCGGTCCCGAAATAGACCATCGGCGTGCTGCTGAGGCCGATGTCAACGACATCGGCGCCCGCATCGCAGATGCCCTCCACGAGCGCATCGTGGATTTCCTGCGAGGACACGCGGCAGTCCCGCCCCACCAGCACCTCGCGGGCGCCGAGCAGTTCGGGAATGAAATATCCTACTTTATAGGCTGTAGTCCGGTCGAAATCAACGCCATAGACGCCCCGGATATCGTATGCATTGATTTGCCCGATGATTCACGG
>Ga0265298_10005457_pt1 | contig 15950 bp, 18 predicted proteins | sample AusTroGonzalo_MG_3_FD_193486 | JGI IMG/M metagenome (GOLD analysis project Ga0265298, IMG submission 193486) | Bovine rumen microbial communities from tropical cattle in Woodstock, Queensland, Australia - Gonzalo_01 | ecosystem: Host-associated > Mammals > Digestive system > Stomach > Rumen ... | reverse complement strand
AAAATTAAAGTTACCGAAGGTGAAGATATCGACTGGTACATAATCACAACTCTTAAACTCACTCACGATGGAAAAAGAAAAGTGATCAATGTAACAGCTGGGCATATCTCACAGATATTGAAAACAAAGAATCTAAGCCTAGAGTTCTCAGATGATTATGGAAACAACATAGGAACAGCAGAAGAATTGCTTACAACAGTTCTTGAAGGAACAGGATGGAGCGTTGGCGACGTGGCTGTTTTTTACGAAAAAGACGGCCATACTGTTAAAAAGCGAACTTTAAAAGCTTCAACAAAAACAGGAGCCTTTAAACTGATAACCATGATATCTGATTTGTTTGAGGCAAAACCAGTGTTTAACGGAGCTGACAAAACGGTTGATATGATTCCTATGAATCCGTTTTCTTACGCTAAAGGCTTGGATCTGTATAGTGCCATTCAAACATATGCCAATGGAAACGTGCTCGAACTGCATTATGGTACTAATATTAGTAATGTTTCTCGTCAACATAATACAGAGAACATGGTAACTAAGCTATATGCTTATGGTTCATATGGCGACGATGTAAGCAAGTATTGTGGAATTGAAGAATGTTCTCACACAGAGCATAAGTTTACGCTAACAAACGATCTCAATGCTAACACAAGATACTATTTCACTGTCCAGGATGATAGCGGTGTAAATGTAACACGCAGCTTTATAACTACAGAAGCAATAAACAACGGAGATGTTCTTATATGGTCATTTCTTGATCCTGCATCGATGATGTACATCTGGGACGATGACACAGAAACTGCGTATATGCTTACTGATTCAACGGAAGGAACGTTGCTTCCAGCTGTACACGAAACAGAATCCGTAGATAATGTATTCTCGTTTATAATGGATTTCACGTATTACGGAGAGAACGGGCTTATATCCGAGTCTGTTTTGCAAAGCATAGCTAAACTCCAAAGACTTGGAAGAGATTATCTTCTTGTAATTCAAGAAGCTTCTGCTAATTATTCTGAATCATTACAAGAGCTTACTTCTATAATTGGCGTAGTTGATTACGTAAAACTTGACATAGATTCTATTGGATATAAAACGATTGACGGAAACAATTACACTAAACTGACTCTTACAGACGACAGGATTCAGTATAGAACGGATTACGATTCCACAACTAATTTCAAATGGAGAGTTGCAAACTCAATCAAGAGTAATGGCGATGCAATTAACAACGAGGCTTCAGTTGTTTATGTGATTCATGCTACAACTCCTACTACATATGACAAGTATTATCTCAGAGAGATAAATGATATCGACGATCCTTCTGTCATCGTGCTTTGGGCAAATTCTGGAGCCGTATCAGCAACTGATGAATGCTATCTGTTCTCTTCTAACGCAGTTAACGGTTTGCTCGGCGCATATGAGAGCGCTGACGAATCGCTTATTCAAACATTGAACTCAAGTACGAAGCGGGCAACCGTTGAACACCCTGTATTCTTTAGCCAAACTGCTCCTGCTATATCAAATCAGAGTGCAGCAACTGATCTGCCAATTCCTGAATGGCTTGACTATAATAAGACATACGCTTGGTGGTATAAATACGACTACAGCACAGAGGGCGAGCTTTACTTTTGTTATTACTCCGACGGAGATCGCGCATGGAAGAGGGTTTATGTTTCTAAAACAACGCCTATTGTTGTCGCAGGGGCGTACTGGTACAATTGGCAGGAAGCCTCTCTCTATAGAGGCGGCAACGGAGAATGGGACAAACTCGATAGAACAGATGATCTGAGTATAGCGGCATTGTTCGGGACTGTATACTATAGCTGTCGAAGATATGACAAGTATCAGCAAGGTATATATCAGAAGTATACTCTTACTGGAACATTCCCACCGAAGAATTATTACATGCCAAATGAGTATGGTGAACTCTACGTATTTACAATACAAAAACAGGCAAAAAAACTCGTGTTAGATACAACCGATGGATTCATCACGGTAACTCCAACAGACACTAATTTAGCAGAAGAATCTATTGATGTACAAATGAAACGGTATGATAACGTGAGTTATCATTCGTCTAACGTGTTCGAAACTGCTGCATTTGAGACAGGATCGATCTCGACGAGTACTGGCGGAGATATAGACCAAGGAACGGGGTATAGAACTTCTTCCGTTGGAGTGTATCCGAATTTGACATATGATATCGATGGAGTAGCTGGGCAAGTAACTGTTTATTATTACTCGTTAAAACATGATTTCATTAGTTATGCAACAATAAGCTCTCCTACTTCATTCGTTCCTCCTGCTAACACGAGGTATATAAGGCTTGCTTCTAACTATCAGCTTAGTTCTGTAATTTGTCACGAACATAATTATAATACGGCTATCATAGTTAAGGAAGAAACGTATTATCTTGCCGGAACTCCGACAGGAAGCGGAACTTTGAAAGGTATTTTGCCGCTAATCGATAGATTTGCAACTGTTTCTGATCTTACATATGAAACTAATCTCGCTGCTATTGAAGCCGCGCAAGCCGCTTATAATACGTTTGAAGCTGAAGTTGTTGAAGGGCTCGGAGATCTATATAAAGAAAGTACATGGCAAGACAGTAATTATGTAGACGGCGATGAACAAAAGCTTTATGATGATGCAATAGATAACCTGAAAGAAATCGCAAGACCAGCTACTACGTATACGATTACATTCTTAGATCGGCGGTGCGAGGATCTCGATGCGATCGAGCCTGGCGCAACAAGGTGGCCAGAGTTCGATGAAAATTCAGCCGCACACCTTATTGATCCTGAACTTAATATTAATTGCTGGGCATATATAGATAAGGTTCGCAAGTGTTATGATAAGCCGTGGCAAACTACAATATCGATCAATACAAATCTCAGTACGTTATCTCAGCATTCATTCACCGATGTAATGACTAACATTGCTAATGTCGCCAAGTCTGTCAAAGCTAAAGAGGCCGTGTATGACAGGTCTTCTAATATTAGCGGAAGCGGCAAGATGACAACAGAGAAGCTTGAAGGAACTATCGATGCAAACAGGCTAAAGATAACAGGTGGTTCATCTACTTGGTATACAAATGAAGATGGCAACATGGTGTTCGAATCTGCTGATGGCACATCTGCTATGATGATTAGCGGCAATGGATTTGCAATAGCAAGTGCTAAGGATAAGTATGGAGATTGGATCTGGAGATCTTTTGGCGGAGGGCAAGGCTTTACCGCTGATGAGATCGTGACCGGATATCTCTCTGCCGAAAGAATTGAAGCAGGCTCTATTACCACTGATCAGATAAGCAGCACATTTGGTGAGACATTAGACCTGACGAGTAATACTGGAATCAACCTTAAGATTGCCGATCTCAGAGAGGATGTAGAAGGCGAGATAGAAGATGTTCAGTCCGAGCTAACTCTTACTTCTAACAAGCTTGAGTGGATCGTAAACGGAGACGGTCAGCAGACCGAGTTTTCGGTAACTCCCGAGGCTATGAGGTATGTTGGGCAAAATGTTGACATGACATTGAACAATGGCTTTAATGTAACTATTCATGGCTTACAAGATGGCGTGGATAGTGTAATCGGAGAACTTGAAAACACTATAGAGCCCACAATAGAAGATATACAGCGATGGATGAATTTTGGCCCCGATGGTCTAAGGCAAGGAAAGGACGGAAGCCCGTATTCTACTTTGATAGATAACGAAGGCTATCACATTGACAAGTCTACTGTTTTAGGTCAACATGTTGGTTCATTCACGGCAAATGGACTTGTAACAAACGGTATAAAAATAGGAAATCTGATAGTAAAGCCTACGTCTACTGGCGGATGGGCATGGACGGAGGTGTAATATGGCGACAGCAACATTAAACGTGTCAACGAACACTGTTGGTGCCGTATCTGAGTACACTGCATATGAAAGCGGTCCTTCTGGAAACAGAGTTATAAAATATACAACGCCAAGTGTTGATGGTGGCGAAGTAATTATTACAGTTCCTTCAGGGCTTGCGAATTGCGTGTTTAATTCTGCACAACTTACATATACTGTAAGCTCTGACAGCGGCACAAGAACTGTAAAGTATTCGTCTACTGCTACTGATGTTACAAATGCAAATTTGTTAGAGAAGTTACAAAATGGAGATACAGAAATCAGGATCTATTTCAATTTCCGAGCAACTGCGTCTGGTCCTATCGGGCATTATACGAAGTACTGTACATGGAGTAACATAACTGTAACCGTTGACTATATACCAGCTGGTCTTATATCAGGAACTTTGACAAGCACTCAAGGATCGACTCTTAGTTATGTAATTAACGACAGAAGTATCGCGATCGGCGAAACAATCCCTATTCAATTGACAGTGCGCCCAGTTTCAGATGTGACATCTATCAGCTTTAGACTTGCTGATTCTGCGCATACTTCGTCTGGATATACTGAAAACATTATTCAAGTTAATGCTCCGGCAGGGACAAATACTACGATAACGGCAAACATCGGTATAGATGATTGTACATTGGCATCCAACATCCAGGCTGCATATGTAAGTGCTGTGTTTGTGTATGTTGATTCAACCGAAACAACTGCCTGGTCTGCTACTGCGTTAAATCTTGTAGGTGTACGAGTTGCTCCGACTATATCAGAAACATGGACAGACACAACAAGTCTGTATAGTACATTTGGAAGTTATATTCAAAATCAAAGCTTAATGAGCTGTTCTATTTCTGTAGCTGTTGACACGTCTGCTGACAGTTCGACATATATAACATCACGTAAGTTAACTATCAACAACACAGAATACACTTCTGGCGATGGAACGTTTTCCGTTGGCGCGATCGATAGAAGCGGAACGGTGTCATATCTGATTCAGGTAACTGATAACTTCGGAGTTATTGGATCAAAGTCTGGCTCTTTGAGTTTTCTTGCGTACAGTCAGCCAGCTTTAACAACATTGAACATTCAACGATATAACGTTAGCACATCTGAGCTAGATGACACTAGTGATCGAGTATGTGTAACTATAGCCGGGTCAGTGCCATCGATTAATTCAGCAAATGCATGGACAGCCGTAGCATTGTACACTAATGGTATTACTACAGGAATGGCAAATATGCTTAGCGGTTCTGATGGTTCTTCGTTCTCTCGAACGCAAGACGCTTCGCTGCTGCAAGCAACGTTGTCTAATAGCTACAACTGGACAATAACCGTAACACTGACAGATCAAATATCATCTGTTTCATATGAAACAATTGTATCTAAGACAGGCGCTATATTTAATGTTGAAGTTAACGGCGTTTCTGTTGGAATGCGATCCTCTGGAACTCAGGCAACTCCTAAGTTTGAGAGCGATTATGAAGCTCATTTCTATAATGAAGCTAACTTTCACGACGATGTATTATTTGCCGCTAACAAAACTGTTTCTGTTGCATCTGATGTATCGTTTAGTGGCGAAACTTCGTTTAGTGATGATATAACTGTCGAAGCAGAGGTAAAATCTTCTAATGGAATTACTGTAAGTGCAGATGTGCAATTTACAGGAACAATCACAGATGCAAATGGAAATGTCATTGGTGTTCAAACCGATAGCGGATGGCAATCTATAACGCTCGACAACGGAACACAACATGCCGATTATGCGCCCTGTGGCGTAAGAAAGATCGGCAACATGGTATATGTCAGAGGCGTGATCACACCTAATACTGCTATACCTTCGAGCGGGTCTACGGCAACTCTTGTGGCAACTTTACCTGCTGGGTATCGTCCGCCTTATAACATGATTATGAATGGCGCTGGCATACCTCAGGCTACTTCACTTGAAATTGACGCAGATGGATCTGTCAAGGTATGGAACAGAGTTGGCGCTAGTTTGGGCACATCTGAACGAATAAGTTTAACATCATTTTTCTTCACGGATTGATGCCATGTTTGTGTAATCATCCGGAAGTTTACGTAAGGGAAAGAAATAGATAAAATTGAGGTGATTTTATGTCATGGCATTTAATTAGGTCTGGTGGAGAAGGGGAAGAATTCGGTAATGCACATAAGGAATTTTTACTTGACAGTTCTTCTGATATTCAATCTGAGCCCACAAATTTTGGACCAATAGCCATGGGAAGTACTGCTCATACAGGTGGCTATGCTGACATGTTTGAGAAAGATGCTTCAGGAACATGGCAAACTATTATATCAAGCGCTGATAATACCGGAAATATACATGTAAGTAATAATACAGTAGTTGTTGATTGATGAGGTATTATTATGAGTTATGTAGATAAAATACAAGTACAGAATGTAGATTATAATCTACAGGATGATGGAGCAGTTAGATATGATTCTATTCAGAGTCTTACAGCTGCTCAAAAAACACAATCAAGAGAAAACATAGACAGTGCCTCAACTGAGGAGATCGCTGACGTAAAGAGCGCTATCATTAATGGTTGCCTCACGGCAGACATTAAAACAGCCTTGCTTCAACTCGCGTCGAAAGTTGCTTACATCGACGATAACGGACAGGACTATTATGATGACCTGTATGCAGCACTGTATGAACGCTTTTGGACGGTAACGAACACGCTGACTGGATGCACGACCTCTAACGCCGCAGAGCAGACGCTTAAAGGCGAAGCATATGCGGCGACGATCGCGGCATCTGTCGGATATAAGATGACAGGCGCGTCCGTCAGCATCACGATGGGCGGCGTGGATATAACAAGCACAGCGTACAGTAACGGTACGATCAACATCCCCGCTGTGACAGGTAATCTTGTCATCAACATCACGGCTGTGGCGAAGACGGTCAGTTCGATTTCGGCGGTCTATACTCAGACCGGGACGGTCTATGACACGGACAGTCTTGACAGTATCAAAGCAGACCTTGTTGTAACTGCAACGTACACCGATACATCGACCGAAACTGTTCCAGCATCTTCTTATACGTTGTCTGGCTCGATGACGCATGGGACTCAAACAATAACAGTTTCGTTTGGTGGCAAGACAACGACGTTTACTGTTGTTATATCCGAACATTGGTCGTATAGCATCGGTGACTTTACAAAAGTTACTGGTCCGCTAGGGAACAACGCTAGTGCGACGTGCGGAGTAGCTCTGTTCAGAAAAGTAGCCCCCTCCGTTGACTATTACCGTCGTTCTTTTGTTATGAAAGAAGGAGTAACCTCCATCGCATTAACATATGATGGCAGCGATAATATTGAATCACAGACGAGCGATTACTACCCGATTAAGGTTCCGATAGGTGCAACATCGTTTACTGTTGCCGTAACGCCGAACACTCAGTTTGTTCAGGTTCTGCTTAGACAGCTTAATGAAGGAGTTTATAGTGCCTATACCGCGGTCGGTCCTACCGGGTATAATGAATCATCCATCACGAGAACATTCGAAGCGTCGGATCAGAATTTGTGGTTATTCGTATCTACTAAATATAATTCTGCTGGAAGTTCATACCCGACTGAGCCAACCGGCATTGACGTAACATTTAGCTAAGGAGGGTGCGGCATGGCTATTTATGACATTAACGGTAATCCGCTGGAAGGCACTTCCGAACTGGAATCTGCGGCGAAGAGCCTTGGTCTTCATCTCATGCCGAAAACGCTCGGAGAACTGAATATGGTTCGACGGGCGAGGCAGTTAACTGATATCAAGTGGACACCAGCCGCAAACATCAAGCGCAGAAATGTCGTTGAATATGATGTAAACGTGAACTTTTCGCAAGGCTGGCAGGACACGTTTCTCGCTGGGGTAGAATACACAGGGATTCCGTACTCGCACGGATATTATAGTGGAGCGTTCCGGGATTTTGGTATGGTCGGATATCAAGTCTCCATTGATGCATTTGCTACCTCGGTACAGTATGCTGATTCGTACTTCAGCGTAACAGACCAGTATAATACATCCACTGGCGTTTACACAACTTATGGGATCACCTGTGATACGCTCGGGTGCTATGCTATGGGGCTTGACACATGGTATGGATCTGATACCGGTTTTCAGACGTTAGTAAATAATGGGGTAATCATTTCTAAGTTCAGCGGCGATGATATAGCTGCGAATATAGAAAACGTACACTTAGGCGATATTCTTTGGAAAAAAGCCGTTCATGTTGCCGTTATCACCGACGTTGTGATTGATGACGACGGAAACATCTTCATTGAAGTGTCCGAAGCAACGACGAGAGGCGGCACAAGCCCGGATGAAAACGGCCTGTTGAAAGGCGGCGTTGCGAGACGCGAACTGTGGAGCCTTGACCTGTTCTTTGCCCGATTCTATGGTTACACGGTATATCGCTACGCAGATTCCGCAAACGTGACCTATACGCAAAGCCCATTTGTCACGCTTCAAGGCGAATCTCCTATGCACAACCTCCAAGCAAAGATTCCGCTTCTCCCGTATATGGGTGACGGGTTTGCGTACTTGTCCGGGCATATCCCCAGCACGAAAGTCCTAATTGGATCGGATGATTACGCTTACCTTGCCGTGTACAAAGATGGAACGCTGTTCAACACATTCACCATCAACTCTTCAACGAGCGTGACGGTTGGCTTCTCCGCAACGGGAAGCTATGAAGCGTTCATGTTCAATTCCTCGGACGGGACAATCGAAAATATGACCAACCGGACGGTATCGTGCCACTGGTCGGTCGTATCTTAAAGGAAACCATAAGTGTGTATTGATGGATAGCAATATACACCAGTAAACACCAGTAAAGAACGCAGAAGGGGCGAATAATGGATAAATTGGACAAATGGGAAGCACTCCGTTTCACCATCAAAGAACTGTACGACAACAACAAGGACAAGCCTGATGTGGAGAATGTAACAATGTTCCTGCTGAACTTCATGCGGGCACTGGACGAAAAAGAACAAAAGAAGGGCTGTCAATAGCCCTTCTGCTTCAACCACAAGTCCAACGCCTTTTGTATGCACCATGAGCGCGGACGCTCTTCGTCAGCCATGAACTTCTCCAATCGTTCAACGATGGATGGCGGGAGCGTGATTTGGAACTTTTCAAACCCTGTTTCCTCGATGCCGCGCAGGCTTCTGCCGCCATTGATACCCATAAATATCCCCCTTTCAGTATGGTTATCTTATGATACTAACTTAAAGAGGGTTTGTCAATGAAGCGCGATAACCATTGCGGCACAAGGGGTTTAGCGATGTCTAACTTTGAGAGGAAACTTTAAGTCACAAATGCCAACAGCCAAACGGGCTACGCTTGATGCGCGGCTATCGGCTGTTCTGCATAACCGAGGGCGGGAGAAATCCCGTCCTCAACTTTTATACAAACATAATGCTTTGATTTATAAGGAGTGATCTTATGCAAATCATAAAGAAACTTTGTACCATGATAGAAGAGGAACTCCATGATTCAGAAAAATACATAGACTGCGCATTGTACCATAAAGATTCTGATAGAGAACTAGCTGATCTTTTCTATGCACTTAGTGGTGAAGAGATGGATCATATGGAACGGTTACACGCTCAAGTTGTGCGCATTATTAAAGAATTTCGTGCAAAAAACGGAGAGCCTCCTGAGAATATGAAAGCTGTTTATGATTATCTACACGAACAACAAATCGATCATGCTTCGAAAATCAACATTAAACGTTCTATGTATAGAGGTTAACGTATGAACAATTATCCTTTTATGAATCCATATGGATCAGTGCAGTCAACGGCTGTGCCCATGCAGCAGCCTCAGGTTACTATACCTCAGTATACTCCAGTTCAGCAAAAGAAAATTCCCAGAGTGCACGGAATGGAAGGAGCAAACGCTTTGCCTATGGCTCCTGATTCTGAGGAAATAGCGCTTGATATCGATTCAACAAAACCTCTTCAGTATATCATTGTTACAGATTCGGCAGGATATAAGACAGTAACTCCTGGTATTTTTACTCCTATAGAAGAAACAAAAGAAAAACCTTTAACTCTTTCCGATTTGGATTCTATAAACGAGCGCATTTCTAAACTTGAAAGGATGATGAATGATGAATCCTTTACTAAGCCTTCTTGAAAGCGGGAACAAAGAACAAAATCCTCTTGCTCAAGTAATAAATCTGATCAAGACTGCAAAAAATCCTGTTGCGGCAGTAAGCCAAATGGCTCAAACAGATCCAAGAATGAAACAGGTAAACGATGCGATAAACCAAAACGGAGGGGTACAACAAGCCGTGTATGCAATCGCAAAACAAAGGGGTATAAGCGTTGACTCGTTATTGAACCAAGCTCGCTCAATGATGAGTCAGTAGTTTCCTTTGGAATAAAAGCTATATAGATACGATAGGTCCACGCACTATTGTTTTCTAATAGCTTTTATTTAATACATTTGATTGGAGGCCATGTTTATGGCTGATACTTTGTCTACTGGCGATCTGGCTCTCATGCGTGACAACAATGGATTTGACGGTGGTTCCGCGGGTATGTGGATGTTTGCACTTCTTATCTTACTCTTTGGTGGCGGTGGTTTTGGCGGCTTCGGCAGAGGTCCTATGCCAGACGTTGCCACAGGTGATCAGGTAAATCAGGGTTTCACTAATCAACAGCTGCAAAATATCGCTTTGTCCTCCGCAAATAACAATTATGAAACCGCTCAACTCATCAATGCTCAGACAAATGCATTGATGCAACAGAATAACACTAATACTATTAATGCTATTCAAGGTTTCAATCAAATTAATCTTTCTATTCAGAATCAGACTAATGTAATTTCTCAGCAGCTTCAGGCGCTTCAGGCAAAGATGGATTCCTGCTGCTGCGAGATCAAAACTCAGATGCTTCAGTATAGGCTCGATGATGCTAATGCTCAGAAAGTTGCTCTTGAAAATCAGATTAGTAACTATAATCAGTCTCAGTACCTTCTGGGACAGATGGGGCGTTGGGTATCTAACGCACCTGCCACAACGGGCACCTGATAAAAACAATAGATAGAAAGTAATTTTTTGCCGGCACTCAGGCGTGGAGTGAGTGCCGGTTTTATTAGGATGTGATGCATTATGATTATTTATCCAGGCGAAACATCTGTTTGTGAGTTTATAGTACCATATGGTAGTGATTATATATCAAAAACCGTTGTATCGTTTTATCAGGACGGAAAAACGATATTATCTAAATCTGATTCATCGATTGCTGACAATGAAGATGGCGGTTCGATAATCACTTGTACTCTCACTCAATCAGATACTCTTAAACTTAAAGATTATTATGTTTGCTCGATACAAATAAATGTTTTGTCTACTAATGGACTTAGATATCCTAGCGAACCAATTGAAGTTCGCATAGGGCAACAACAATATAGGCAAGTGATGGTATAAAATGAGTACTCAAGAATTTAATCAACATACATTGTTGTTTCGTCCGATATTTAATACCGGTGTTCCTGTAAGGCTTGATCATATATATGCAGACGAAAACAATCATGCTATAGCTGTTTATCAGGATGGATCTACAACGGATCTTGGACCAGTATCGGAGCAAGAAATTAACGTGGCTGTATCAACGCCGTCTGGTACTACTGTGAGTGATCATGCGGTTGTGTTTGCACCTTTAACGTGGCCAGCATCATCTGGTGCTACTGTGAGCAATCATAAGATTATATTGTAATGCCTACTATTAGGAGGCGTAATTATGAAAAATTTAGAAAATCAAACAGTCGAGCTCGATGATTTAGACATTGTTTATGTGAATGTAAATGGAGAACTCATGCCGCTTGAAATTAAAGACGATGTTGATATTGACATGGAAGGTGGCAACAATGAGTGAAACAATTAAACTTGGTTCAACTGGCGTACTAGTTCAGGCAGCGCAATATCTGTCTGGCTTCACGCCGTTTGGAACTATAGCGGAAAACACATTCACAAAACAATTCGAAGACTATATAAAAAATTGGCAAAGGATAAATGAGCTTGATGCTGATGGAATTATCGGAGATAAAAGCTGGAAAGTCTTGGCTGATTCCGCTCAAACGGTATCGACAAGTAAAAACAGGAAAAGCTCTTATACATATGCCATTCAGACACTGCTAAATCTCGATGTAGACGGCATATGCGGACAGAAAACGAAAGCTGCTATCGCGGCTTTTCAAGCATCTGCCGATCTAAAAGCCGATGGAATTTGCGGCCCGAAAACATGGGCAGCTCTTCTTGGCGTATCTGAGTCAGGAGGTGGCGGCGAGTACACCTTCGTTCAGCCGCCAAATTTCAAACAATACGATAGCCGTTGGGCTAAGAAAATGTATAGCAACCACGGAGATACTAAACAAACGATGGCTTCCTCTGCGTGCGGTCCTACTTCGATGGCGGATGTTGTAGCCGAGTGGTGGGATGTAAACATTACTCCGTATGATCTCGCTAAGTTGTCTATGGAATGGGGAACAAGAACGTATGATAGCGGCACAACTACTTCGTTCTTTAAGAAATGTGCTGCTAAGTATGGTGCCAGCCAGTATCTTCCTACTTCTTCTATTAAATCGGCAATAGAATGTCTGAGGTCTGGCGGATATGTAATCGTTTGTTTTGGCCCAGGAAAGAAAGGAACAAGCTCATATCAGAAATGGACAAAAGGCGGTTAACATAATGGCCGCCTATAAACACAGTGAACGCATATATGTGCGGTGTCGCATTTGCGGCTAACGGTGAAAGCTAAGTAATTTTATTTATATGCCAATGCCGTGCCAAGCCCAATTAATTGGGAAGGTGTAACGACTATTCCGTAAGGAAGTAGTTCAAGGGTGAAACTCCCTTTTACGAAGCGCTGTGCTTCAATCTAAAATTCAAGCAACGAAAACCTTGAACAAAGATTGAATGAAGAGATAGTCTGGCCTCTGCGAAAGCAGTAGGATTATGCATTATTGTTGCATGTGGAAATATGACGGTAAATACTTTTACATTAATGATCCAGCATCTTCTAGTTCTTCAAGAGCTAAAGGAACCTATGACGAAGTGCTTGATGCACGTAAGACATTTGTATGTATATGGCGCTGATGAGTATTGAGGTGATATAATTGCGAGATAATATAATAACTGTTAATTATAAAAACTCACATTATTCTGTATCAAGCACTATATTGTGGCAATGGGACTATGGCCAGATCCTTAAACTTGTCGGATTTGATCTTCCAGAGAACTACATAGTTCATTTCGCAAACGATCCCCTTGCTGGCGATGCGCTTGTGCAGATTGGCGATGAAGATGGTGTAGATATACCTGACGAGTTGCTTGAAACCGGCAAGCCAATATATGCATGGCTTTATCAGCATACAAGCAATACAGACGGTGAAACTGTCTACATGATAACTATCAATGTAAAACCGAGGCCAAAGCCGACAGATGGAGATGCAACCCCTGAGCAGATCAATGCTGTTGATCGGGCTATCGCGGCTTTAAATGGCGCCGTAACAACAGCTACATCGGCAAGTGAAGCCGCAATTCTGGCAAAGAACTCTGCCGAAGCAGCCGCCAATGAAGCGGATAGAATTATTACGAATGTTGTTCGCTTCGATGTGGAGCAAACACTTACGCAGCAACAGCAATTGATTGTTCAGAACAACATGGGGCTTGGCAGCGTGCTTGAAGATGTAAACGCTTTAAATGCGCAAATCTTTGGGGAAATTGTTTTCAAGGTCAGTACGGAAGAACTTGCTGAAGGAAATACAGGTGATACATATCTTCCTAAGGATGTAAGCTATGTAGGCAAAACATTTGGAACTGATATGTTTGGGTACATTCAGAACACAACGTTATGGATCAATGATCCTGAGACAGGATTACCGATTCAGCCTGATACTGTTGGTGAATACTTCATTGCAGACATTGATTTATCAGCAGAAGGAATAGCTTTTGTCAGCTTCCCTGTTCTTTCTCCTTCTGCAACTCCTGTAACTGCTTTGTTTATGAATTCAAACAACACGGTAGTTCAGCAATATAATAACATATCTCTTAATGAAGGCGATATTGCAACTGTAGAATTAGTCCCTGGCGTTGTAAGTATGAAGTTTACGATTAGCCGGCTTCACACTATGAGCCATGATCTATATGTCATTGCGCAAAAAGATCCTCTTCTTGAACTTGATGATGTTCTAAGGTATGGTCAGCAAACTCTAACCGAATCTCAGAAAGAGCAAGTTCGTGAAAACATTGGTACAGACAGCAAAAGATATATTGTTCATTTTTTGAAAAGCTATGACGCAACTATTACTAGTTATACTTATACAGCTGATAAAACAGTGAAAGAAATTTTCAACGCCGCTGTAGATGGGAAAGAAGTATGGGCAACTGTTGACGAAGGAAGCCCTCAATATCAAGCCGACTTATATCCTCTTGAATTTTATTGGTATTATAACTTTATGAGCAAATTCACAACAATTGTACGTTTTTCTAGGACATATATGGCAAATAATGGCGTTGTTAAAGTTGAATCGCTCACGGGTGAGTTGCAAGAAAATTATCAAGGCACAATTCTTCAAGATGACACATGGACGATGAGGGAAGCTCAGCTTGCAACGGTTTGAACATAAATGAATTTACATATAATAATGAATGGAGGAATGCTATATGCCTAATAATTCAGATGTTCTTGGCATAGCATTAAAAAAGATAAGTACAGCTGCGAAACCAAGCACTGACCGACCCACAAACATTGGTGTTGGCTACATGATGTTTGATACAACGTTGGGCAAACCAATATGGTATAAAGGTGAGAGTGTTTGGGTCGATGCAACAGGGGCAACAGTGTAATAGATTTTTAAGTTAGTAATCAAAAGGACGCTATAATATAATGGGGTGAAATAATGAAACCTATAATCTTGAAAGAAGACAATAATGGCAACATTAAAATCGTTCCAGAAGAAATTCAGAAAATGATTGATGATGCATATCAGGCAGGGTTTGAAGACGGCAAACGATCTGTACCGATTAACATACAACCGACATTTGTTGAACCGTGGTGGAAAGCGCCGTGGTACTCGAGCGATCATGTAACAATTACATGTAATACTGAAACGCCACAAATTACTTTATAGGAAACAATATGGAACGAGTCATGATTGACAAAAGCCAAACGGTTGCTGAATTCATTGAAACATTGCGACAGTTCCCGCAAGACTTACCTATCAGAATTGATTATATGAAAGGTACTGAAATCTGGGTGTCGGAAGAGTTCTTTGATGGTGATTCAGCAAATCCAAACTGTCCAGTTATACGGGCTGTAGTTGTAACTTAAGAAAACCTTAAATAAGTATCAATCCATTTTGATGAATGTTGATATTCATCAATATATACATTTCAATGAATAAAAAAGCCTACCGATAATTGCGCCGGTAGGCTTATGAACTCAGCAGAACCTTCTATAATCATTCTTAACAATAGTGTTATCCATTGCGATATACTGCATAGTTGTGTCAAGCTTATCATGACCAAGTATTGTAGCAACTTCTTGTATCGGCATACCATGTTTGATCAAATTTGTAGCAAGAGTTCTTCTGAATTTATGAGGATGGACTTTTTCTACTCCTGTTTTATTCGCAAGGTTGCGAAGCATAAATCTAACTCCACCTGGATTGATTCTTTCTTTAGTACGAGTTACGAACAATGCCGGATTGTCATCGTTTCTTGATTCGAGATAATTCTTTATAAGCATTCCAGCAACTTCGCTCATATATACAGTTCTCTCTTTATCGCCTTTGCCGTGTACTATGCATTCAAGAGTTCTGAAGTTTATATCTTCTATGTCAAGTTCTATCATTTCGCTGATACGGCAACCTGTAGATAAAAGAAAACATATGATCGCTTTATCTCTCGTAGTTTTGCAACTATCTTTTAAGCGTTCTATGTCTGTATCGCTATAGATCGGCTTCACTCTCTTACTGTATTTTATTGTGCCTAGATTTACGACAGGATTTTTATCTATAAGAGATTCTCTGTGGAGCCAGTTGAAGTAAGT
>Ga0265298_10005456_pt1 | contig 15952 bp, 9 predicted proteins | sample AusTroGonzalo_MG_3_FD_193486 | JGI IMG/M metagenome (GOLD analysis project Ga0265298, IMG submission 193486) | Bovine rumen microbial communities from tropical cattle in Woodstock, Queensland, Australia - Gonzalo_01 | ecosystem: Host-associated > Mammals > Digestive system > Stomach > Rumen ... | reverse complement strand
TTAAGAGTTATGGAAATCTACGACCAGCTGCTACGCTTCCCGCTCTTTCAGGGCATGAGTCATGCCGACCTGATGGAGGTGGTGACCCATACCAAGCTGGGATTCCTCAAGCTGCCCGCAGGCAAGATTCTCGTCAAGGAGGGTGAGAGCTGTACACACATGACCTTCCTCACACATGGCAGTCTGCAGTGTGAGACGACGAGTAACGACGGTGGCTGTCGTGTCGTAGAAACCGTCAAAGCGCCCTATATCGTACAACCCGACCGTCTCTTCGGCCTGTCACAACGCTATAGTACGACATTCAAGGCCAATAGCCCGTGTAACTTCATCACCATCGACAAGCAAGAGGTACTGCTGCTTATGGAGACGCAGCTGGTGTTCCGCCTGAACCTGCTCAACATCATGGCCACAGACTGCCAGCGCATGCATCGCAGGGCTTGGCGCTCAGCACCCCAAAACCTACGTGAGCGACTGGTGCGCTACTTCTTCTCACGTTGCCTCTACCCTGCTGGTGCCAAGACTTTCTACGTCTTGATGAAACAGATTGCCGACGACCTCAACGACAGTCGCCTTGACATCAGCCATGCCCTCAATGAGATGCAGCGCGACCAACAGCTGACGCTTCATCGTGGCCGTATCGAGATTCCGCTGCTCGAACGATTGCTCATGTAAATTAAAAAAATACTAATTTTTTTTGCGGTTCGCTCTATTTACACTATCTTTGCAGGGTAAAAGAGAGAAAACGTTAGTATGAACGAACAAGAGAAACGAGACTTGGCGCCTGAAAAGCGTGTCAATCCTTTTTTCCTACCCTATGGTACACCGCACGACACGGTGCCCTTTGACCGTATCCGTCTGGAAGACTATGAAGAGGCTTTCATGGAGGGCATCCGTCGTGACAACGAACAAATAGAGAAGACCATCAACAACCCTGAGAAGCCCACCTTCGACAATACGATTATCAATACCGAGGAGGACGAAGGCTACTACGATTTGCTGTCGCGTGTCTCAACGGTATTCTTCAACTTGTTGAGTGCAGAGACCAACGACGAGATGGATGCGCTGGCACAGAAGATGCAGCCCATCCTCACACAGCATGCCAACGACGTGCGCCTGAACCCACAACTCTTTGAGCGCATCCGCAAGGTGCACCTGCATCATCGTAAGCTCACCCCAGAGGAGAAGATGCTGCTCGACAACTGCTACGAGGGCTTTGTGCGCTCTGGTGCCCTGCTCGACGAAGAGGGCAAACAACGTCTGCGCCAGCTGACGGAAGAGGCTTCGATGCTCTCACTGCAATTCTCGCAGAACCTGCTGAAGGAGAACAAGGCCTTCACACTCGAAATTACTGACGAGAAACAGCTCGACGGACTGCCAGAAACAGCCCGCGAAGCTGCCGCTTTAGCATGGCAGGAAGCCAAAAGCCAAGAGTCAAATGCTGAAGGCCAACAGGGTTGGCTTTTCACTCTGGACATGCCCAGCTACTCACCCTTCATGACCTACTCGACACAGCGTGAACTTCGCAAGCAGATGTACATGGCTCGCAACACGGTATGTACGCACGACAATAGCGAGAACAACCTCGCCATCTGTCAGCGTCTCATCAACCTGCGTCGCGAGATTGCACAGCTGCTGGGCTACAAGACTTATGCCGACTACGTGCTGAAGCGTCGCATGGCCAGCAACAGCCGTAACGTATACCGCCTGCTCGACGACCTCATCGATGCCTACAAGCCTACGGCCATCAAGGAGCGTGAGGAGTTGAAGAAGAGCCTCCCCGAATCCCTCCAAAAGGAAGGGGCAATGAAGCCTTGGGACAGTGGTTTCTACACCCATAAGCTGCAGATGAAGAAGTACAACATCGACCAGGAGATGCTGCGTCCGTACTTCGAACTATCGAAGGTCATCAAGGGCGTCTTCGGCTTGGCCAACAAGCTCTATGGCATCACCTTCAAGGAAAACAAGGACATCCCCGTCTACCACCCTGACGTCAAGGCGTACGAGGTGTTCGACAAGGACGGCAGCTTCCTGGCTGTCTTCTATGCCGACTTCCACCCACGCAAGGGCAAGCAGGGAGGTGCATGGATGACAGAATACCAAGGACAGTTCATCGACAAGAAGGGTGAGAATGTCCGTCCGCATGTCAGCGTGGTGATGAACCTCACCAAGCCAACAGCCGACAAGCCCGCATTGCTGACACTGGGCGAGGTAGAGACCTTCCTCCACGAGTTCGGTCACTCGCTGCACGGCATGTTTGCCAATACACGTTTTGAGTCACTCAGCGGCACCAACGTATGGTGGGACTTCGTAGAGCTGCCCTCGCAGTTCATGGAAAACTACGCCGTAGAGAAAGACTTCCTGCGCACCTTCGCCTTCCACTACCAGACGGGCGAGCCCCTACCCGACGAACTCATCAGCCGTATCGTCAAGAGTCGTAACTTCATGGCGGCAACGGCCTGTCTGCGTCAGGTCAGCTTTGGTCTGCTGGATATGGCCTACTACACGAAGAAGGATGAATTTACCGACGACATCATCCCCTTCGAGAAGAAGGCGTGGAAGAAAGCCATCTTGGGTAAGCAGTTACCCGACACCTGTATGACGGTACAGTTCTCGCACATCATGGCTGGCGGCTATGCTGCCGGATACTATAGTTACAAATGGGCCGAAGTGCTCGACGCCGATGCTTTCAGCGTCTTCAAACGCCATGGCATCTTCGACCAGACAACGGCTCAACGCTTCCGTGACGAGGTACTCTCGAAAGGAGGCACAGAACATCCTATGGAGCTCTATCGCCGCTTCCGTGGTGGTGAGCCAACCATTGACGCATTATTAAAGAGAAATGGAATCAGAAAAGCAAAGAAAGTTTGACCAGCGCTATCTGGAGATGGCGCGTATCTGGGCCAAGAACTCGTACTGCACACGCCGTCAGGTAGGTGCCTTGGTGGTCAAGAACAACATGATTATCAGCGACGGCTATAACGGCACGCCCAGCGGTTTCGAGAATGTCTGTGAGGATGACAACGGCATCACCAAGCCCTACGTGCTGCATGCCGAGGCCAACGCCATCACCAAGCTGGCACGCTCAAGCAACAACTCTGAGGGTGCCACCATCTATATCACTGCCTCACCCTGTATCGAGTGTGCAAAACTCATCATCCAGGCAGGCATCAAGCGTGTCGTCTATGGCGAGAAATACCGTCTCACCGACGGCATCGAACTGTTAGAGCGCGCAGGTATCGAGGTGGTTTATCTGGGAGAATAACGAAACATCGAAACAATGAATAACAAAAAGAATAGTCGGTTCATGCCCTTGATGATGGCCCTCAGCGTGGTCGTCGGCATCTTGATTGGCACATTCTATGCCAACCACTTCTCGGGCAATCGTCTGAGTATCATCAATAGCAGCAGCAACAAGCTCAACAACCTGTTGCACATCATCAACGACCAGTATGTCGACACCGTCAACGTCAACGACCTGGTAGAGAAGGCGATGCCACAGATACTCGGCGAGTTGGACCCCCACTCCGTCTATATCTCCGCCAAGGATGTCCAGCAGGCTAACGACGACCTGCGTGGCTCGTTCTCGGGCGTAGGTATCGAGTTCACCATCCGTCAGGACACGCTCCGCGTACAGCAGATTATCAACAACGGTCCTGCTGAGCGTGCTGGTGTCATTGCTGGCGACAAGATTGTCACCGTCGACGACAAGCCCTTTACGGGTAAGACACTGACCAACGAGGAGGCCATGCACCGCCTGAAGGGTCCCAAGGACACCAAGGTCAAGCTGGGCATCCTGCGCTATGGCGAGAAGAAGCTGCGCAGCATCACCGTCACCCGTGGCGAGATACCTACCAAGAGTGTCACCGCCACCTACATGCTCGACGAGCATACGGGCTATATCCGCATCAAGAACTTTGGCGAGAACACCTATCCCGAACTGCTCATCGCCCTGGCCAAACTGTCTCAGGAGAACTTCCAGAGCCTGTGCATCGACCTGCGTGGTAATACGGGTGGCTACCTGCAGTCGGCTGTACAGATTGCCAACGAGTTCCTGCCCAAGAACCGCCTCATCGTCTACACACAGGGCCGCAAGTCACCCCGTCAGGAGTATCGCAGCGACGGACGTGGCAGCTATCAGCAGATTCCCCTCGTTATCCTTATCGACGAGATATCCGCATCAGCCTCTGAGATTCTCGCTGGTGCCATCCAGGACAACGACCGAGGCACCATCATCGGACGCCGCTCCTTCGGCAAGGGTCTCGTACAACAGCCCATCGCCTTTGGTGACCAGAGCATGATACGCCTCACCATCGCCCGCTACTACTCACCCTCAGGACGCTGCATCCAGAAGCCCTATACCGCTGGTGACAACAAGGACTACGAAGAGGATATCCTGGCACGTTATGAACACGGTGAGTTCTTCTCTGGCGACAGCATCAAGCACGAGGGCAAGGAGTACCACACTAAGAACGGTCGTCCCGTCTATGGTGGTGGCGGCATCACCCCCGACATCTTCGTTGCCGAGGATACCACCAATGTCACCTCTTATTATAAGCAAGCCTCTATCAGTGGACAGATTATCATGTTCGCCTACAACTATACCGACGAGAACCGCCAGAAGCTCAGCCAGCTGGGGTCTGTCGACGAGATGGCCGCCTATCTGAAGCACCAAAATATCGTCGATAAGTTTGCTACCTATGCCGACAACAATGGCCTGAAGCGTCGCAACCTTATGATTCAGCGTTCTTACAAACTCTTAGAGCGATATATTACCAGCCGCATCGTCTACAACATGATGAAAGAAGAGGCGTGGATTCAGTACCTCAACAGCGACGACCCCGCCATTACGGAAACCATCCGTGTGATGCGTGAAGGCAAGGCATTCCCACAAAACGACAAGAAACAATAACAATAAACAACTGTGTTAATTCACCTAATAACTAATTTTAAAATTTTAAAAAGTATGAAGAAAATCCTTTTAACAGTGATGGCTATCGCTGCCATCGGTTTCACATCATGTGGTAACAAGACACAACAGGCAGAGGCAACAGACAGCACAGAGGTTGCCATCAACGCTGAAGAAGAGGCTAATGCCGTTATCGACAACCTGAAAGCATTCGTTGCTGCAGGCGATGCTGACCAGCTGGCTGCTGGTCTCGACCAGGTCAAGGAGATGGTTGGCGAGTTCGTGCTCAACGATCCCGATGCCGCTATGACCTATGTCACCACCGTACAGAAGTACCTGATAGAGAATGCTGAGCAGGTTAAGGCCGTTGCTCAGAAGAATGCCGACGCAGCCTCTACCATCGCCGTCTTCATGGAGACAGAGCCAGAGGTAATGGTTAGCGCTATCGTAGAGAGTGTCAGCGACAAAGCAGAAGCTACCAAGGACGCTGCCGCCACTGCTGCTGAAGCTACCAAGGATGCCGCTGCTGAAGCCGTCAACAAGACTGTTGAGGATGCCAAGGCCGCTGCCAACCAAAAGGTAGAAGATGCCAAGGCTGCTGCCAACCAAAAGGCTGAAGAGACCAAGGCTGCTGCTAAGCAGAAAGCCAACGAGGCTGTCGACAATGCCGCACAGAATGTCAAGAAAGGTCTCGGCCTGTAATCCTCCGACATTTCTGACAAAAGAAAAAGCGCTGAGCCCTCCCGCTCAGCGCTTTCTTTATGATTTACAGCGTCTTAATCTGGCGCTCAAACTGTTCACGGTTGCCAATGGCTCCGTTCTTGATGCGAGCACGGTAGTTGTAGATGGTATTGACGGAATAGTGGAGGAACTCAGCAATCTTTGAGGAGTCCTCGATGCCCAGACGGATGAGGGCGAAGATACGGATTTCAGTGGTGAGGCGGTTGTCCTCCTTGGGTTGTACACGTACTTCGGGCTGCAACAGAGCGTTGAAGTCGTTGACGAAGTTGGGGAAGAGGTGGAGGAAGACGCTGTCGAAGTTGAGGAAGAGCTCTTCCAACTCCTTCTCTTTCAGCTCTGTGGACTTCGACATCAGGAAGAGGTCTTCGAGTTCCTTGTTCTTCATCTTCTTGTTCACCATCTTGCGGTAGTTGTCGAGCTTGTCGATATACTGCGAGCAGAGGCTCATGAATCGTCCGATATACTCTTCCTTGACACGGTTGCTCTCAGAGAGTTGGGAATTGACAGAAGACAGCTGGGCGTTGACAGAAGACAACTCGGCATTGACTGCCGACAGTTGAGCATTGACAGATGCCAGCTCGTCGTTAGACTCCTTCAAGGCATTACGCGCAGTGTCCAGCTGCTTGTTGCGACGATGCAGGAACAGGAGGACACCAAGGATACACAGCAGGAGGACGCTGATGACGACGAGGGCCACCCACAGCTGGGCGGTGTTACGCTCACTCTGCGCCTTATAGTTCTTGGCGATGGTCGTCAGCAGAGGCGCTATCTGCCAGTTGCGCTGACGGGAGCCATAGCGGTTGGCACAGTCGCTGGTAAAGCTGATATAGCTCGATGCCTTGTCGATGTCGCCTTTCAGCATCAGCTCGTTGGCCAGCTCCCACATAGAGCCCTGATCCATTGCCGCATTACGGATGTCTGCCAATACAGACTCTACGAGCCAGTGAATCATCTGCGTACTGTCACCCCGCAACTTATACTCGATATAACGGTAGAGCGCCACAAGGGCATAAGGGTGAGAACCCGGCTCGACGGTCTTCATCCACTCGTCATTGATACGCATGGCCTCGTCGAGCTTGCCTTCAGCCTGCGCACGCTGTTCACGACGCAGGAAACACGACTCGCTGGTAGGCGGCAAGGTTTCCAGCATCAGCTGTTCGTAATACACAGACTTGGCATGATAGAATTGCTGCATATTGTCGAGGTGGGTGTAATAGGCCAGCTCACTATAAACATTATTGTAGGCCTCGTAATAGGTGCCGAGAGAAATGGTGTCGATACGTTGAACGTTTATAGAGTCGAGGATAATCAATGCCTCATCATACATACCGATATTCGAGCAGCGTATGGCCAACAGCGAACGGCAGCGGACGGCTGCGGACTGGTCATCCATAGCGTCGGCCAGCGAGATGCACTGTCGCAGGAAGTACATAGCAGAATCGCTGACTAAAGGCTTATAGAGTTCGTAGAGACGATAGTTCTGCTGGTATTTCCCCTTAGGCGTAGTTTCCAGTGCCAAGGCACGACGCGCCTCTCCAATCTTCTGCTCGTGGGCAGCGATATAGTCCTGCGAGTGGGCAATGGCATCATCAATCTGCTGGCAATAGTCTGCCAGACTACGCTGACCAAAGGCCGCCAGCGTGAAAAGGGAAGAGCAAAAAGTGAATATTATCAGTAGTTTCTTCATCCTATGTTGGTTTGTTGGCGACAAAGATACAAAAAAGTCTGGAAAATATCACTATTTCCCAGACATTTTTTCATGGAATACTAAATCTGCAATTGAATTTCCTCTATATAAAACTAACCTAACTATTACTTCAATTCAAAGGTGCATTTACCTGTCAGACGGTCGGAGGCTGTACCGATGAGTGCCTCGAACTGTCCCGGCTCAGCAGTCCACTGACCTTTTGCCTCATCGTAGAAGCTCAGGGCATCACGACCGATGGTCAGCGTGACGTCACGGCTCTCGCCAGGCAGGAGGAACACCTTCTGGAAGGCTTTGAGCTCCTTCACAGGACGGTCTACCGATGCCTTTTTGTCGCTGACATAGAGCTGTACGGTCTCTGCACCCGCACGCAGACCAGTATTGGTGACGTTGACGGTGAAGGAAATCTTCTCGTCAGCAGTCAGCTGCTTCTTATCGGCTACGGGCTTATCCAACTTAAAGGTGGTATAGCTGAGTCCATGACCAAAGGCGAATAGCGGACGAATCTTCTGCTTGTCAGCCCAGCGATAGCCTACATAGATGCCTTCCTTGTATTCCTCGTCGATAATCTTGTAGTCATCACGCCATGTGCCTGGGAAAGCCTTCAAGGCGTGTGCGCCACAGTCGTCCAGACGCTGATACCAGGTGTAAGGCAGCTTACCCGAGGGGTTAGCCTCGCCAAAGAGCACGTCGGCAATGGCATTGCCAGCCTCAGAGCCGAGGAACCACGCCTGCAAGATGGCTGGCACCTTGTTGGCAAACGGCATGGCGACAGCGTTACCACTGATATTGACATACACCAGACGGGGATTGACGGCCAACAGTGCCTCGATGAGTTCGTTCTGACCGTAGGGCAATTCATACTGCTTGCGGTCGTGGCCCTCACAATCTTGGAAGTCACTCTTGTTCAGTCCACCGAAGAAGATGACGACATCCGCCTGTTTGGCCTTCTCCACAGCTTCGGTAGTCAGCTCAGCCTGTGAGCGGGTCTCACGGAGGCTGCGACCTACCGTCACACCGTCAAAGCTCTGGATGGTGTCCCCCACATAGCCACGAGCGTAGTCAATGGAGATGGAAGCTGGAAGATGTGTGATGGAAGATGTAAGACCGTCGAGGGGCAGAATCTCGTGCTGCACTTTCAGGGATGACGAGCCACCACCCACCGTCATCATCTTGATGGCATTCTCACCAACCACGAGGATGCGCTGCTGCTTCGACTTATCCAGTGGCAGCAAGGTCTCATTTTTTAATTCTTTAATTTTTTCATTTTTCAGCAATACGATGCCTTCCTGCGCAATCTTGCGGGCAGCAGCGTAGTGAGCCTCAGAACAGAGAAAGCCATAAGGCTTGTGGCGGTTCATCGTGGTGCGATAGAACAGGCGGAGCACACGGCGTACCTTCTCGTCGAGTTCCTTCGTGGTGAACTTACCTTGCAGGATAAGCTGCTTGTAGGCCACAGCCATGTGGTAGCTGTCGTAGGCATTGGTACGTCCCATGGTCAGACCATCCGTCCATGTGCCGAACTCCAGGTCGAGACCGTTGGTGACGGCCTCTTCCGTATTGTGACAGCCACCCCAGTCGCTGATAACCACGCCGTCGAAGCCCCAGTCGTGCTTCAGAATCTTGTTCAGAAGGATATCATTATGACAGTTGTGTTGGTTCTTGTAGAGGTTGTAGGCACCCATGATAGCCCATGCCCCACCCTGCTGTACGGCAGCACGGAAGGCTGGCAGGTATATCTCATGGAGAGCCCGGTCGCTGATGATGACATTTACCTGATGGCGATATTCCTCATCGTTATTCAGTGCATAGTGCTTCACACACGATGCCACGCCCTTCGACTGCAAACCCTGTACATAGGGTACCACCATCTGCGAGGCGAGATAAGGGTCTTCACCCATATACTCGAAGTTACGACCTCCCAGTGGTGTGCGGTTGATATTCACGCCAGGACCCAGAATGACACTCTTGTTACGATACAGTGCCTCTTCACCCAATGAGGTACCATAGAGGCTGGCCATAGCGGGATTCCACGTAGCCGCCAGACAGGTCAGTGCAGGGAATGCCACACACGAGTCGTTGGTCTGGCCAGCCTGTACCCACTCGTCCCAGAGCACATCAGGACGCACGCCATGAGGACCGTCATCCGTCCAGAGGTCAGGGAAACCGAGACGCTTCACGCCAGGACTCGAGAACTTCGACTGCGCATGAATTACGGCAATCTTCTCGTCGAGTGTCATCCTGCTGAGTGCATCGTCGATGCGCTGCTCCACAGGTACCGTCTCATCGAGATACTTGGGCAGTTGCTGAGCCTGAGCGGTGGCAGTCATCATAAGGGAAAGAGTTAATATTAAATTTCTCATTATCTCATTATCTCAATTTCTCCATTTTACTTCTGAAAAACTCGTACATAGTCTACCTCCATCGTAGCGGGCAGTGCTGACTCGTCAACACCCTGGGCACCACCCCAGTCACCACCCCATGCGAGGTTGAGAATCACGTAGAAGGGATCATCATAGGGCCAGTCGTCACGACCCAGGCCACGGTTGTCATAGCTGAGCTGTACCTGACCATCCACATAGGTAGTGATGTTGTTGGCCGTCCACAGGATAGCATAGGTGTGGAAGTCATCCTCAGCACCCTCGCACTTCATCTCGTGGGTAACCTGTGTGCCAGCAGTGTGCACATGTGCATTGGCGTGCAGGCTCGACGACACATAGTTGGGGTGGTAGCCCACCTCTTCCATGATATCTATCTCACCGTCGGCAGGCCATGAGTGGAAGTTGACAGGCATCATCCAGAAGGCAGGCCATGTGCCCTTGCCCTTTGGCAGTTTGATGCTGGCCTCGATATAGCCATAGGTCCAACCCTCACGCACCTTGGCATAGACACGACCAGAATAAATCTTGCCGTTCTCCTTCAAGGCTGTGATGCGCAGCTTACCGTTTCTCACCTCCGTCACTAACTTACCTTCGGGAGTGGTGTGGTTGACATACTCCTGCAACTCGTTGTTCACACGACCTTTGCCCCAGACCTCATGGGTCCAGTCGGCCGCATTCAGCTCAGAACCGCTATTGAACTCATCGTGCCAGACGAGCTTATAGCCCTCAGGAGCATTAGAGTCGAGCGAAGCGTCCTGAGAGACAGTGATGCTCTTACGGCTGTTGCCTGACATGATGACTACTGAACCTGTACGCTCATAGGAAGTTGGATTGCCTTCCACCATGATGGTGACCTTACCACTGGAGGCATTGGTATTCTCGCAGTCTATCTTGATGAATTTCTCCGTAGCATAGGCACCCCACTCTTTGGCTGTAGTGGTGACGTTGACAGTAGCGCTGCCACCCTCTTCTGACACGGCGAATGTCTCTTGCGAGGTGGTGATGGCGGCATCAGGAGCCGCCCCACCCTCGTAGTAACTGTATTTGTCGCTCTCGCTGCAACCCATGAGGGCTACAGCTAATGAGAGCATAAATGTATTTAACATATTCTTTTTCATAATTTAAATGTTCTATTCTGCTTTTTCAAAAATGATATCACTAATGACGATATTGGTACCGATAGGTGAACCACCAAAGTCGAAGAACAACGACAGGGCATGCGCATCGTTCTTAGGAAGTGTAACACCCTTCATCGTATAGACGTATGCCTCATCAGCCTTCACATCGTGACGGTCGGCAAAGTAGAAGTTATCGTCGTGCTTGGTGCCATTGGCCTCGTCTGTTTGCGTCAGCTTGATGGTTACACCATTGCAATCCTGGTCAGCCAAGATGGTGCACTGGAAATTATAGGCATCGTTCTGTGCTGTAGCCAGCTTGGTGTTAATGGGGAATTGTCCCTGCCACTGGCTGCCACCCATACCCTCAGGGATGGTCAAGCTCCATTTGTTGCCTTCGTGCTTCCATGTAGGATCGCCAATCTGTGACCAGCCATCGTTGGCAAACCATGGGGTGACACTGACAAAGTCTGCACCATCGTCAACACCCTTCCACAGGTTGTTGGCATCGTCGTATGAAAGCTCTACAGACTCCTCAAAGTATATCTTGCTAATCTTGATATTCGTGCCGATGGGTGAACCACCGAAGTCGAAGAACAACGACAGTGCATGAGCATCGTTCTTGGGGAGCGTAACAGCTTTGGCCTTGTAGATATATGGTACATCAGCCTTCACATCGTGACGATCTGCGAAGAAGAAGTTGTCGTCGTGCTTGGTGCCATTGGCCTCATCTGTTTGCGTCAACTTAATCGTTACACCATTACAATCCTGATCAGCCTCCAGTACAAGGTAGAAGTTGTACTTCTTATTCATGCTTGCTGTCAGTGTAGTATTGATGGGGAACTGACCCTGCCACTGGCTGCCACCCATACCCTCAGGAATGGTCAGCGTCCACTCGCCATTCTCGTGTTTCCATACGGGGTCGCCAATCTGTGACCAACTATCGTTGGCAAACCATGGAGTAACACTAATGAATGCACTACCGTTTTCCACTGCATTCCAAAGGTTGGCAGATGAGGTAGCATCCCAGTCCATCGTGGGTTTGTCGGGATCAGGATTGTCACCGCCTTCTGTAGGAGGTACGGTGCCGTCATTGTCAGCATGGTTCTTCAAGACAATACCAGAGATATTTATGTTGGTACCAGCTTCACAACCACCGAAGTCGAAGAACAGGTTAACACGCTCCATATCAATACCAGGCATGTCGCTCTTCCAGAAGATATAGTCCTGACCTGCCTTCAGGTCGATACGGTCAGTAAAGTAGAATACATTATCGTCACCATCCATTACCAACTTCACAGTAGCACCATTCAGGTCCTTGTCACTGTTGATGATGCATGAGAAGTCGTAGTTGGTGGCAGCATTTGTCGAGATATTCGTAGTCTTGAAGGCCACCTGTGCCTGCCACTGGTCGGTTGTTGCCTCAGGGAGTGTGATAGTATAATCGTTATCACCTGCCTGGAATCCGGGGTCAGCAATCTGATTCCATCCTGGAGCATACCAGAAGAACATTGTAAAGTCTACGTTCTTCCACATATTGAACTGGCTGTTGGGGTCGAAACCGTTCCACTCCTTCTCACCTTCCTCGCTGGTCAGGATGAAGCGCCAAGCGATGCTGCGGTCAGGTGCGTCGTATACCAGCACCAGCTTCTTGGCTGTCAGCTGCTCCACACGGAACAAGGGGTCTGCATACTGTGCATCACTACTGATATAGGGGAACAGCGTGTTAGCAGACAGGCGGATATAACGCTGCTTGCTGACATTACCCTCAGCATCTGTCCAGTCCAGTTCCTCAAAGCTCCAGGTAGCGGTCTGCTCGCCCAGTGCAACGTCAAGGTCTGCTGTAGCATCAACAGTATTAAACTTTGTGCCGTAGTTCACATAGGTCATGCCATCAGCACCAGGGTTGTAGGTGTAGCTACCGCCCTTGCGGTTGTCAGCAGTAAAGGTGATACGGTCGTCATAGACGCCAAAAGCCTTCTTGTCGTCAGCAGCAGCCGACCACCACTCTGTTGCAGCAGTACCGGCAGGGCCGCAACCCATGTGGCCAGCCTCTTTGTTGGCGATGCGCCACTCCTTCCCGGTGATGCGACGGAAGTCTGCCGAATAGTCTATCTTTGTCTCATTGAATGTATAAGTCTTCTTGACACCACCCTGGCTAAATCCGTTGCGGTTGCCCAGTTTCAGTTCGATGGTATGTGTGCCAGCCTCGTCATTCTTATAGCCCACCTCAGGGAGCGTAGAATAGGATGTGCCGTCGAGAATCCAAAGGGGATATGTGCCAGCCTTGGCCAAGTATGTAGCCACCATCTGGTTGGTCTCCTGGTCGACGTTAATCTGGAAGTCCACACCGTCAACAGTTGGAATGCCGTTGGGGTCAGCACCATCGAAGCTATCGGGAGAACAGGCCGTCATGGCTGCGGCAATGCCACAGCACATGAAACCTGCGCGTAATAATTGATATATCTTGTTCATAGTTTTCATTTTTATCTTTTCAATTGATTAATAGTCATTCGGTTTCAGTGTAGGATCCTTATCCAGCTCGTCCTGCGACAATGGAATATACTTCTTGCTGGGAGTCCATGAGTTAGTACGGTAGCCATAGGTGTCAGGCACGAGAACAGTGCTGGCCTTCTGTGTGGCACCGCTGATGCCCTCGGCACGCACAAGGTCGAAGTAGCGCTTACCCTCACCACAGAACTCCAGATGACGCTCTGTAAAGATGTCGTCGATAGTCACACCATTGAGTGAAGCAAGACCAGCACGGGTACGAACCTCGTTCACATATCCTGCTGCTTCGGCAGCGCTACCACCTGTCTGCAATAGCAGTTCAGCAGCATTCAGCAAAGTCTCAGCATAGCGGTAGATACGCTTGTTGTTATTGTAGTTCAGATTCTTTGAGGTCGGACAGTCCTTGTTGTTCTCTGACTGTGGACGATATTTGCCATGCCAGAGATGGGTATCCTGATAGCGCTCGGTATAGCTGTAAGCACGGAGGTCCCAAATGGTTACATCACGACGGAGGTCACCCTCAGCATACATATTATAGGTCTCAACCTTGACAGGAAGGAAGCCCCAGCCGTCGTTACCACCGTCCCAGCCTTCGCCGCCACCCCAACCGTTGGGAGAGCAAAGTGTGGGGAATACAGTGCCACCAGCATTGAGAGCCGCAGCACCCCAGTCACGCTGGGCCTGGTCGTCGTTGTAGTTAATCTCGAAGATGCTCTCTGCGCACCACTCACCACTCTCAGCCCAAAGGTCTGCAAAGCTGGGATTCAGCGCATAATTGCTATCAGCAATAATCTTCTTCATATAGCTGAGTGCTGTGGGATAGCGTGCACTGTCATTCTGATACATCACCATCTCGGCATAGAGCATATAGGCAAAGGCCTGGCTTACGCGACCAGCCTCAGCATTGGGCCATCGCATGGGCAGCACGTTAGAGGCAATGACATCCTCCAACTCAGGCAGCAGGTTGTTGTAAATCTCGTCGGCCTTGAGTTGTGGGGCAGTATAAGGCAATGACAGGTTCTCCAGATAGAAAGGAACATTGCCGTAGTAGTGCCACAGGATATTATAATAGTACACGCGCAGCAGACGGGCCTGTGCCTCCATCTTGTTGATGAAGTCGTCAGAGAGCTTGCCCTTATTCCAGCCAGCATACTTGATGGCATCGTTGCAACGCTTGATACCGCTATAGAAGTCACCCCAAAGAGTAGCCAGCGTCTGTGTGCCACTGCCCTCAAAGTTGAAGAGCTTGTGCCAGTGCTCGTTATCAGTATTGTTGCTACCGCCAACCCAGAAGTCGTCGCCCATGATTTCACCGTCGACGGTCAGGTCATTGTAGCCTACATTGTCCCAATCGGGCCAGTGCAGAGGAGCGTATGCTGAGATCAGCGCCTCGTTCAGCGTCTCCTCGCTGGTATAATATTCTTCCAGAGGTTCACCTGTCGGATTCTTCACCTCCAAGAAATCTTCGCTGCAGGACGACAGTGTAAAAGCTACTGCGCAAAAACCTGCTATGATAGAAATATGCTTGTTCATATTGTATTTCCTTTTTTAATGATTAGAGTGAAACATTGAAACCGACAGTCCATGTACGAGCCTGCGGATAAACGCCATAGTCGACACCGAGAGAGGTAGAACCAGAACCAATTTCTGGGTCGAAGCCCCAATACTTGGTCCATGTTATCAGGTTCTCTGCACGTACATAGAGGCGCAGACGGCTGATGTTAACCTTCTGAGTCAGGTGGCGTGGCAAAGTATAGCCCAGCGTGATGTTTTTCAGACGCAGATAGCTACCGTCCTGGATATACATGTCACTGCAAACCCAGTTCTCTGACTTACCCAGTGTAGGAACGCTGTTTGAAGTGCCCTCACCTGTCCAGCGCTGAAGCACCCAGGTGGGATAGTTACCAGAGGCCACATCCTGGCGATAGGTAGCATCGAAGATATCTGCACCACTAACACCCTGGAAGAATACACTCAGATCGAAGCCCTTCCATGCTGCGTCGAAGTTCATACCGAAGGTCCAGTCGGGTACGCCATTACCAATGTTGGTACGGTCATCAGCGGTAATCTTACTGTCACCATTCACATCTACGAAACGGAAGTCGCCAGGTTCAGAAGATGTGCCGTACTGTGCGTTGTAAGCGTCAGCCTCAGCCTTGTTCTGCAAGATACCATCCGTCTTGTAACCATAGAAGAAGGGGAAGGGCTGTCCATTCTCAGCACGTGTACCACCATCATTAAACTGACTGATACCGAAGTTCAGGAAGCCTGTGTCGTTACCCAGATTCTTCAACTCGTTCTTCAGATAAGAAGCATTAGCCTTGACGGCAAAGTGAGCATCGCTGATGTTGAACTTATATCCGAGCTCAAATTCCCAACCGCTGTTCTTCATGTCGCCAACGTTGGCCAGTGGACGAGCCTCACCCACGTAGCTGGGAATAGGCATCTCGATAATCATGCCGTTGGTCTTCTTCACAAAGTAGTCGACAGAGAATGTCAGCTTGTTATTCCACAGACCGAGGTCAATACCCAAGTTCGTCTGTTCACTCTCCTCCCACTTCAGGTCTTCGTTTGCCAGGCGGTTAGCCTTAGA
>Ga0265298_10005454_pt1 | contig 15957 bp, 16 predicted proteins | sample AusTroGonzalo_MG_3_FD_193486 | JGI IMG/M metagenome (GOLD analysis project Ga0265298, IMG submission 193486) | Bovine rumen microbial communities from tropical cattle in Woodstock, Queensland, Australia - Gonzalo_01 | ecosystem: Host-associated > Mammals > Digestive system > Stomach > Rumen ... | reverse complement strand
CTACATTGCAACCACGCCATCATTGCGATACCCCACACCTCCATTTCCTTGCGAAATCCCGCCTTGAAAATTTAACAATTCAAAAATCAATTGTAAAATTAAGATATGCATTTTGTTGACGGCCAGCGAGATGAGGAAAATCAAGAAAACCATTGACGCTATGGGCTTTATGTATTATATTTGCGGGCGAAAAAGAACAACAAAACAACGATTAAAACAATCAACAATGAAAAGCAAATTAAAGAATCGAAAAACACCACGAGCAAAATGGCATTGTTATAATGAGGGCGATTACTTCGTAACCTTTTGCACAAAGGACAGAAAATGCTTCTTCGGATCGGTGGTTGACAACCAAATGGAACATTCCGAAATCGGGGATTTCGCCCAACAATGTATCGAACAAATACCCGAAATTCATCCGGACGTAACCATCCCAGAATACGTTGTCATGCCCAATCATATCCATTTGATTGTTCGGATTACCCCTGTAGGGCTGTCGCAATGCGCCGTAGGGCTGCCGCAATGCGACAGCCCTACAACGCAATGCGACAGCCCTACAACGTGCGATGACCATACAACAAAAAACGAAGAAATGCAACGCCGGGCGAATCGATGCGGGCGGTTGTCGCATGTTATCGGACAATTCAAGGGTGTTGTAACCAAATATGCACACGAACACCGTATCGATTTCGGTTGGCAACCACGATTCCATGACCGTATTATCCGTAATAATGATGAAATGATTGAAATTGTGAAATACATTCGGAATAATCCTGCATTATGGGTTCAGGATCGTTTTCACCCCCTGTAGGGCTGCCGCAATGTAGGGCTGCCGCAATGCGACAGCCCTACAACGTGGGGATTACGCAACAACGTGTGATGATCGAACAACGCACGGCGACCACCCAACCGCCAAAATTCGTATCTTCGCGGCGTTATTTGTTATGACGTTACAAGAATTAAAAAAGAGATACTACAAGACTGAATCTGAGGCACTTGCGAAGTCGTTGGACGCGAAAGGGCCCGGTTCGGTTGTGGCTATTAATGGCGTGAAAGGCTCCGCACTGGCGTTCGTGGCGGCACAAACGGCGGAAAAAATCCAAAAGACACAGCTGTTCGTATTCCGCGACAGCGAGGAGGCCGCCTTCTTCTACAACGATATGGAGGTGCTGCTCGACGACCGCAGTAACACGCTGCAAGACAAGCGGGTACTCTATCTTCCGTCGTCCTACAAGCGCAACAGCCGCTATAGCGAGACCGACTCCTCGAACGTGAAACTCCGAGCCGAAATCCTCCATAAGCTGTCGATGCCTAACGCGCAGCCGCTCATCCTTGTCTCCTACCCCGAGGGCGTGGCGGAAACCGTTGTCACCCAAGACTATATCGACCGGAAATCCTTCTCCGTGAAGCGCGGCGAGGAGATGCTCACCGACGACTTCCTCAACAAACTTTACGAACTGGAGTACCTGCCCGAGGACTTCGTCTATGAGCCCGGACAGTTCGCGTGGCGCGGTAACATCTTCGACATCTTCTCCTATTCCGAAGAATACCCCATCCGTATCGAGTTCGAGGGCGACCGCATCGACTCCATCCGTTTCTTCAACCCCGAAACGCAACTCTCTGTGCGTGAGGTGGATCACGTCTATATCATGACCCCCATTGAGCAGAAAGAGTCCGACAGCGGCGACCGCGTGCCGCTCTTCTCCGTCCTGCCCGAAAACACGGTCCTCTGGCAGATGCACGCCGCCAACATCGTTTCCACCATCCATACTACCTATCAGGAAGTGGCTGATAACGAGGTATCTGCGCCACTCATCAGCAAGAAAACCTTCCTGAAGGAGACCGAACGGTTCGCCCGCGTGTATGTGAACACCCGCGAGGTGACCGAACCGACCTTCAGCCTCGATTTCGAGATGCACCCGCAGAATGATTTCGACAAGAGTTTTGACTACCTGCTGCTGGAATGGATTGACAATCTGGAACATGGCATCGAGAATTTCTTCCTGTCGGAGACGCAGTCGCAGCTCGACCGCCTCTACAAGGTGATGCTCGACATCCTCGACAAATACAACCGTCAGAACGAGGCCAACTTCAAGATTGAAAAGCTCTACACGCCCCTGCGTCAGGTACTGCACGAAGGCTTCACCGACAAGAGCCACCGCATCGCGCTCTACACCGACCACCAGTTCTGGAACAAGTTCCAGCGGATGGTGCTGCGCGACCGCTACAAGAAGAGCGAAGCACTGACACTCAGAGAGATATACGACCTGCAGCCCGGTGACTACGTAACCCATATCGACCACGGTATTGGCGTTTACGAAGGTCTGCAGAAGATGCAGATGGGTGACAGTACGCAGGAGGTGATAAAAATCAGCTACAAAGACGGCGACACGCTCTACCTGAGCATCCACGCGCTGCACAAAATCAGCAAATATGTGGGCAAAGAGGGCACGCCGCCCACCATCCACCGACTCAGTTCCGGAAGCTGGGAGAAGCTGAAGGAGCGCACCAAGAAGAAAGTCAAGGAATTAGCCATCGACCTGATCAGGCTCTACTCCGAACGAAAAGCAAAGAAAGGGTTCGCCTACTCGCCCGACAACTTCCTGCAAAGCACCCTCGAATCCTCTTTCATCTACGAGGACACCCCCGACCAAATCAAGACCCTCGCGGAGGTGAAGGCCGACATGGAGAGCGACCACCCGATGGACCGTCTCATCTGCGGCGACGTGGGCTTCGGAAAGACCGAAATCGCCATCCGCGCAGCGTTCAAAGCCGTGTGCGACAGCAAGCAGGTGGCCGTTTTGGTGCCCACCACCGTACTTTCCATGCAGCACTACTACACCTTCAGCGAGCGACTGGCCAACATGCCGTGTAACATTGCGTATATCAACCGGTTCAAGAGTACGAAAGAGATTAAGGATACGCTGAAGGGCGTGAAAGAGGGCAAGGTCGATATCCTCATCGGAACACACCGCATTTTAAGCAAAGACGTGGTTTTCAAGGATTTGGGATTGCTGATTATCGACGAGGAACAGAAATTCGGGGTGGCAGCGAAGGAGAAGATCCGCGAGATGCGCACCACCATCGACACCCTTACCATGTCGGCAACACCAATTCCGCGCACACTGCAGTTCTCGCTCATCGGGGCGCGCGACATCTCCGTGATCACCACTCCCCCGCCCAACCGTCAGCCTATCGACACGCAGGTACATGTCTTCGACGAAGACATCTTGCGAGATGCCATCCAGTTCGAGTTGAATCGTGGCGGTCAGGTGTTTGTAATCCATAATAAGATTCAGAATATCAAAGAATTATCGGGATTAATCCAACGATTAGTTCCGAAGGCGCGAGTGGCCATTGGACACGGTCAGATGGAGGGCGACAAGCTCGAAAAAATCATGACACAGTTCATCAACGGCGAATATGACGTACTGGTTTCCACGACGATTGTGGAGTCCGGTTTGGACATCGTGAACGCCAACACGATGATTATCAACGACGCGCAGAACTTCGCTCTCAACGTGCTGCACCAGTTGCGCGGTCGCGTGGGCCGCAACAACCAGAAAGCCTACTGCTACCTCTTCATCAAGCCGTGGGATACCCTCAACGATCAGGCACGCAAGCGTTTACAGGCCATCGAACAGTTCTCCGACATCGGCAGCGGCATCCACATCGCTCTCCGCGACTTGGACATACGCGGTGCCGGCGACATCCTCGGTGCCGACCAAAGCGGCTTCATCAACGAGATGGGCTACGACATGTACCAGAAGATTCTGAACGAAGCCATCCAGGAAATGAAAGATTCTGGTGATCAGGAACTTGGCGACCTGCAGATGGCCGACAACAGCGCATTGTTACGTCGCGAATGTATGCTGGAAACCGACATCGAAGCGTTGTTCCCTTCGACCTACATCTCCAACGTCACCGAGCGCATGAACCTCTACAAAGAGCTCGAATCCATCAAGGAAGAGAGCAAACTGGAGGATTTCCGCAAGAAAATCACCGACATTTTCGGTCCGATGCCGCGCGAGACAGAAGAGTTGATGCAAACCATCCCGCTCCGAATGCTCGCCGCCGACCTCCATTTCGAGAAAATCGTCCTCAAAAAGAAGGTCTTCCACGGCTATTTCACCGGCAACTCGCACTCCCCCTACTTCCAATCCGACGAATTCGGCAAATTCCTGCTCTTCATGCAGATGAACCACCCCGTCGTCCAACTCAAAGAGGCCAACCACAAACTGATCTGCAGCATCCACAATATCCCGACGTTCAAGGCGGCATACCATTGGTTAGGGAAGATTCAGCAGGCAGTTAGTAGTTAGTAGTTAGTAGTTAGCAGTTAGCAGTTACGAGCAACCCCAATATATTAAACATAATTCCTTGAGCAGCCCCGTTAGGGGCAAGAGCTCGGTAGCCAGGGGTAAGGCGTGAGGAACGAACGCCGCCACCCCTAGGACAATAAGGCAACAGGCATTAGAAAATGGTTAACGACCCCACCCACCAATACATCATTTCCCACGCCACCGACGACGTGGCGCACCTCGCCCTGCACCCCTCCAAAGACCCGCAGGTGGACATGCCGATGGCGTTGCAGCAGATCGCCGGACGGCAGAAGGCCAAGGAGAAGCTGTCAGAATGGTACGAGAATCCTGACATCCTCTATCCCAAGAAGGTCTCCATGGAGCAATGTTCCTCGTCGCAAACTGCGGATTACAAGGCATCGTTGGTCACTGGAAGCTCCTTTGCGGACTTAAGCGGCGGTTACGGGGTCGATACCATCGCCCTCGCCCAGAAGTTCGAAAAGGGTTATTACGTCGAGCCGCAGGAAGAGCTTTGCGAATTGTTTCAGCATAACAGTAAAGCATTCGGAATCAACCATATAACCGTTATCAACAAAACATTGGAAGAGAGTTTCGACCAGCTGGAAAAGGTGGATGTGATGTACGTGGACCCTTCGCGTCGCGATGTGCACGGAAGGCGCGTGGTCGCGTTGGAAGACTGCGTTCCCAATCTCCTCGAATGGAAAGAGCGTCTGTTAGAGAAATGTAATACGTTGATGGTCAAGCTGTCGCCGATGATTGACCTGCACCAGATTCTGCGACAACTGCCCGAAGTTTCCGCCGTGCACGTGGTGGCAGTAGAAGGCGAATGCAAGGAGGTGGTCTGTTTGTTAAATGAGAAAACCGTGACAGAGGTTCATACTGTGGCCATCGACCTGCACAATAACAACAACACGTTATTTAACACCACATTACAAACCGAACGTTCCGCGCCGTTGTCCATCGCCACCGAAATGGGTACCTATCTCTACGAACCCAACGCCGCCGTGATGAAGGCCGGCATCTTCAATTCCATATCGCAACGATTCAATGTTCAGAAATTAGAGAAGAATACCAATCTCTTCACCTCCAACGAAATGCGAGAAGACTTTCCTGGCCGCATCTTCCGCATCGAGGCGGTTCACGAATTCCACCCGCGCAAAACCGCCAAGGAGCTCTCGCACCTCGAAAGCGCCAGCATCGCCGTGCGCAACTTCCCCTTATCAGCGGAAGAGCTGCGTAAAACACTGAAAATCAAAGACGGAAATGCGTGGTTTTTGTTCGGATGCAAGGTGTGGGATGGAAGAAAAGTGGTGGTAATGTGCTCGAAAATGGCGGTTGGCTGTTAGCTATTGGCCGTTGGCTATTGGCTATTTTCTAGAAGCTAATGGCTAATAGCTAATAGCTAATAGCTAAAAGTTCATTATCAACTCTGACACCAAGCGATACAATTCCTTTAATCTATCGTCAGACAGTGTGGCGAGCTGCTTCTGCATCACGTTGTAATCACGACGCACGGCGGGACCGGTTTGCGCTTCGGCGGGGGTCATCTCCCCTACTTTTCGTACCGTTTGGCGCAATACCGGAAGAAGGATTTCGAACGGTAAACCTTTTTCTTCCAACAGCTTATAAGCGATATTATACATGGCGTTGCTGAAGTTGCAGGCGAAGACGGCGGCTACGTGCATACGCGCGCGCTGTTCCTCCGAGACTTCATAGCATTTTGGGGAGAGTTCACGGGCTAAGGAGTGCATTTGAATATTTCCGACGCTTGGAAGCGTGGGGTCCTGCGAGGAATTTGTTTCGACGCTTGGAAGCGTCGGCTCCTGCGTCGCCCACTGGGAGTCATAATATTCCAAGCACAAGGGGACTTCCAACGTCCTCATATCCTGCGTTTTCGTAAAGGTCTGCAACGGATAGATTACCCCGTAGTGGTCGGCATAATCCTTGAGACACTGGCAGGAGACCGTGCCCGAGGTCAGGAAGGCCGAGGACAAACGGAAAGGCAATTTTGGCAATATCTCGTCATAAGCTTTATCCGCCAACGCAAAGATAAAAATCTGATTATCAGGATTTAATTGTCGAATATCATCAATTGCTTGCGCATTGAGCGGCTCTGCCAGCATTTGGGCATGTTCCAACTTCCGACTATAGACCTGCGTAATCGGAAAGCGAAGATTATCCTGCAACCGCTGGGCGATCCAAGTCGCCACATTGCCTGAACCTATCAGCGTAATCATCAGAGTTTGAAAAAGCTACCACCGACAAACTCACGCAAGATGGAGGTTCCCGGCAGGGATGAAACGGGGATAGTCTTGAAGAACGTGAGCATCTTAATCAGACGTGTAGCCTCCGCATATTCGGGAACGGTCTCCGGAACGGCGTACAAGATCGGCATCGCGTAGGGTTTGAGCACCGATAGCTCGAAAACCAGCGAGGTGTTGATCATCACGTCGGCATTCTCCTGATAGGGGAAGATGTTCTTCTCCTCACCGCGCCGCACGCTGGGCCAACGACGGATAGTATCCACCGCTGAATAGCCACGATAGTTGTAATCGCGTACAATTCTGCGAATCAATCGGTTATCGGAGGTCGGAATCGGATTCTGACGATCCAAAGAGAGAGAGGTGAGCGCCGATACGAAGACCTTGAACTTGATCTCGTCGGGCACCTGGGCGGTCAATTCGGGATTGAGGCAATGGATACCTTCGATTACCAACATGGCATTACCTCTCAATTGTAATGTCTTGCCTGTCCAGACCTTTTTGCCTTTGGTGAAATCGAAAGTGGGGATCTCCACCTCCTCGCCGGCAAGAAGGCGATTGAGCGTTTTGTTGAACAACGGCAAATCGATGGCGTGCAAAGCTTCGAAGTCAAACTCGCCGTTTTCATCTTTCGGGGTTTCATCGCGCTCCACGAAAAAGTCGTCCACAGAAATCGGCACCGGATAGTAGCCCAATACGGCCAACTGTACCGACAGACGGCGACATGAGGTGGTCTTTCCCGAACTGGAGGGACCGCTGATCAGCACCATCTTCACGTCTCCGCGCTGGAAAATCATGTCCGCCACCCGCGCCATCTGCTTTTCCTGATAGGCTTCGGCCACCAACACCCCGGACTGTATCTGGGCGCTGTTGGTATATTTGTTCAAATTGAAGACATAAGGCACCCCCATAGACTCCACCCATTGCTTGTCTAACTTATAGACAGAAAACAACTTCGGAAACGTGCGGGTTTTGGCCATCGCATTGATGTTTTTCTTGGAAGGGAGCTTCAGCAGCAGACCCTCCTCGTATTTTTCCAGACCGAAAGTGGTCAGATAGCCCGTGGAAGGAAGTAAGAAACCGTAATAGTAGTTAATGCTTTTGTCCAGTTGATAGACCGAAGTGTAGATCCTGTCTCGATTCTTGAAAAACTCGTACTTATCTTCCAGTCCATGCTCTTGAAACGCTTGAATAGCGTCTTTGGTCAACATCTCCTCACGAGTGAAGGGAAGATCACGACGCACCACATCCTTCATGAAGAGGTAAAGTACTTTCACCAACTTATCGGTAATAGGACCGTCCAAATTCTCCAAGGTACAATACCTTCCACCTGAAATAGAGTGTTTGATGCGAAGCTTCACCTCCTTAGGGAGTAGCTTATCAACGGCATGGAAGAGGAGGAAATAGAGAGAACGCATGTAACCGTTCCGCCCGTAAGTGCTGTAATAGTCGAAGAAATCGACTATTGCAGGTTTCGTGAGGTGGAATGACATATCACGTTCCTTGTTGTTCACCAACGCACCCAAATAGGGGTTTTCGGGTTTCAGTTTAGCCTGTTTCAAAAACTCATGAAGGGTAATTCCACACGGCACTTCAACTTCCTTCTCGATATTCTTGCAATAGATTTTAACGGTGTTTTTCATTGTCTCGAAAATTTGGGGGCAAAGGTACAAAATTTTAGTTTGACTTTGACAATTTACTTTGACTTTGACTGTTGGCTATTAGCTATTAGCTGTTGGCTGTTGGCTGTTGGCAAAAGGCTAATAGCCAATAGCTAAAAGCTAATAGCTAATTACGGATTCGCCACGCTTCCCAATCCACCTCGCCTTCCACTTGATTCTCAACGTCGTCGGGCAGTTGGTAAAAGAAATCGATGCCGGTAAGTTCTTCCACTTGATCGACCGTTCGGACATAGTAGTTCAGATTGTGATGGGTGCCGTTGTTGGCGTAAACAAAGCCGATAGCCTTCCAGGTGCCGCGCATATTGCAGAGCACGACCTTATAGAAGGAGTCGGGCACGGCGATGCAGTTCTCCCCTATCGTTTCGGGATGGTCGGAAACGATGGGACCACAAGCCACATAGACTTTTCCGTAGAAGTTGGCCCATCCGCGCACACGGTTCTCCAGATAGTTCCAGTCACCCTCGTTCAACGTATGATCCTGCGGACATATATTGCTGAGATAGAAGCACTCGCGCATGGCTGTCTGATCCCACTTCATATCACCCGCAGGCACCAGATGTCCACGGTCATACGACGTGTTTTTATAGTCCCACCACTGTGCCGTCGCACCCTTCACCTGCGGGTCAGGATCAAATTTGGTATAGCGTTCCACCGGACCTTTCGTCTTTGTGCTATCTAGCGAATATGCCACCCAATTCGCCAACCGCCATTCTTCGTTGTAATCTACTGTATAGGCTTTGTGGGAGATTTGTTGGGAATGGGTACGCGAGCGAGTGTAACTCGGGATTTCATACGCCACGTCCGGATCAATGATTGTGGTAACGGCGGTGGTATCCTGTCGTTTGGCCGTCGATTTTCCAGAAAACAACAAACCGACAACCGCCAACAACACAACACCTACCCCAACAATCATTATGGTTTTTTTCGTGTTCATATCGTCGCAAAAACTATTAATGAAGATTTTTTAATATTTCGTCAATTCCATAACCCTTGGAGAGGAGGTGGCGGATCAGCTTTTCGCGGGCGTGCTCCACGTTGGGGTGTAGCCGTTGCCACTTCTCAATGGCGGAACGCAACTGCTCTTGGTAGTCTTCGGCGGGGATCTGGGCGCAGTACTGCTCAATCAACGCCGATGAGATCCGCTTGGCTCGCAACGCCGCCACAATCTTCTGTTTGCCCCATGCCGCTTTGACCTTGCTGCGCACGAAGGATTCCACATACCGTTCATCATCGAGGAAACGGTTCTCTTTCAATCTCTTGACAATCTCATTTTGCTGATTATCAGACAAAGAAAATGACGTAAGTTTCCTTCTTACGTCATTTTCACAACGTTCCTGCCATGCGCAGAAACGTTCCATTTTGGTCATGATATCGGAGGGTATCTCCATCATGTTAATCTCTGGCGGGTTCATTCCAAAGGATGATCTCTTCCCCATGTTCATTCAAATAATGAACCTCGGTCAAGCGGCTGCTTTGGTTCGAGACCACTCTGACCAGCTTTTTGTATCGCCAACACCACTTCAGTCGGATGGACGGAAAGCCCTTCGTCAAATAGGCATAGACGAAAGGATGCGTCACCACGGTGATTTTGGGCTCGTGCTGTTTGTCGTACAGGAAATCCAAGGCATTGACGATCTCGTCCTCAATGACAATCGGAGGTTTGATCTTGCCGGTGCCCTTACAGGTCGGACAGACTTCCGTGTTTTCAATGATGGTGGCCTGACGCACGCGCTGACGGGTGATCTGAATCAATCCGAACTTATTGAGCGGCAGGATGGTGTGTTTTGCTTTGTCGTTGCGCATGAACTCGGCCATGGCCTTGTTCAGCGTATTTTTGTTCACCGGATCGTGCAAATCCACGAAGTCGATGGTGATGATGCCGCCCATGTCGCGCAAGCGCAGCTGACGGGCAATCTCCTGAGCCGCTATCATATTGGTATTCAAAGCGTTCTGCTCTGGAGTTTGGGAGGATTTCACACGGTTGCCACTATTCACATCGATGACATGCATCGCTTCCGTGTGCTCAATAATCAGATAAACGCCATTTTTCACGGTGACCACTTTCCCGAAAGAGCCTTTGATCTGTTTGGCCACATTGAAGTAGTCGAAAATGGGACGTTTGTCGGTGTAAAGGTTGACGATGGCCTCCTGCTCGGGCGCATGCACGTGCAGGTAATTCTTCACTTCCGTGAACATTTCAGGCGTATCGACATAGATGGCATGGAAGGAGTCGTTGAGGAAGTCGCGGAGCAGGGAGGCCACGCGGTTTTCCTCCTGTGCGAGGCGCAAAGGCGCTTTCGAAGCAAAAAGATTCTCCACCGTCGTGTCCCAACGATAGCGAAGCATGTCAAGGTCGGCGGAGAGTTCCTCCACGGACTTGTTCTCAGCTACGGTACGGATGATGATGCCGAAGTTGCGGGGACGGATGCTTTGCACTGCCGTGCGGAGGCGTTTACGTTCCTCGCTGCTCTTAATTTTCTGGGAGACAGACACTTTGTCGCCAAAGGGGACTAGCACCAGATAGCGGCCGGCAAAGGATATTTCGGTGGTGATGCGCGGTCCTTTCGTGGAGATGGGCTCCTTGGCCACCTGCACCATAATCTGTTGTCCGGAGGTCAGCACATCGCTGATCTTGCCGTTTTTAGGGATTTCCGGCAAATACTGCACCCGGCTGATACTGCGTTTGCCGGTCGTGATTGCCTGACTCACAAAGGCGTTGACTGTTCTGCCATGTATGCCGAGGTCAAGATAGTGTAGAAAGGCTTCGCGTTCGCTGCCCACATCGACAAAAGCTGCATTCAAACCGGGCATGATCTTCTTGACTTTGCCCAAGTAGATGTCCCCCACTGAAAACTGCGCGGAGGACTTCTCGGTATGAATCTCCATCAACTTCTTGTCTTCCAACAGCGCTACCTGAACTTCGTTCGTGTGCGAAGTGATGATGATTTCTTTTGTGATTTCTTCTTGATTGTTCTCCATACTATAATAAAGAAAGAAAACTAAATGACTCAGGGTTAAGTCATTTAGTTTTCATTTTAAGAACGCGCAAAAGGCTATCTGTTCTTATGTCTGTTCTTTCTGAGTCTTTTTTTGCGCTTGTGCGTATTCATTTTCGCACGTTTACGTTTTTTTCCGCTAGGCATAATGAAATTTTATTGAATGATTATGAATTATTTTGTATTCTTCTTGACTGCTTCAACGAAGTCCTTGCAAGGTTTGAAAGCGGGGATATTGTGCGCCTTGATAGTGATGGTTTGGTTCTTTGAAATGTTACGGGCAGTTTTTTCAGCTCTGTGTTTCACGATAAAGCTGCCGAAACCTCTCAAATAAACGTTCTCGCCACTGACCATGGTTTTCTTAACGGATTCCATGAAAGCTTCGACGATGGTCTGCACGCTATTCTTTTCATAACCGGTACGGTTGGAAATTTCATTAACGATTTCTGCTTTAGTCATAATTTTATTCGTTTAATTGTTACTTAATTTTTTCGGGCTGCAAAAATACAATAATTTCTTTATACTCCAACACTTACATAAAAAAAAGTTGAATTTTCTCAAAAATCCTTTTGGCGAGGCGACTTGTACCCACCCGGAAGAGGTCAGGCGTAATCCACTCCCTACCCATATTTTGTCTCCAAATATGCAAATAAGTGTACGCTTGCTGCAATTCTGTAAGGCCTCCAGCCACTTTTATACCCACTTTTTTGCCTGTATTTTGGTAATATTGCTGTATGGCGAACATCATCACCCAGAAGGCTTCCGGGGTGGCATTGACGGCTATTTTTCCGGTGGATGTTTTCAAAAAATCAGCCCCTGCATGGATGGCCAACTGCGATGCACGATATATATTTTGGGAAGAAACGAGCTCTCCAGTTTCCAAAATCACTTTCAATTTCTGCTTTGCACAGGCCTTGCGGATGGCACTGATTTCGTCAAAAACCTGTTGGTATTTACCCTCCAAAAACGCACCTCTGGAGATCACCATATCGATCTCGTCGGCTCCCTGCGCCACGGCGTACTTCACCTCTGCCACCTTCAAGTCGAGGGGGAGCTGTCCCGACGGAAAACCGCCGGCCACGGAAGCCACATGGATGTCGGTGCCGGCCAACTTCTCCTTCGCCAACGACACAAACGGAGAATAGACGCAAACGGAAGCGGTGGAGGGGATTCCTTTTTCGTCATCGCGGAAAGAAATGGCCGTGTCGCACAACTCCGAAACCTTTTTGTGCGTGTCCGCGCCCTCCAACGTGGTCAGGTCCACGCAGCGAAGCAGGTCCTTGCACATTTCCAACTCCTCTTTCTCCGTGTAAGTGAAAGTAGTGTCCGTTCTCAAACGGTTCCGAAATTGTGCCTCCGAAAAGGGAAATTTCTGAATAGTTATCTTTTTTTGATTGTCTGTCATGATATTATTTTTTAAATTTGTCAATCGCTACCTTTAACGATATGATATGCGAGTATTGTGCAATGGAGAGGTTGCCCAAATCGGTGAAGGCGTAATCAATGGCTACAATATTCTTTATATTAAGACCGACGCCGAAATTGATCTGTAGGGTGGTCTTCATCTTTCCGTCGAAATCGGGCTCCCGCTGGAAATTGCCGATGCCCATGCGCAACGCGACAATCTTCTTATAGTCGAATTCCATGCCCAAATGGGGATCCACACTCATGAAATTACTCTTTATCAAAGAATTACGTTTTCCGTCAAAGGTGCAATCCAACCCGAGAGCGAAAGTACCATGGAAACCTTTCCCGAAGTGGACCGTCTTGCCGCCGCCCAACAGCAACGCCGGCACCGTGACCTCCATCTCGTTTTCCGGAATCTCGTTGCCGGTCTCCTCAAAGACGGCGATCACATCGTCCGTAAGCGAGTAGCGCCATGCATTGAAGGTGGAAGTGCCGTCACGAAGCATCAATCCCGCCTGCCAACCCTTGCGGTTATACTGCAGACCGAAGTCCAGACCAAAGCCCCAAGAATTCGCAAACTTACCAATTTTACGATGTACAATCTTAGCATTCGCGCCCACAGACAGCCCCTGCACCTGCGGGAACGCATAAGCATAGCTCAACAGGAAGGCATTGTCTGCCGAGGAGAAGTAGGTAATCCGATCATAATCCACATTTCCCTGATCGTCAATCAATTGGGTGGTATTCATGATATTGTCCACTCCGAAACGGATATAGGAAAAGGCAACCGCCTGATTGGAGTCGATTTTGAATCCGATGCCGCCGTAGTCATATTTGGCAATGCCTGCAAAATACTCCGCGTGCATCAGTGCGAGCTGGTAACGTTTGTCCATACGGGTGAGACCGGCGGGATTCCAGTAGGCGGAGGTCACGTCATCCGTGATGGCGCACATTGTGTTCGACATGCCCAATCCGCGCGCGCCCACGCCCAACGACAGGAACTCGTTGCTGTACTTGCTCTGCGCGTGAACACCCGACGCGCATGTCAGAATCAAAACCAATATGGCGACAAAGCGTCTCATTAATGCTGTTTTTGTTGGATAACGTGTTGTTTTCTGTCACCAGCGAAAAGCTCATACTCCTGGAACATGCACTCCAGCGAGCCATTCAGCATCGGCCATTTGTGGGAAGGCTTCAGCCCGATGTATTTCAGCGCGTCAATGTCGGAGCTGATGATGTATGCCCGACAACCCGCGTAACGTTTCTTCAGCGTGTCACCTATTTCGCGATAGAGCGTATTGATGTCATCCACGGAGAGACGTTCGCCGTAAGGCGGGTTCATCATCACCACAGAGGGAACATTTTCGGGATCTGATCTTCTCATATCCTGACGTTCCAAGACGATAAAATCCTGCAAACGGGCTTTTTGCACATTGGCACGAGCGATATCCAGAAAACGAGCGTCTATATCGGAACCATAGAAATTAATATCGACATCATCTTGAATTTCGGCCTCATCGCGCACTTTTTTCCAAAGTTGACGGTCGAAATTCTTCCATTGATAGAAACCGTATTCACGACGATAGAAACCTGCCGGGATATTCAATGCCTGCATGGCGGCCTCAATCAACAGGGTCGCACCACCACACATCGGGTCGATGAAGTCGCAAGTGCCGTTCCAACCGCTCTTCATGATCATGGCGGCGGCCACCACCTCGTTCAGCGGTGCTGGATGGTTGCGAACCTTGTAGCCACGCTTGTGCAACGATTCCCCAGAACTGTCCATAAACAGCTGAGCCTCATTCTTATAGACATGCAAATGGAACTGCACATCCGGATAGTCTTTATCTACGGAAGGACGGCGGTCGTACTTCTCACGGAAACGGTCGCAAATGGCATCCTTCGCCAACACGGAGGCATACAACGGCGTTTTGAAAATGGAATCCACGATGGTGGCGTGCACAGCCAGCGTACCATCGGGCGAAAGACTTTCCTCTGCAGGAAAATCGTATATCTGCTCGTAGAATTGCCGGTTATTGTTGAAAGTGAACTGTTTGCGACGCCAGAGAATGCGCAATGCCGTGCGACAGAAGTAGTTGGCACGATACAACAAGGCCATGTCGCCCTCAAAAGCAACCGCCCTGCTCAGCTTCTGACAATTCTGTGCACCCAATGCGTGCAGTTCCATCAGAAGCTCGGTCTCCAGTCCAGCGAACGTCTTCGCGACGAAATATTCCATTGATTATGAGATTAATTGTAGGGGCGAATAATTATTCGCCCCTACATGAAACATTCTTATTTTTGTGCTAATTTGGCGCGATTATCGACACGCTCCCATTTGCGGAACCAGCTGCGGATCTTGAGGCCGATGACGCCGAAAATGGCTTCACGGAAGATACCGGAGCTCATCTTGGAGACACCCAACGTTCTGTCTTTGAAGATGATGGGCACTTCCACGATCTTGAATCCAAGTTTCCAAGCCGTGAACTTCATCTCGATCTGGAAACCATAACCGATATGCTTGATCTTATCGAAATCGATGGCATTAAGGGTGTCTGCACGATAGCAGATAAAGCCGGCAGTAGTGTCCTTCACAGGCACGCCCAGCACGGTGCGTACGTATGCGGAGCCGTAGTAGGACATCAGCAGACGTCCCATCGGCCAGTTCAACACATTGACACCCTGACAGTAACGGGAACCGACAGCCACATCGGCATTCTGCGTTTCACACGCATCATACAGGCGTTGCAAGTCGTGCGGATCGTGGGAGAAGTCGGCGTCCATTTCAAAGAGATAGTCATAGCCGCGCGCCAAACCCCACTTGAAACCATGGATATAGGCGGTTCCGAGTCCCAACTTGCCGGTGCGCTCCTCGATGAAGAGACGGCCTTCAAACTCGGGAATCAGCGATTTCACAATATCCGCCGTACCGTCCGGCGAATTGTCATCTATAATCAAAATGTGGACATCAATCAGGTCGTAAATGGCCCGGATGATGTTCTCGATGTTCTCTTTTTCCTTGTAAGTCGGAATAATAACAAGTCTTTTCATATTTGGTTTAAGGTTTATTGTTTAAGGGTTATGGGTAAGAAGGTTAAACGGTTAGTGGGTGCCGTCCTCATTATCAATTATCAATTATCAATTATCAATTATTTCACTAATACAATGTACACTGGCAAGTGGTCGCTGAAGCCGCCTTGGTAGTTGCCCGCGGCGAAGGTTCGGTAAGGATAATCCACATAAGAGCCACTCTTGGTGAACAGGTAGTCCTTTCTGAAGATATGCGCAG
>Ga0265298_10005453_pt1 | contig 15961 bp, 15 predicted proteins | sample AusTroGonzalo_MG_3_FD_193486 | JGI IMG/M metagenome (GOLD analysis project Ga0265298, IMG submission 193486) | Bovine rumen microbial communities from tropical cattle in Woodstock, Queensland, Australia - Gonzalo_01 | ecosystem: Host-associated > Mammals > Digestive system > Stomach > Rumen ... | reverse complement strand
TCTTCGGGAACATCAATCTCAGCGATGGAATACCCCTCCGAGACTTCCAGAAAATCGACTATCTCGTGGTTCGCCAGTGATCGCGCAAGCCTGTGGGCGCTGTCCCTGTCAGGGTACACGACGGAGTCCGCGCCGATTCGCCGAAGTATCTTGCCATGGAGTTCGCTGGACGCCTTGGCAATGACGGTCTCGACACCAAGCTCCTTGCAGTTAGCGGTCGCCATCATAGACGCCTCGATGTTGGAGCCGATCGCCACCACAACAACATCGCATTCCCCGAAACCTGCCTCCTCAAGAACATACGGCTGCGTCGCGTCGCCTTGGATCGCCGTGGCAAATTCACTCGCCGACTGCATGGCCGGACGGTTACGGTCCACAAGGATAACCTCCATGCCGGCGTTCGTCAGCGACTCGGCAAGCGACATACCAAAGCGTCCGGCGCCTATTATGCCGATACGCTTCCGCTTCATGTCTCAAGCTCCATCTTGCGCGCCTCTCCGACCAGCTCCTTGGAATACGGATGGGACGGATTCTCGAAAAACGCCGCAGGATCGTCGGTCGTCTCCACAACACGCCCATTCTTCATGACCGCAAGCTTGGTCGCCATCTGCGAAACCACGCCGAGATCGTGCGTGATCAGAAGCACGCCGGAGTTCGCCTGGTGGAGCCTCTTCATGAGACGCAGCACCTGCGCCTGGATCGTAACGTCCAGCGCAGTCGTCGGCTCGTCGGCGATAACCAGATCAGGGCCAAGCATGAGCCCCATTGCAATCATAACACGTTGCTGCATGCCGCCGGAAAGTTCATGCGGATAAGCCATAGAACGCGAAAGCGGATCAGGTATGCCAACCTTGCCTAGCCACTCGAGGGCCATAGCGCGGGCGGCCTCCTTGGACATGTCCTCATGCAGCAGGATCGTCTCGACGAGCTGATCGCCGATGCGGTGCAAAGGAGAAAGCGACCCCATAGGGTCCTGGAAAATCACGCCTATGCGCTTGCCGCGCAGCCTGCGCAGATCGACGAGCGGCATCGTCAGCGTGTCGACGCCGTCAAGAAGTATGCGACCCTTCGGATAAAACGCCGGTGGACTTGGCAAAAGCCTCGCCACACTCATCGAGACCGAGCTTTTCCCTGAGCCGGACTCACCAACTATGCCAAGCACCTCGCCGCGGTCAAGCGTGAGATTCACGTCAATGGCCGCCTGCGTAACCTCGCCCTCGTCATTTCTGAACGAGACGTCCAAATCCTCTATCTTCAAAAGCATATATTGGTATTATACCGAAAAACTGGGATCCAAGTCAAAGCGGCAAAGCCCCACAAAGGCGGACGAGTTCCATTGCATCCTTGGTATAGTAGTCCGCACCGATCTTCGCCGCATAGTCGGACGTAAGCACTGCACCGCCGACGACCACGCGACAACCAGGCAATTTAGCGTGAACGAGCCTTATGGTCTCCTCCATCGCGCCTACCGTTGTCGTCATCAGTGCGGAAAGCCCCACAAGGCGCACGTTTTCGCGCTTTGCCGCCGCAACCACAACCTCCGGCGCCACATCGCGACCAAGGTCTATGACCTTGAATCCATAGTTCTCGAGAAGCGCACGGCAGATGTTCTTGCCGATGTCATGGATGTCGCCTTTAACAGTAGCCAGGATTATCGGCCCCTTCTTCGCGCCGCCATCTTCGACCGGCATTGCGCTGCGCACCGCATCGAAAGCCGCACCGGCCGCCTCGGCGGACATTAGAAGCTGAGGCAGAAATATCCTCTTCTCCTCAAACCCCCTTCCGACCTCTTCTAGGGTCGGCACTATGAACTTGTCGATGATGCCAAGAGGCGATTCGCCGGAAGCGACCGCCGTCTTCGCCATATGTGCAGCATCCTCCTTAAGGCCATGCCTGATCGCCGAAGCGAGATCGGCCGACTCCACCGACCGGGAAGCGGCTGCTGACTGACTCTGAGTCTCCTTTTCAACCGCCCACGCGACCCAATTCCCGCATGACTTGTCCTTGCCTGTCAACGCACGGTACGACCTGAAGGCGGTCATCATCTCTTCGGAAAGCGGATTCACTATTCCGGCAGAAAGTCCGACGCCCATAGCCAGCGTGTAAAACGATGCGTTCAGAAGAGGTCTGGCGGGAAGCCCGAAGGAGATGTTCGACACACCAAGGCACGTGCGGCAGCCAAGCTCTTCGCGCACCATGCGCATGGAGTCCAATATCACATTAGCGCTGTCGGCGTCTGCGCTGACAGCAAGCGAAAGGACATCAACGACGAAGTCGTCTTTCGTCAGGCCATACTCCGCACCCCGCGAAAGTATCCTTCTGGCTATCGCAAGGCGTCCTTCGGCCGTAGGCGGTATGCCGTTTTCGTCAAGCGTCAGGGCGACGATGGCCCCGCCATACTTGGCAACAAGGGGCAAAACAGAATTGAGAGACTCCTCCTTGCCGTTTACGGAATTCACAAGTGGCTTGCTGTTGTAGTGGCGCATCGCACGCTCAAGCGCCTTTGGATCAGACGTGTCTATCTGAAGTGGCAGGTCTACGACACCCTGCAGAGCCTGAACCGTAGAATCAAGCACCGCAGGCTCGTCCATACCAGGCACGCCAACGTTAACGTCTAGAACGTGCGCGCCGGCCTCAACCTGCGCCACAGCTTCACGAAGCACATACGCCGTATCGCCCTCGGCAAGCGCAGCCTTTAGCTTCTTTTTTCCGGTGGGATTGATGCGTTCGCCTATTATTATGGTGTCGTCCAAGGGAATCTCGACTGCGCGAGAGCCTGACGTAATCGTGCATGTTGCGCATTTTTCGCGCACCGGAGCGCAACGCTTCTCCAGTTTGGATATCACCGCGATGTGCTCTGGCGTGGTTCCGCAACAACCGCCTATTATGCTCGCACCTGCATCCACCAGCCTTGCCACATCTACAGCAAACTCTTCAGGGCCGACCGAAAACATGGTCTTGCCTCCAACAATCTTTGGCATGCCGGCGTTGGGCTTTACCGCGATCGGCAAAGATGTGCGTTCAGCCAGCCTACGCACGTACGGCAGAAGCCTGTCCGGACCCAACCCGCAGTTGAAGCCGAGCGCATCGACGCGCAACCCTTCCAGCAGTGCGGCGACACAATCCACGTCCGCCCCAGTGAGCAGCTTGCCGTCTTCCCCGAGCGTAACGGTTGCGAGAATGGGCAGGTCGCAATTCTCCTTCGCAGCCAGGATCGCTGCCTTCAGCTCCATCGTGTCGCCCATCGTCTCGATTGCGACGAGATCGGCTCCCGCCTTTGCGCCCAAGGAGACCTGTTCGGCAAAGGCATCGTATGCGGCGTCGAACTCGAAATCGCCAGTCGGCTTCAGCAAGCGCCCCGTCGGCCCAACATCCAGCGCGACGAACCTCGGCAATGACGCATCGGCTCGTCCCTTTGCAGCCTTTGCGATGCCAATTGCTGACGAAATCACCTCGCTCAGCGAAGCGTCACCATGATACTTCGCCTTGTTAGCACCAAAAGTGTTCGCATAGACGACATTGGCTCCAGCCGCGAAATACGCCTCATGAATTGCGCAAACGTCATCGGGACGCGTCAAGTTCCAAAGTTCAGGGACCTCTCCGGGCATCAGCCCTTTGGTCTGAAGCTGCGTCCCCATTCCGCCGTCCAGAAGAAGCAAGGTATCGTCAGCAAACGGTCTGTTCATCTTTTCGCACCCCGATTATTGCGCTTACCGATTTTGAAGGCACCATCAAAAGCATGTCCGTCAGCGAAACGCCCACAGTGCGCGGAGCGTCCAGAATCTCAAGCAGCGTCCTTTGAGCTGCGAGCGGGAAATCGCCGTATCCAGGCGAATATCGCGAGATCAGGCATTCACCATTCGAAAGTTCGTTGCGTATTTCGTCGCCCGTAATGTCCATCAGCCGCTCTATCATGGCAGCGCCCACGGCCTGTGCTATCAAGGCGTTAACACCAGACGTGACCGACTCGCACCGCTGAAACGCATCGAACGCGGCGCCAATCGTTCCGCATGCAAGATAGGCCGCATGACATCCATCAAGATGTCGTGCGATGGAGCCGGATATGTCAAAGTGCCTGCCAAGTTCCGCCATATCCAGCCTGCGCCAAACCTTGGTTGGTCGGATGACCTTCTGCGCCCTTCCAAGTATGTCCGTCACGCGCTCTTCCAGAGCACCGTCCGGCAAGACGCGCCCCATTCGCATGTAGCGTGCAATCTCCGCACGGTCTACCGTCACAGGATTCCCTTCAAGTTCGCCATTATGCGCTCCGCGACCTCGGGACGGTTCATGGTGTAGACATGGACGGCGTTGACTCCGTTTGCGAAGAGGTCCACTATCTGCTCCGTCGCATACGCAACACCTGCGTCCAGCATTGCGGCGGGATTTTCGCCAAACTTGTCTACGATGGCCTTGAAGCGGCTCGGCAGATACGTGCCGGAAATACGGCAGATGCGCTCAATCTGACGTCCGTTCGCAACGGGCATTATTCCTGCGATGACCGGCACGGTAACGCCTTTGTCGCGAAGCTTGGCGAGATAGCGGTAGAAGATATTGTTGTCGAAGAACATCTGGGTCGTTATGAAGTCGAGTCCGGCATCCACCTTTTCGCGCAGATAGCCGATTTCGTCATCCATGTGCGCACAATTCGGATGGCGCTCCGGGTAGCATGCGCCGCCCAGACAGAAATACGAAGGACGAAGTGCCCGCACGAGATCCACCGCATGGGAGAAGTGTCCAGAAGGAGGTTCTGACATGTCTTTAGGCAGATCGCCCCGCAAACACAATATGTTTTCGATCCCGGCTTGGCGAAGGGACTTGATCTCTTCGGCTATGGCGGCTCGCGATGCGGCGAGGCAGGTCAGGTGTGCGAGGGCCGGCACACCGCATTCCTGCACGAACGATGCTATCGCGGCAGTGTTCGCCTGTGCATTGCCGCTCGCCCCGTAAGTCACCGACATGAAAGACGGATGCTGCTTTGCAAGCCTTGCTACGGCTTCCCTCACTGGCTCAAACGGAGCATCCTTTCGCGGCGGAAACACCTCGAAGGAAACCTGGGGACGGCCACTAGCCAGAATGTCCTTTATCTTCACTTGCTGTTCTCCTAAATTGGAATAATTATATCATATTTATGTGGCTTGCGTGTGCGATACTTGCACGCCTTTGCAGAAAAGCAATAAAAGAACTGAAAGAAGGTAGGAGAATACACCAAACTACCACGCGGGTGCGCACAAGGTTCTATGTCAACAACATCGACATGGCGCTGGGAGGACAAATCGTCCATGGCAATATTGACATTCACCGTAAGGTCTGATAAACTTTGCGCAAAATGAAACCTGAAATGCGCACCGCATTGACAATATCACCATATCTGGCATGGATGGGGCTTATGGTGGTTTTGCCGTCTACGGCCTTGGCTTACACTGCAAGAGCAACGGTTTCCGGACTGCTGCTTTCTGCATACCTGATATTTGCTTGCAGACGAGAAAAGCCAGCCGTGTCCTCAGTTTTGTGGGGCCTTGGAGCCGGAATACTTGTCTGTGCATTATGGATATGGCCGGAACATTTCGAGGCATACCGCAAGTTCTGCGTGATTGGCGACCTAGCGCAGGTAGAGGCCACCGCTTCGCCATATGATCCGGTCGTTTGCGGCTGGGCGCTCACGATAGCGAAACTCCTCGGAAGCGCTTTTATAATCGCACCTGCCGAGGAGCTGTTCTTCAGATCATTCCTCTATCGTTGGATACAAGGAGGCGAATCAAGCGGTGCACGAATCGACCAATTCGACATCTGCGCATTTCTCTGGACGGTCGTGCTTTTCGCTCTTGAGCACAACAGGTGGCTGGCCGGCGCAATGGCCGGTGCAATCTACGGGATTCTTGCCATACGCAAAGGGCTCTTCTCAGCGATTGTGGCACACATAGTCACAAATCTCGCACTCGGCGCATATGTCATTCTGCGCGGAGAGTGGGCGTTCTGGTGAGACTCGGCACTATATCTACGATGCGAAGTTCCACGTGACGTGTCACATAATCGCTAATCTCAAGCGTAAAGACGATATCGTACAGTACTTGCGAGGCGGCGCGAAGTTGCTCAACCTTGCTTCCCTTGTTCCACCATATCGACTTCGGTATCGCATGGTTGGCAAATGATATTGAAAGATGGCGACCTTCAGAACCCAATGGGCGCACCTCTGCAAGGCGCACATTCCGCATTCCAAAAACAGGCTCTGGATTCGCCTCTCCGAAAGGCTCCATTCTCTGAACGTTCTCGGCAAACTCCAACGTTATATCGGCAGGGTCTACCCACACATCAAGGACAGAAACACCCCGCTTGCTTTCGGGAACATCCATCTGCTGCTTTGCGCACCCTTCACAGAAAAGCTCGCGAAAACGATCAATCTCCCCTTCCTTTACAGAGAAGCCACCGGCGGCTGCATGCCCGCCGAACCTGTCAAGAGCCTCTGCCGCATGCGCAAACGCATCGCAAACATTGTATCCCTCTGGTGCACGAGCGGAACCGTGTCCCTTCACAACGACGCAAACAGGCTTCGCACCGCCACCAGACGGATCATCACCCAGACGCTCCAGTATCCGCGCAGCGACTATTCCGGCGACGCCCTGATGCCCGTTTGGCAAATCTATAACCTGCGCTGGGGCACCATGCACAACCTTCGAAAGTGCCTCGTCCAGCATAGCCTGCTCCACAGACTTTCTATCTGCATTACGCACATCAACTATGCGTGCGTATTCACGGCACTCCTCACGATCTGTGGAAAGTATCAGCTTGAGTGCCTCCATGCCGTTGGACATTCTTCCTGCAGCATTTATCCTGGGCCCTATCAGAAAACTAAAATCCTTGGAAGTCAACACAGGCGCGGTGGAGCGAGAAGCGCGCAAAAGAAGCTCCTTAAGGCCGGTCGGGGCGAGGGAACGAAAGCGCTTGAGCGCCTCGTAAACAAGTATCCTGTTCTGGCCCACAAGAGGCATTATGTCGGTAACGGTGGCAAGTCCTGCAAGAACTAGCAGAGGTCCGCCCACATTTGCTCCGGAGTAGATTCCCCTTTCACGTGCCAATGTGACAATCGCATTGGCAAGCATGAAAGCGACGCCTGCCCCGCAAAGCCATTCAAGCCGTGGCGAAGAAGCTACCTTTGGGTTGACTATCGCATCAGCAGCTGGGAGGTTTTCGCCGGGCAGATGATGGTCGGTGACGACTACGGATATTCCTTCCGACTTGAGCTTGGCGACTTCGTCCACGGAGTTGATGCCGTTGTCGACGGTAACAAGAAGCTTTACGCCGGGATTCTCTGAAAGCATCCGCGAGACGCTGGCAGATGTCATCCCGTATCCTTCAGAAAGACGGTCTGGCAAGAAAACGGCAGGACGCACGCCATTTTTAGATATCACACCTATCGCGATTGCCAAAATCGCACTGGCGCATATTCCATCGCAATCGTAGTCTCCGAATATGACGATCTTCTCGCCTCGGGAAACGGCGCCGAGCACGGTCTCGGCAGAATGCGCTATGCCAGGCAATTCACACGGCTTTGCAAGATCAGAAATGGACGGCATGAAGAAACCGTCCACATTGTCAGGGTCAACACCTCTTATCGCAAGCAAGCGAGCGAGAAGTCTAGGTATGCCAGCAGACTCCAGGCTGCCGACAAGCGTCTCCGCGACTTCCCGCTCGACCCAAACGCTCAGAGTGGGACCTCGTGGCACCAACCGTGCCTGTCTTCTATCACGCCGTACTGTATGCCCTGTACGGTATCAAAAAGCTTCTGCAGATGTGGACCCACGGCATCCGGCTCGGAAATCTTTATGACCTCTTCACCACGAGTAATCTCCCACACTGGCGTCACCACCACCGCAGTTCCGCATGCCGCAACCTCGGCAAAGGTCTTTATTTCCTCATACGGTATCGGGCGGCACTCCACCTTCCATCCAAGGTCTGCAGCGCACTCCTTGAGCGACTTGTTCGTGACGGAAGGAAGCACAGAACAGCTGTCAGGCGTGACGTATGTTCCGTCCTTTTTGATTCCAAGGAAGTTTGAAGTGGAGAACTCCTCCACGTACGTGTGAGTCTTTGCATCCAAATACAGCTCGACAGGCCAGCCGTCATGCTTGGCCTTCTCGTGCGCAAAAAGCGACGCCGCATAGTTGCCGCCGACCTTAACGTCGCCCATTCCATGCGGAGCGGCGCGATCCCAGTCGTCGAGTATTACTGCGCGAACAGGCTTAAGGCCACCCTTGTAGTACGCGCCCACAGGCATTACCATAACCATGAAGGTGTACTCCTTGGCCGGAGCGACGCCAATCTGCGGACCCGTACCGATCAGAAGCGGACGGAGATAGAGGGATCCACCAGTGCCATACGGCGGCACAAACTCCTCGTTTGCGGCAACGACCTTGTCAAGAGCCTCAATGAACATTTCTTCGGGAACGGGCGGCATGACACAACGCACGGCGGTACGATACATTCTACGGGCATTTTCGTCTGGACGGAATATGACGATTTTACCGTTCTTCTGGCGAAATGCCTTCATGCCCTCGAAGCACTCCTGGCCGTAGTGCAGACAGGAAGCGCCTATGTGCATTGTTATGTACGGATCCTTCAGAAATTCAGGCTCACCCCACTTGCCATCGCGCCATGTATAGCGTATATGGCAGTTTACGTCAGAAAAGCCGAAGCCGAGGTTAGCCCAGTCGATATCGTTTCTTGGCATCTTTTACTCCTATGTAATTAAGTGTAGCGCAACACTTCATCCACCGTCGTATATCCATCGAGAATGGCCTGTATGCCGTGTTCGCGCATAGTGCGCATGCCGAGTTCTCGTGCCTTCTCGCGAAGGATCAGTGTCGGTGCACGATTATTGATAAGTTCTCGCAACGGGTTAGATACTCGCAGGTATTCCACAACGGCCTTGCGGCCTTTGTATCCGGTACCGTTGCATACCTTGCAGCCCTTGCCGAAGTAGAATGGACGACCGCCGATCTGATCACGCGTCATTTCGATGCGCTCGAGAGTTTCGTCATCAGGCTCGTAGGGCGTCTTGCACTCCTTGCAGCATGTTCTGACAAGTCGCTGTCCAAGCACGCCTTCAAGGGTGGAAGAAAGAAGGTAGGGTGCGACGTTCATGTCGACAAAGCGCGTTACCGCACCGGCGGCATCGTTGGTATGCAGGGTCGAGAAAACGAAGTGTCCTGTAAGAGCAGCCTGAATTGCGATTTCTGCGGTCTCAAGATCACGGATTTCTCCGATCATCATGACATCGGGGTCTTGACGTAAAAACGCGCGAAGCACCTTGGCGAACGTGTTGCCCGCCTTCGGATCGATCGGCACCTGAACAATGCCATCCACGTTGTATTCAACAGGCTCCTCGGCCGTGAGCAGCTTGGTGTCTATCTGGTTGATTCGGCGCAATATGGAATAAAGCGTGGTTGTCTTGCCTGAGCCGGTTGGGCCGGTCACGATGAATATGCCGTTTGGCTTCTCGATATCCATAGTGACCTGTTCGTAAACGTCTTCGGGCAGACCAACATTCTCAAGATCCAGCGATGTGGCCGACTGGTCGAGAATACGCATAACGACCGACTCGCCGTGCGCAGTAGGCAAGCAGCTCACACGAAGGTCAACGGGCTTTCCGGCGACCGTCAGGGCGATGCGTCCGTCCTGTGGCACACGCCGTTCGGAGATGTTGAGGTTCGCAAGAATCTTGATGCGCGAAATGATGGCGGGAGCCATCTTCACGTCTGGAGCCTTCATGGCGTAAAGTGCGCCATCAACACGGTAGCGAATCTTGAAGTCGTTCTCGAACGGTTCGATATGAATATCGGCCGCACGATCAACAACACCCTGGTAGAGGACAAGGTTGACGAATCGGATTATTGCGGACGAGTTCGCCGCAGACTCCATGGACGCGATATCGTTTGCATCTGCGCCAGAAAGACCTTCATCGTCGGTCATTCCTTCGCCGAGCGACTTGATCATGTCAGCAACAGACTCGCTGGAATCGCCATAATACTGGGCGATTCGATCCATTACATCCTTCTCTCTGGCGAATACGAAACGGACTTCTTTGGAGAGTGTGAACAGCATCTCGTCGGAAATCCTGGGATCGATGAGATCGAATGTCGCCAATGTGACGGAAACGTCATCTGCGGCGACAGGGAATATGTTGTACATTCTCGCGGTGGAGGCCGGAATAGCCTCCGTCACGTCCGTCTCGATCGTCAGCGAGGCAAGATCTATCGCTTCGGTATCCTGATATGCCGCCATCGCAGCAAGAAGATCATCTTCGGAGAGGACCTCCTGATCTATTACCGTCTGGCGAATGCTCTTGCCCTCCGACTTGGCGACATCTTGAAGATCTTTCGCGGAATCTTCGTCAAGGTATCCATTCTGGACAAGAATCTGGAGTATCGGGTCTAGCATCTTTTAGCGCCCCATTTCCTCTTTAAGCTTCTGAACGACACTGTCAGGATCCTGTGACTTGGTTATCAATTCGTCGTAGGCGATCAAGCCGGACTTGTACAGCTGCGTAAGGTGGGAGTCGAGCGTCTGCATGCCATACTTGGCACCGGTCTGCAGATCGCTCTTTATCATATTCGTCTTGCCGTCGCGAATTCTCGAACGAATGGCGTCCGTTGAAGTCATGATCTCGAATGCAGCAACGCGGCCATGCACTTCTCCGTTCTCGTCAAGCTTTGGCAGAAGTATCTGCGATATTACGGCCTGAAGACCTGCAGCAAGCTGGGTCCGCACCTGCGCCTGCTGGTTTGTAGGAAATGCGTCGATGATGCGGTCAACCGTCTCTGCGGCGCCTGTCGTGTGGAGCGTTCCGAACACGAGGTGTCCTGTTTCAGCCGCGGTCACCGCTGCCCCGATAGTCTCAATATCGCGCATTTCACCGACGAGGATCACATCCGGATCCTGGCGGAGCGCACGACGAATCGCCTCGGCGAAGCTAGGCACATCGTCACCAACCTCGCGCTGTGTTATGAGCGACTTCGCGGACTTGTGGTAGAATTCAATCGGGTCTTCAATGGTTATGATATGCACGCTTCGCTCGTGATTGATGACGTTGAGCATCGAGGCGAGCGTAGTTGACTTGCCGGAGCCAGTAGGGCCTGTAACAAGTATCAATCCACGGGGCTTGAACAGGAGTTCCTTTACGACCGGAGGGAGGCCCAGCTGCTCCATGGTAAGGAGCGTCGCAGGAATCTGGCGAAGCACCATGCCGTAGCGCTTGCGCTCCTTGAACACGGAAACGCGGAAGCGAGTGGCAAGCCGCTTCTCATCCTCGGTCTCCTGCTCCTCTGGGGAGCAGAGGTCGCGAAATGCGATAGCGTAGTCTGCGCCGCCGTTTTTCTCCACCTCGGCCATGTGATCGTCGGTGGATATCTCACGACAGAGGTTGTAGGAGTCCTCCTCCGTCAGGTCTTCATCCGCCAACGGAAGAAGCTCGCCATGGACGCGAAGCTCCGGGGGCATGTATGCACGGATGTGCAAATCGCTGCCTCCTTCGTCTATCATGGCGGCCAGCAAATCCTTCATCGAAATGTCCATTGTAGGTTCTCCTCTTTAGATTGTTTACGCCTCAATCGGCATCGCCCATGGTTACGCGCAATATCTCCGAAAGCGAAGTCATGCCGTTCGCAACCTTTAGCATGCCGTCCTCTCGGAGCGTTCTCATGCCCATTTCGCGCGCCCTTTGGCGCAACAGCGTCGCTGGTGCGTGATCGAATATGAGACGCTGTATCGCGTCATCCACCTTGAATATCTCGAAAATACCCTTTCGACCCTTGTAGCCGCTCTTGCCGCAACGATCGCAACCCGCGCCGTGATACATGCGGTCCGGCATGGTCGCCGAGAACTGGCCAAGCATCTTCAGCTCACGATCGGTCGGCTTGTATTCCTCGCGGCACTGCTCACAGATTGCGCGAACCAGTCGCTGGGCCATGGCCGCACGAAGCGCAGACGCAACAAGGAATGGTTTGACGCCGATATCCAGCAAACGCGTAACGGCGGAAGGAGCGTCGTTGGTATGAAGCGTCGAGAACACAAGATGTCCGGTAAGCGCCGCCTCCATGGCGATATCGGCGGTCTCGGCGTCACGGATCTCACCAATCATCACGATGTTCGGCGCCTGACGCAAGATTGAACGGAGCGCAGCGGAGAAGTCCAACCCTACATCCTTGTTGACCTGAACTTGATTGATTCCGCTCATCTGGTATTCGACAGGATCTTCTACCGTTATGAGCTTCTTGTCCGGCGTGTTTATCTGTCCAAGGCAAGCGTAAAGCGTAGTGGTCTTGCCCGAACCAGTAGGACCTGTCACGAGAACGACGCCATCAGGTAGCTTGATTAGACGCTCGAATGTCGTCTGGTCGTCGGAAAGGAAGCCAAGCTGCGGCAGACCGAGCGCCAGGTTCGACTTGTCTAGAACACGCATGACGATCGATTCACCGTGGTTCGTCGGAACTGTCGACACACGGAGGTCAAGATCCTTGCCGTTGACGTTTATCTGGATTCGCCCATCCTGCGGGATGCGCTTCTCCGAGATCTTCATCTTAGACATGATCTTGATTCTCGAGATTATCGCACCCTGAAGCCGTTTGGGAGGCGAGTCCATCTTACGAAGCGCGCCATCGATTCTATAGCGCACACGGAACTCCTTCTCCATAGGCTCAAGATGAATATCGGAAGCCTTCATCTTGATGCCGTTCACGATAAGCATTGTGGCAAGCTTTACGACAGGCGCGTCGTCGCCGGTCGCATCCGCATTGAGTTCGGCAAACTCGTCACGCGTCTGGACATCGGTCGAATCTTCGCCTCCGTCGTACAATTTCTTCATCGCCGCCAAGACCTCGTTCTTCGGCGAAACCACAGCTTCCACGTCACGCCCATGCAGAACGTATCTGAGAGAGTCAATGGCGTCATAACCCATTGGATCTGAAAGCGCAACGGTCACAGCATAGTCATCGGCCACGACCGGCACGACGCCGTACTTCTTAGCGATATCTGCCGGGATCTCCTTCACGATCTCGGGATTGATCGCCTCTGCGTTGACGTGGCAGTACTTGAGCCCGAATTGATCGGCCACCGTACCAAGAACCTCGTCCTCACCAATCGTACCACCCGAAACGAGCACGTCAAGCGTTGTTTCGTTTTCGGCTTTCATCGACTTCGAAGCCGCCTCAATCTGATCGGGGGTGATGAACCCACGTTCGGTCAGCAGCTGAAGCACATATTCGTCGTTGCTTGTCATTGTTTGATGGTATTATAGCGCAATTGCCCATTTATGGCAAGTGCTCGCCCACAATTCTCCGCCAAAGGCAAATGCGCGTCTTTCCGTATGTCCTGTCGCGCAACATATCCCAACCCGGCACATCGCCAACATTCTGGACGGACGTCATCTCCGCCGCAAACAGCCCTCCCGGCTTCACCACACCACGCTCAGCAAGCGTTTTCAGAACGCCAACATAGCCTCTTTCCTCACCGAGCGCATAAGGCGGATCAGCAAATACGATATCGAATCCAGTTCCTGCATAACAGTCGACGTACCGATATGCATCGGAGCGAACGAGCTCCGCCAGCGGCAACTTGCGAAACGCTTCGATGTTCTTGCGAAGGATTTCAAGATGTTTCGCATTCATCTCGACAAACGTCACGCCTGACGCTCCGCGCGATATCGCCTCCAGACCAACCGCACCGGTGCCCGCAAAAAGATCCAAGAACTTCGCACCTGGAATTTCGCATTGAATCATGGAGAAGAACGCTTCGCGAACGCGGTCTTGCGTCGGACGTATCGAATCCGACTTCGGCACAGCAATCATCCTTCCGCAAAGTTCACCGCCTGTTATCCGCATCTTGCCCCTTTCTTGCTTCGCGCCATGTATTCGTCACGCCCGCGGTTCCTTAGTCGACACGCCGGACATTCCCCGCAACCACGTCCGGGAACACCGTTGTAGCAAGTCAGGGTGTGCTTGTCTATAAGCTCAAATATCCCCAAGTCATCCGCCAACGCCCACTCGTCGGCTTTCGTCATGTGCATGAACGGCGTCTCAATGCGAATTGGATAGTCCAACGCAAGGCGTATGGCCTTCTGCTGCGCTTTTATGAAACTCTCTCGACAGTCCGGATAGCCAGAATAGTCTGCTTCCGAAACACCAGTATAGACGCACGTCGCACCAAGCTCCTTTGCCCAAACCGATGCGGCAAGCAAAAAGAACGCATTGCGCCCCTCAACAACAGTCGTGGGGCACGTGGCGCCTGCCCTGGTCTCTATCTTCTCGCCCTTCGACATAAGGGCGTTGTGCGTAATTGTACGATAGAAGTCAAGCCGCACAATCTTATGTTCCACCACACGAAATCGCTTAGCAAGCGATCTTGCGAACTTTGTCTCAAGCGCATGGCGCTGACCGTACTCGAACGTAATCGCAGCCACTTCAGCCGCACCATACCTGCGAACGGCAAGCGCAAGAGCCGTTGCGCTGTCCTGCCCTCCAGAAAGGACCACTACAGCCTTCATTGGCGATACTCCGCACAACTGTCAGCCGTTTCCCAGACCCTTACAGCAGAAAGCCACGGCACATGAGGCTTAAGGGACTCGTAGAAATATCGCGCAAGATTCTCTGCAGTCGAGCGGAACGGCAAGGCCACAGTACGCATGCCATGCTTCTCGACGACCGCAGCAATCTCACACTCGCCCTCGCTTGCCGTTGAATACACGAACGAATGATCGAACTTGTCGCAAATAACTGAAGTCGCCAACGACTTCAAATCCTTGAAGTCGATAACCATATCGCCCCCTTCTCCTTCAGGCTGCGTGACCGAAAGATCAACCCGGTACGTGTGTCCATGGAGATTTTTGCAAAGACCCTGATGGTTAGTCAGAATGTGTGCTGCGTCGAACCGCACCGTCTTTGTGACCGTTGTCATATAACTGCTGCTCCTTGCCTTAAGACCTCGGCGCCGTCATCCGACACCCTTACGACCGTGGACGGAACTCCGCCTGGACTTGTTCCGCCGTCCGCCACAACATCCGCCGAAAGACCAACATCCGCAAGCGCGGCCGACGCATCCGTCGCGGGACGCCGTCCGGACATGTTCGCGCTCGTCACACGAAGCGTTCCTCCGCATGCTGCGATCAATCGTCGCGTCCACTCATGGTCCGGCACGCGCAACCCTTCGCCTTTTGCGACTATCGTCAGCGCACCAGGCCACCGGTCAGCCAGATGCTTCGCGCCATCGGGGAATCCACCGATGAATTTCTCGGCGGCGACGGCATCGGACGCCAGAAGCGCAATCGGCTTCCTGCCGTCCCTCTCCTTTATCGCGTAAAGGCGCTCTACGGCATCCGGGAAACCGGGATGCGCCGCGAGCCCGTATACCGTATCCGTCGGAATCACCGCGACACCTCCGGAGTTGAGAACACCAGCGACCTCACGAAGGCCGCATTCATCGCACTTGACCATTCTCATGATCCGCACGCTCCCTTTACGGCCTCAACATCAAAAAAACCGCGAAGAAGAATCCGCTTCGTCTTGGATGTCTCGCCGCTCTTGAATACGACGGACGACTTGGGCAGCCCGAATGCATCCGCCAGCGTCTCGACAAGCTCCTTGTTGGCTTTGCCGTCAACAGGCGCACAACGTATGCGAACCTTCAGCGCATCGCCTATGAGCCCATCAACTCCTGCCCTTGACGAACGCGGCTGCGCCCGCACGTTGAGCACTATGCCTTCGGGCGTTTCAACGTAGCAGGCCATCGATGTCCCTTTCTTCAAGTTCGCGCCACTCGCCTGGCTTCATGTCCTCAGGCAGTCTCAACGCTCCGATAGCAACCCGCTTAAGCGAAAGCACCACAAGATGCGCCGCACTGCACATGTATCGTATTTGACGCTTGCGCCCCTCGTGCAACCTGAACCTAAGCTCATGTACATTGTCTCGGCCGACAC
>Ga0265298_10005452_pt1 | contig 15962 bp, 13 predicted proteins | sample AusTroGonzalo_MG_3_FD_193486 | JGI IMG/M metagenome (GOLD analysis project Ga0265298, IMG submission 193486) | Bovine rumen microbial communities from tropical cattle in Woodstock, Queensland, Australia - Gonzalo_01 | ecosystem: Host-associated > Mammals > Digestive system > Stomach > Rumen ... | reverse complement strand
CAAGCTCGTGACGATTGCCGCCGCCATGGAAAGCAACCGCTACTCTCTAAATACACCCATCCCGATGATCGGGCGCCACCACACGCTTTACCTAAACCAGCTGCGCGTCCCCGAAAAGTACAACGGCCCCACGATGGAACTCTCCGAAGCATTCGCACGCTCCGCAAACCCGCCGATGGCAATAGTTGGTAAAAGCATCGGTGCAAAGCGCCTTGCCGCAGCCGCTGCAAAGCTAGGCTACAACAAGCGCTTCCCCGGGAACGCCCCGAACGCATCAAGCTACACCGCCCCGGACACGGGATACGGGCTTGCCGAAGTCGCCTGCGGATTCACCACCTCTACAACGCTCACGCCGCTTCTCGCCGCGGCACAGGTCCGCGCCGTTCTCACCAAGAAGCCCCTTGAAATTCCATGGGCACGCGACATGGCTCCATTCGCCCCGCAAAAGCCTATCGCCCTCGATGTCGGAAAGTTCTCCGAAAATACGTATTACGGCCTTCGAGAATCCATGCTCCGCTCCGTTACCCAAGGCACCGCCCGCAAACACATGTCCACAAAGAACATGGCCCGCAAGAACTTCGAGGCGCTCCGCCTTGGCGGTAAAACAGGCTCGCTTGATGGAAACGACCCCGCCGGACGCTACGACTGGTTCATGGGTTTTGCCGAATCCAAAGCCGATCCGAGCAAGTCCATCGTCGTCATCGTCATGCAGATGCACAAGGAAATTCGTTCACAACCGGCAACACAGGTGGCAGCAACAGTGATCAATTACTGGGCACACCAAAACCTCGGACTTAAAAAATAATTTAGATTTGAACACAAAAGAAAAAGGCTTATTATGGAATTATCTTGGTGGAACTTAATACCGACTTATTTTGATGGAACCGCTTTCCAGTTCGGGAGTTTCCCTGTACGCTGGTACGGCATCATGTACATCTTTGCGTTCGTGACCGCCTACATCACCATGTGGAAAATCAGCGAAAAAGAGAAGCTCGGCTACACCAAGGAACAGCTTGACAACATTTTCACATGGATTATCGCAGGCATTTTGCTTGGCGCAAGACTCGGTTACGTTTTCTTCTACAAGGCTAGCTACTACCTCTCGAACCCAACTGAAATTCTGCTCCCGATGGTTCACGACGACCTCGGTTACCACTTTGTCGGCATTTCGGGCATGTCTTACCACGGCGGCCTCATTCTCGGCATCATATTCTTCTGCATCGGAGCAAAGCGAAACAAACTCGACGTCTGGAAGACTTTGAACCTCGCCATGCTCGCCGCCCCGCTTGCCTACACCTGGGGACGCTGGGGCAACTTCATCAACGGCGAACTTTTTGGCGAAGCAACCACAAGCGCCATCGGCATGTGGTTCCCGCTCGCCCACGACAGCACGCTCGCCAATCCCATTCTCCACCACCCAAGCCAGCTTTACGAAATGGTCTTCGAGGGCATCGTGCTATTCATCGTCTTGTACAACCTACGCAAGATTCCAAAGCTCCACGACAAGATGCCGTGCCTCTATTTGATGGGTTACGGGCTATTCCGCTTCTTTATCGAATTTTTCCGCAAGCCGGACGCCCACCTCGGACGCGTAGACCTTTTCGGCATGAGCCGTGGCCAGACGCTCTGCTCGGTGATGATCATCGTAGGCCTCGTGTGGATGATTTATTTGTTCTATCGAGAGAAAAAAGCAAAAACAAAATAATTACAGGAATTAAGTTACTAGTTAATAGTTACTAAGTGCCTTCGGCACAGTTACTAGAGATTCTTTAGTTACTAGTTAATAGTTAGAAGTTACTAGAGATTGCTGTATAAACATTTCTAGTAACTAGGAACTAGGAACTCTTAACTGCGGCTTCGCTGCTAGTATCCCTTAAACAGGTTTTCCCAGAGGCTGCGTTCTTCTTCGAACTTCTGCGCAAAGAGACGGCTCACTTTTTTGTAGACCGCCTTGACATGTTTTGCAAGTTCGTCCGTCACGTATTTTTCAGCCTTGCCATCTTCGGCAACGGCCTCGTTCATGAGCTTCATCCACTGGCTTTCCTGATTTTTGCTCCCTAGCGTTGACGATAGCGAAGTATCCTCGTAACACTTGTTGCTCATGTAGGACTTCCAGACCGACTGAGGAATGGCCTCGAGAATTTTCTTGAGGAACGGTTCGGCGTTCGTGGAGTATCCGTACGAATTTCCAATCAAGCATATGAGCGGCACGTTGACGATACGCCCTACATTCACTCGGCTCCAGGATTCTTCCGTCATATCCAAAATGGCTTCGGACAAATCTTCCGCAGGCTTCGGTTCGTTATAGAAATTATCGATCCCGAGGTGAGCGTCTCTCAACTGATTGAGCAAATCCGACAATGGCGAAGTGTCTTCGACAGCTGCGTTTTCAGTCACCCCGGCATTGACCGCCGAAGCAAGCGACACGGCCTTGCCATCCACATGTTCCACGGTTTTCTTTGCGTTTTCCAGGATTTCCGAATCATCGCATTGATCCATTACCGTAGAATCGAATATCGGCGAGACGCGGAACTTGTAATAGAAACGGACATTGCCTTCCTGGGACTGGAAATAGAGAGCCTTGTACAGTTCATTATCCTTGAACAAATTCGCAAGCGCCCTATAGGCACGGTGCCTTGCGCCGCCCGATGTAAACTTACCACGGTGGATGGCCACAAAGCAGTGGAACGCACGCACGCAGCCATTCGTATCGATGACCGTGATGCCGTCATAATTCAGCATCGAGATGAACATCTTACGGATAAAGTTCTGCTCATACAAATCGCGGAACGTTTGCGTTTCCAGCATGGAGTCCGGCTTAATCTGCATCTCCTTATAGTCGTCGAAAACGATCTTGCCGGCGTCGAAATTTTCGTCTTCATTGCCATTCCATGACGGATCTACAAAAAGGCAAATCGTACCATGAACTTCCCTCTTGATTTGCGAAAAAAGCCCCGCCCAGAATCCCTTCGGGTACGATTCCAAATCCCTGTCTTCTAAATTGTCGGAAAACTCGTTCTCGTCCAGATCGAAACGGATGAGCAAATGGTCGCTGACACCCGATGATGTATGGGAGTTTATACATATCTTGGAGCGGTTCACGCATTCGATCAGCAGAAACCCTTTTTCAAGGAGAGAACGCTCTGTTTCGCCAGCATTACCGATATCCGACTGAAACACCCCCACCTGGATCGACGAATCCGATTTTTCGCGGGCGGGCATCTGCTGGATAATCAGGTCACAGCCGCTCTTGCAGAAATGGATGACGTCCTTCAAGCAAGCCTTGACGCGTTCCTTGAACAGGTTTTCGAGAGCGTCTCCCGAGAACTCGTAGATGCGGCGATTCCAGCCCATCGGCGGGTTCCCGTTGCCCATGATGATTCTAAACGTGAAGTGGTCGTTTTCTTCTTGATAGTGCGGAACACTCGGTAAAATCTCTATAATAGCGTCAATGACCGCTTCCTTCATATCAGGAAGCTTGCGCAAAAAGAATTCCTTGATTCTCTTTCGATCGAGCCCAATGATGCTCGAGGACTTGTCTGTTTCTGCACTCATAAAAACCCAAAAAAGTTCTTACTATTAATATACATTGCTATAGGAATTTTTGGGGAATGCATTCCCATTTTTTTGCTCCAAATTGCCCTATTTATGCCGAAAAACACAAAAAAAAATTATCTTTAAGCATGCTTTTAGCAGGAGTTTTAAAATGGCAGGAATCACTTACGAAATTGACGACAAGAACCTCGTTGAACAAATCAAGTCCGATGCAACGAACGTCGCAGCAGAACTCGTCGAAGTGGCCCATCTTAAAAAAGGCGATATCGTCGTCGTCGGTTGCAGCACGAGCGAAACCTTGGGAAACCAGGTCGGCAGCCACTCCGTCCCGGAAGTCGGCAAGGCCATTTACGAAGGCCTCCAGAGCGTCTTTGGCGCCAAGGGCATCTACATTGCCGCCCAATGCTGCGAGCACCTGAACCGCGCCATCATTATCGAGCACAAAGCCGTCCCGAATGCAGAAATCGTAAACGTCGTGCCACAGCCTAAAGCAGGCGGCTCCTTCGCCACCGCTTGCTACGCAAGCTTCAAGGCTCCCGTAGCGCTAGAGCACATCAAGGCAAACGCAGGTATCGACATCGGAGGAACTCTTATCGGCATGCACCTCCGCGAAGTCGCCGTGCCCGTACGCCTCAAGCAAAACCACATCGGCCAGGCAATCATCATTGCGGCACGCACACGTCCCAAATTTATCGGTGGCGAACGCGCCCATTACAATGACACCCTAAAAGACGGTTATCCCGAGTTTTAGCACATTTTTTGTTGCTTTTCCATTTTATTTTCTTACATTTAGCGTATATGTCAAGACATTTCGCTATTTCATTCATCGTTTTCGGCGCTCTTCTTGCCATCTGCACCGGCTGTAATGGGTTTGCCCAAGAGCCGCTTTCCAAAGCATCAAAGGCAAATTCTCCTAAATATACAATCGGTGTCGAAGAAAACTCGAACATCTACGAATCGGTCACGAAACAGCTTCCAAAGGCTCAAATCAAGCTCTATCCGGACTTGATCACCGCCTATTTTGCGCTCCAGGTCGGCGATATCGATGCGCTTGCCTACAACGAAATCGTACTCGGCCACACCTTCAACGACAGCATGAGCGGTCTCACCTACATTGAAAACGACGTGGGCATTCCAGAGGAACTCGTGATTGGCATGAACAAACACAGTTCCATTCCCGATTTGAAGGGAATCATTAACCGGCTCATCGATAGCTTGAACGCCGCAGGCACTCTGAACGAACTTCATGAGCATTGGCACGAAAAATTAAAGACGAACCCGCTGATTAGCACCAAGGAAAGCGAATCCGAGCAGGTCTTGAGAATCGCCACGTCGGCAGACGTTCCGCCATTTTCATTCATAAGCGAAAATCAAATCGTCGGGCTTGACGTCGACTTTGCAAAGCTTCTCGAAGAAAAGCTCAACATCAAGACCGTGGTTATCAAGACTGACCGAAACAAGCTCGTCGACGCCCTCAAGAACAACGAAGCGGATCTTATCATCTCCGCCTTTACCAAGTGCGATTGCCTACAAGACGAAATCGACTATTCAAAGCCCTACTTTATCGGGAAAACGGCATTTGCCATCCGCAACGACTTCGGCAAAGAAGCGACTCTCAGCAAAGTCCCCAAGATGACCTATCTCGAGCCCAAGAAGCCCGACGAAATCTACAAGTTCGCCGACTTGTCCGGAAAATTTGTCGGAGTCCAGACGGGAACAACGCTCGACGAACAAGTGCAGCAGCTCATCAAGCTCCCCCGCATCCAGTATTTCGCGAACATCCCGGAGATGACGAAAGCCCTGGAACAGAGGGACTTGGACGGCATTGCCGTAGACTATTCCGTCGCAGAATCCATCCTCAAGCACCATCCGGATTTTTCCATTTTAAAAGAACGCTTAAACAAGGATGAATTTGGCATCGCCATGAGCAAGAACAGCCCCTTGAAAAAGAGCATCGACTCTTGCATCACGGTACTACAGAAAAAAGGCGAAATCCAGAAAATCAAGGATAAATGGTCAAAGAACAAGTCCGCCGTAAGAGTCAAGAAGCAAGACTGGGTCGGAAGCGACACGCTCGTCGTCGGCACCGAAGCGCTCTACGCACCCTATGAATTCTACCAGTGGGGCGAACTTTCCGGTATCGACATCGATATCATGTACACCATCGGCAAGATGCTGAACAAGAACATCAAGTTTGCAGACATGAACTTCGACGTGCTGATTCCATCGCTCGTGAACGAAAAGACCGACCTTTGCATTGCAGCCATAAGCATCACCGAAGAGCGTAGCAACTCCATCGATTTTTCTATTCCCTACGACAAGAACGAATCCGTAATAGTCGTACACACGCCGCAGCATGCGCTGGAAAAAATCGGAGACTCCACCGGTACCCTGAGCCAAATCTTCCAGAAAATACAGGATCTGTTTAATTAGCGCCTATGGCGCTTCAGGGTATCAGGTATGGGCTCGGTCGTCTTCGACTCCCTTCGGGGTATGAAGTTTTGAATAACGAATTAACCCCATAGCTGAAAGCGAGCTTGCGAGCGCGCCCAAACCTCAAAGAGCTTTATGGTGTCGCATGGCACGTATATTGCGCGGCAGGACTTCCTTATGCCACTTGATCCATTCATCGTAATAGATGTAGCGTTTTTCGCGCTGGCGGAACTCGCGCCCGTGCACAACGCGGCGCCCATGGCGTTCTTCGACAGGAATAACGATATGCAGGCACTCGTGATAGACGACACCCGCAATTGCATATAAAGGACAATTGGCAGCATCGTAGCCACGGCTGATGCTGATGAGATGGAAACTCTCGCCCGTCACCGGGTCCTTGCGTATGGAGTGGAAACTAAGCCCACCCACGCGATTGCTCCACGTGATACGGCATGTAAGCGATCCATCGAAGTACGTATTGTTGATGGCGGCGAGCACATCGGTCAAGTTGTGATGAACTCCCTGCGGACGGATTGGCGGCAAACGTCCCTTGCTTGCCAGCGGAGCTTCGCCTTTATCTGTAAAGATCTGGTCTACAGCCTGCCAAAAGCGGCTCACCAAGTCCTTGATAATCGCTCTGTTCTTTTGCGTTTTACGGCGCACGGCATGTTCAGCCCATTCTGCAGCAAGTTCACGAGCGTCGGCAAATTCTGGAGCCTTCATATACGCGGGCAACTGGACTTCCGGGTGCCCGAACAGGAACCCGCCCTTGCAGCGGATACTCTTTTTCAACAGCGGATTGTACTTGAAATGCACAAGCCCATTTTGCGAGCAATCCGGAGAAGGAGCCTTGACTTCGGGTTCCTCGGGGAGAGCGACAAAGCCGAACAAATCCAACTGTCCGTCGTTCACGCGCCAAGCACTCCTTCATAGCCGTTCAGCGCAAGAAGCCCTCCAAAAAAGCTCTCCGGCAATTCAAGCGCCGCATAGTGTTCCGAGATCCCATACACGGCATCTTCGACAACATCTGGCATATAAACTATATAGCTATCGTTCTTTTCGGTCTGGAGCATATCGGGCGTGCAATACTTCGGATCTGTCTCGCTAAAGTACATGCGGCATGAGACCGTCCTTAGCGGATAGACCGTACAATCCCCTACTTCGTTCGAAAACGGGCAAGACCGCCACCAGGAGAAGTAGTCATGAAGCGCCTTATCTTCAGCATCGTCTTCGGAAAGCCCAGCCTCTTTACGCGCTTCGAAAAGAGATTCGAACTTGTCGGAACGCATCTGGCACGCCTCCATCAAGGAGAGGAGGTCGTCCCTCTTGCGCAGCTCGCTATACATGAAAATCAGCTCGAACGGTTCCACCGACATCGGGTAGTGGTGGCAACAATTTCCACAGGCGGGCCTGCACTGGATGGGGTGCGGCTGTTGCACAAGGACGGCCTTCAAGTACTGGTCGTAGGCGGCATGATAAGCTTCGGTAAACTTGAGTATTTCCGGCAACTGCTCCCGCAGATTGTCGGGACCAATGGCCGATTCTCGCCCCAAGGCGGAGGCTATAGCGTCAAGGCGATCCCTTTCGACCCGTAGCAGAGTGGACAATCGCATCTCTGCTATGCGGTAAGGTTTCGTCGGAAAATACTCCTTGTAAGCACTCATCGAGCGCAAATATATTTTTTTACGAGAATACCGTAAAAACGGCCAATAAAAAAATACACCATATTCATTTTTGTAAAAATGAATCTATTTTACTACATAGAGTAATGAAATAATAATTTTTCAGGATCGGCAATATGAGAAAAATTTTGCAAGGCAAATGGAAGTGGTCTATCGCGCTCGCACTGTCTCTAGGCGTTGCTGGTTGCAACCTTTTCCACCCGACAGGCAGCCGTGATGCTGACAACGACGATGCAGATGCATTGACTCGCGACGGCTACTTGGAATACCAGAAATCAAACTACGATGAAGCCCGTAAATTTTTCAGCAAGGCCATTGCCGCAGACTCAGGCCATTCTGAAGCCTGGATCGGTCTTGCCAAAGCCGTTCTAAAGACGCAAGACGGTATAAACGCCTTTGAACTCGCCTCTTACGCACAAAAGACCGAGAAAGACGGCAAATCCTCCAACGGGTTTCTTGACATGAGCGACGCAAAGGCCGATACCATTTCTAGGGGTATTGACTCCGTCATGTTCTACCTGGACAAATTCATTGCTCGCGACACAACCAACAGAACGGACAAGAAAATCCGATTCAGCAATATCGCCGACAGCTACACCATTCTCCAGCTGACCAAGGCCGCTCTCCGCATCAGAAGCGTCAACGCACAGCTCACGAACATCGTCTCTGCAGATAACGCGGGCATGATGGTGAACCTCAATGCGCTGAACGATCTCGGCGATAGCCTCAAGCCGTTCCTCAACGACATGGCTGCAGCAGCCGAAGCCATCAAGGCATCCCCAGAAAGCGCCGCAGAAATTATCAAAGCTTACTTGCCGGATTCCTCCAGAAGCTACTTTGACGAAGACGACTACGACGATGTGACAGTCGGCCTTGCAAACTCAGTCATCCAGCTCAACGAAAGAGCGCAAACCGTTCCTGAAGACCGTAACGAAGTCTTTTTCAACTTTGGAAATGGTCGCGACGACGATGGTGACGGTTGCGTAGACGAAGAAGCACTCGACAATTACGATAACGACGGCGACGGTGAAATTGACGAAGACGTTCGCGACAGCCGCTCTATTGTTCTCGTGAAGAAGAGACCGCAAAATTTCGAAGAACTAAACGCCATCGGTCAAGATCCGACTACGTATGACCTTACGAAGGCGCAGCTGGATTCCTTGAGCGTTCTCGAGAAGTACAACACTATCGATATCGACATGGACGGCAAAACCACGCAGGACGACTTGGACGAATGGCAATTTATCTATAGAGATCCGAACAAGCGTGACGAAAAGAAGAACCACCTTCTCAAATTCACGACATCCATTAGGTTCACTTTTGCCGATGGTGCCGACGACAACAAGTTTACTGAAGAAAGAGACGATTCCACAATTGAAAAAATTGATTCTCTAATTGCAAGAAAAGAACTTATCCGCAAAGACAGGGACATCAACAACATCAAATACGATTGGAGACAACGTGCCCAAATGGTCGGCGGTTGCTGGCCCAACTACGATGACGAAAAGTTCCTCCAGTGGTTCGAAAGGAGATAGTCAAAATGAATAAATTAACACTCCTTGCAGTCATCGCTTGCGCATTTGGAATTGTTGCGGCAAAATCGCCCAAACATTTTTCGCTCCGTGCAGAATCCATGGGTGGTGCCCACGTCGCCGTTGTCGACGACAAAGAAGCCATCCATTACAACTATGCCGGTTTGACACAGATCAACAGACTCGGCAACTACGAAATCCGTCCAGAACAGGGTTATTATCCGCGCAACTGGATTGGCGATATGCGGCTTACCTTCGGTGGCGCTGGCGATATTTTCAAATTTCTCTCGACCTATAGCGACGTGAAAGACGTTCAGGACTTGTTCCGAAGCGCCCAAAACGAAGCAAACACCATAACATTCAACCATCCGCAAATTACAAGCAAGACTAACGCCATTCTAGATTCCCTTGTCAAGAATCCGAAATACGTCAAAATCATCAACTCTTACGACCACAAGACCATGGAAGCGAGAGTAAAATTCGATGCGGAAATGGCATTCCACAATTTTGGCGCGGCATTCTGGATGAACGGAGCTGTGGCGCCATACATCGATGCAGGCCTCATCCTCCCCTATGTCGTTGTAGATACGTTCGTGATCGACGCTGTCGCCCAGATGGGTGGAGCCCTCGAAATCATCCCGAATACGCTTTCAGTCGGTTTCGGCGGCAAAATCGCCAAACGTCACAAAACCAACATGGTGACCGTCGGCCTTGCCAATTACACGACTATCGTTGACACTCTTAAAGACCAGCTGGGGGATGCTACGGATGATTTCTTCGATTCCAAGACGTTCTCATTTGGCCTTGATTTGGGCGTACTCTACCAGTTCAACCGCGAAGTTCGTTTCGGTGCATCTCTCAGAGACATTTACTTCAAATCGCTCGCCGGTGAAACTTTGATTCCAAACTTTACCATGGGCGTGAACTACAGCCCGAAATTCATGAACAGCAATACAGGTTATGGTCGCAAATTCAATTTGGCGATGGACTTTGCCGACATGTTCAACAACGAAAACAACTACAAGTTCTTCACCCACCTGAATTTCGGTTTTGAACTTGAACAAAACCTGGTAGCTTTCCCAGGCCTCAACAACGAAATCCGCTTTATAGCCTTACGCATTGCAGGCGGTTTCAGAGGAGGATATCCTTCAGCGGGTGTCGGACTCGAAGTGTTGCGATTCTTCTCGATTGAAGCTGCCACATGGGGCGAAGAACGCGGCTACTACACCGGCCAGGATGAAAACCGGATCTACATGGTCCAGGCTAGCATCGGATTCTAGTGGTCGCGGCAAAGCCGCAGTAGGCAGTAGGAAGTAGACAGTAGGAAGTAGACAGTTGAAAGCGATTGACGTAATCCATTAAATCCTGAATAGCGCATTTTTAATGATGAGAAAAGGCGGAGTCAAGTTCCGCCTTTGATGTGTGAGGTTAGTGATGATTTATTTTTTTACTTTCACGACTCTTGCCTGCGGGTTTTGCTTGCCGAGCAAGTCGTAAGTGCGGGAAGTGCGCAAGCTGCGGGACTGCACCGGACGATTGCGCTTGAAAATTGAAATCGTTCCGTCATCGGTCTTGAAATTTTCGACGTGTGTAATGCCGTTGTTCACGTAATCCGCAAGGCCATAAGCGTGACGCATGATGTTCAAGATTTCCATATCGAACACAGAGCCATCCGGTTCTGTCTGGCGGCGGATAATCGTCATGTTGTTTTCGCCTTCGTGACCGGTATCCCAAGCAATTGGCACGACCTTGTTTCTCTTGGCGGACTTCATCAAGTAATCATAATATGCGAGACGTCCCTTGCGGTGCTTATAATACTTGTCGCCGGTCAGAACGTCCACGCGGTCATTCGCACCAAATTCGCCGATAATCACAGGGACTCCCTTATCGACAAAATTCGTTTTCATCTTGCCGAACTGATCATCCATGCGGTCGCCCGTACACGGGTCGCCCATCGCTCCCGCCCAAGCGTTGTAGCCGCAGTTATGCACAATATCTGCCCCCGTCGCAAGGTCTTCTGTGCCCCAGTAATATTGCGGATAGACCTGAGCGCCCCAATCAACGACGTCATTCAACAGCGTGTAAGTGTAAGGGTCGTAATAATGCACTTCAACCATCAAGCGGTCCGCAATCACATCTTTCGGAAGCTTGCTTACAGGCATCACTTCGCAACTGCGGTCCACACTTGTTGATGGTCCCTGAATCACGAGCGTACGGCTAGCGTTATTACCGCCCGTGGCACGCACGGCGTCCACAAAAGACTGATGGTACGTCATCAGGATTTCGGTTTCGTGCTTGTAATTGTCGTCCGTTGTGGCAGGCTCGTTAGCGCTTGCAAAGAGCAAGTTTTCGTTATAGTTCTTGAAGCGGTTTGCAATCTGCGTCCAGAAATCCTTCTGGCGGGCATTCACCTTGTCCTTTTCCTGGTCATTCAGGTTGCCTTCAAGCCAGCCGTTATCCCAGTGGATATTCAGAATTGTCACAAGACCCGCGCGCATACACATGTCCACAACCGTCTGCACCGAATCCATCCAACTAGACGCAATTTCGTTCGGGCCACCGCCCGGAACAATGTCCGCCCTGCTAGAATCACGAGACAAGGCATTTGAATGGCTGTACCACGCACACGGAATGCGAATCGTGCTGAAGCCCGCCGCCTTGACCGAATCAATGTACGCTTCGGTCGGGAACTTGTTGCCCCACCACGTCGGATTCTGAGGAACTTCCATCGTGTTCCCGATATTTATGCCAAAGCCCATCTTGGCAAACATTTCGTTTGCCGTCGGCAATTCTGCCGCGAAGGAATTTGACGCCCATGCAAAAGAGAACGCGCTGCAAAGAGCAGCAACGCGAATGTGCTGTTTCAACATAGTCAATCCTTTGGTTCTATGCCATTCGCGTTTTTTCCCCAAACAACGAAAGATCATACACCGAACCTAAATATACTTCCATGCACGGCAAAAGCCAAAGCTCAGCCGTTAAAAGTGTTGACGATTTGTCAAATAGGTATGGGCTATGGGGTCGCTAAACTTTTGAAAAGAGCGTAGCCTCGGGCAGCTTTCAACATATTCGTGGTGGTATCAACTTGAATACCAATAAAACCGGTATAAAGCTTCAAAGGAATCATTTCACCTAAATACTTCCATTCAATCCGCATCGAGGTCACACCTCTAGGAACATTCCGAGCATCCAGTTGTTCATTCCAATCCGGAGAATGCCTTTTATAAGTTTCAATATGTTCGTCTAAAACATTACTCTCGTTTATATCTAATCCTGTGTACGGGAAAAATCTAGAAATCCAACCGTTAAAGGTCACATTGCCACAAAATTCAGGAACGTAACATTTGTATATTCCTCTCCAATGTTCCATATTTATTTTGCCATCAAAGACATTGATAAATTCGTCTAGAACAGGATTAAGCCCAACAGCCCACCAATCCATATCCAAACGCGATGCTAGTCTGTTAAAAGAATCCTTGAGCAAAATCCAGTCTTCTTTTTTACCATTTATCTTGATTTTGGGGATTCCGCAAAGCGTAGAAACCAAATACTCGTAATATTCCGCAGCCACAGCCATGACCATCGCACTAGAAACGTTATAATCCACCGGGCTTGTCGTCGAGAACTTCGTTTTCAACGGCAAACCAGTCTCTTCAGGCAGCTTGGACTGTAAGACTTCAAATAAATTTGCAAGTGTCCAGAACCATTCATGATGCGTTGATCCGGAGGTCAGCGAATTATCCTCAAAAGTGACTAGAGTATCCGTTCCTGGAGTGACAAATTTATCTTTCAAAGCATCGCGGTTGCTTTTGACATGGTAACGAAAACCATCTAAAATCATAAGCCAAATATCATCTGGATTTATTTCCAGGGAATAATGATTGGCAAACGCAAGTTCAACGACATCAAAGAATGATGATATATCAGACATTCCACTGATAAAGGGACTTATTGAATCAGAATACGCATAAAAAATCTTGCGTCCCCCTACTTCATCTTTATTTTTAGAAAAATGTTCTGCAAAACCACCCTTTTCAACAGGAACAAGTTTCTCTTTAAAAGGTTTGCTTTGAACGCTAGAATCAACGATTATGACATACGCACTCGTATCGCGGACAAAGCCTTCAAAACTTTGTTTCACGTTCGAAGACAATTTGATGACCTTTTCGTCTCCGCAGGAAGAAAGTACGCATGCGGCAAGGACGAGGAAAAAGAATTTGTAAAGGCTATGCATACTAACAATATAAAAACATAGCCTTACAGAGATTTAATAAAGGAAAGTAAAATAAAGTATAAAATTACACTTTACCGTTCATAATGGTGGCGAGGTCGGCTCCACTCAAGTTCGTCTTTTCATTAAGGGCGACGACAATTGCAGTGAGCGACTTTTGGCATGCCATCATGAGGTTGTAAACTTGTTCAACAACGTTTGTTTCGGCAAGCTGGTAGTAATAGCAAGCCGCCTGAAAACTCTGGTAATCGGGATCGCTCCTGTAAAGTTCCATCGGGAGTTCTTTCATGACGGTGTCGAGGTCGCAAGCAAAATTTTTGCGGATCAAAAAGTCGGACATGTGGCCCGCAATAGCGATGTGGGCGGCGCCATCGAGGGAACTCCCGGGCATACGCGTGGCACTCGGCTTTTCCTTGGAATTGTTGATTCTGACGTAATCAATTTGACGCTTGAACAGAAATGCGATTAGAGCGTGGCCCGCCTCGTGGCGGCAAAGTTTTTCAAATTCCTGTTCACCGAAAAAATCAATTAAGGTTTCGCGAGTTAATGTTTGTTCTGACATTTTTCAATCCACCTGTCTAAAAATTCCATCTGTTCGTCGGTATGAAACCAATGTTCTCCGCCTTGCATAACCGTAAGCGTTGCGCCCACTTTTTGCGCAAATTCACGCATCGTTTCGAGGTCGGTCAAATTGTCATTGGAGCCGTATAAAACATGCGTCGGGATATTCCATTTGATGGGATTTTCTCGCACGTAGCAAAGGTATTTCCAAGAAAGCGTCTCGCCAAAGTTCGTCGCGATTTCACCTTTTTCTCGGAGTTCATCTTCGGAGACGTTCGCCCAAAGCATCATATTGCAAATGAGCTTTTCCAAGTTCACCATCGGAGAAATGAAGAGCGCTTGCTTGATGCGTTTTTCACCCAAAGCGTTCATCGAGAAGAACGCGCCAATGCTATTCGCGACAAGCACGACTTCGTCGTAATTTGCGGCAACCGAGTCAAAGTAAGCCGAGAATTCCTGTTTAGCATCCCACGGGGTTTCTGCCTTGTTATCAAAACCGATGACATCAAAATCTGGGAAAAGAGGCTTGTAATGATTGGCCTCGTCGGCGTTGCCGCCTTTCCCGTGAATGTAAATAACGAGCTTTTTCATTGTATTTTCGCTTTTTTTCGCCTAGAAAATACAAAAATCTACACCAATCGGCTAGAGATAGGGATTCACTTTACCAAGCCAAGCAACTGCTCCTTGGTCGTATTATTTTCTATTTTTTTCGTTCCTTTTTAACCTTATGCTTTATTTTAAGCATCGCAAAATTCAGTTCTATTTCTGTTTCGGATTCTGATTCTTCCAAATCACTGGTAAGAACATTTGATATTATTTCACCGCTTCGTTTCAATAAAGATTTTCTTTCTATTTCGTCAGTTGTTTTTGGAACAGAAGCAACCATTCGTGACAATTCCCTAATTTCAACAAAAGTATCGATAATTTTTATCGTAGTTTGAGTAGCTACTTTACCTTTCAATATGGTTGCAAGCATATACAAACCGCGTTCCGTAAATGCGGTCGGATTAACAGGGCTGAATTTTAGTTTTTCGAGGTGGTCAAAATTTTTTACCACCTCTTTCTTCTCTTCAATCGTAGTTTGAAAAATATAACCCTTTGGAAATTTTTCAGGATTATTGCGAACAGCCTGATTTATTTCCTTGGTTGTTACCCCATATAAGGTTGCTACATCGCAATCCAAGATAACTCGTTCATTTCGAACTATCACTATTTTATTTTCGACATCATTCATAATACCTCCAACCGCCTACAAGCAAAAAAGGCGGTATAAAATCATTCAAGAATTAAAATATTTTTTCAGAATGTCATATTATGACATTTTAGTTCTTTTTTATAAAAAAATCCGCCCCTGCGGTGAAGCAGGAAGCGGATTATTCGTTGTTATAAACGCGCGGTTATTACCCTACGAAGATACGGCCGTTGCGGAAGAGCTGCATCCACGGGCCATCTTCGCCCCATTCTGCCGGGTGCCAGGAGTACTGGCAAGTGCGGAACACGCGTTCCGGGTGCGGCATCATCACGAGGGCGCGGCCATCTTCAGAGCAGAGGCCGTTGATGCCAAACGGAGAACCGTTCGGGTTGAGCGGATAGCGTTCGGTGTATTCGTGCTTGCCGTCGACATAGCGGAGAGCCACGAGACCCGTCTTGAGACAGGCTTCGGCAGCTTCGCGGCTTGCGAATTCGGCACGGCCTTCACCGTGAGCAACAGCAATTGGGAGGACAGAACCTGCCATGCCCTTGAGGAGCACAGCCGGCGTATCTTCAACCTTCAAAGAGCAGTAACGTGCTTCAAAGCGTTCGGAGATGTTCTGCACAAAGCGCGGCCAGTGCTTAGCGCCCGGAATCAAATCCTTGAGATTCGAGACCATCTGGCAGCCGTTGCAAACACCGAGCGTGAAGGTATCCTTGCGGTTGAAGTAAGCTTCGAATTCAGCACGAGCCTTCGGATTGAACAAGATGCTCTTG
>Ga0265298_10005451_pt1 | contig 15964 bp, 18 predicted proteins | sample AusTroGonzalo_MG_3_FD_193486 | JGI IMG/M metagenome (GOLD analysis project Ga0265298, IMG submission 193486) | Bovine rumen microbial communities from tropical cattle in Woodstock, Queensland, Australia - Gonzalo_01 | ecosystem: Host-associated > Mammals > Digestive system > Stomach > Rumen ... | reverse complement strand
AGATACATCCCTTTGAGCCTTTCCTGCCGGATGGTGCCCGCATCTTATTTCTGGGCAGTTTTCCGCCCCAGCCGCACCGCTGGTGCATGCCGTTCTACTACCCCAACTGGATCAATGACTTCTGGAGAATTATCGGCCTGATTTTCCATGCCGACAAGAACCATTTCTGCATACCCGGCGAAAAACGTTTCGATGAAGCGGCCATCCGGACGTTCTGCACCCGGGAGGGTTTGGCTTTTTACGACACCGCCTGCGAGATCCGACGCCTGAAGGACAATGCCTCCGATGCCTTTCTGGAAGTGGTGAAGCCCACGGATGTGTTGGCCTTGCTCCGTCAGATTCCGGATTGTAAGTGCCTGGTAACCACGGGAGAAAAGGCTACGCGCATCATTGCCGACACCTTTGGCTGCGAGATGCCGCAGGTTGGAGGGTACCTCGAGCTAAGCGTCGCAGATCTCCCGAAGATTCGTTTCTGGCGAATGCCCTCCACTTCCCGCGCCTATCCGCTGCCGCTGGAAAAGAAGGCCGATGCTTACCGCAGGCTATGGGAAACTAATAATTCTGGGCCAGCAACTGGAAATAGCTCTGCGGGTGATCGCAGACGGGGCATACTTCCGGAGCAGCCGGGCCGATGACGATATGGCCGCAGTTGGAGCACTGCCAAATAGCGTCGCCATCCTTGGTGAAGACCTTCTTGTCCTCAATATTCTTCAGGAGCTTACGGTAACGTTCCTCGTGGTGCTTTTCGATGGCGCCCACCATTTCAAACTTTTCGGCAATCTCCTCGAAGCCTTCTTCGCGGGCCTCTTGGGCCATCCGGGCGTACATATCCGTCCACTCGAAGTTTTCTCCTTCGGCCGCATCTTTCAGATTCTCGATGGTTCCGGGAACTGCGCCGCCGTGCAGGTATTTGAACCAGATTTTGGCATGTTCTTTCTCGTTGGCCGCCGTCTCTTCAAACAGCGCTGCAATCTGAACAAAGCCGTCTTTCTTGGCCTTGGAGGCATAGTAGGAGTATTTGTTACGGGCCTGGGATTCGCCGGCGAAGGCTTCCATCAGGTTCTTTTCGGTTTTGGATCCTTTAAGATTCATATCATTGTGTTTTAATGGGTTATTTAGCGTTAAAATACTTCCATAAAGGCGCGGCCATCAGAGCCTGCAATATCTGGTTGTTCTCCAGGAGTTCCCTTACGTAGCTGGCGGGTTTGAGGTATACGTCTATGTCTTCCGTGGCATCCAGGCTCTGGCCGGCGGTCTTGGTTACGCCAATGGCCAAAAAGCTGTGAGCCAGATTGTTCGATGTGGCGGGGTTCGGAGAAAGCGTCATCCATTCCTGCCATTCCCCGCCGGTATAGCCCGTTTCCTCCTTCAGTTCACGCTGTGCAGCCTGGAGCGGCGTTTCATTGGGTTCGATAACTCCGCACGGCAGCTCATAGCAGGTGTTCCCCAGCCCATGCCGATACTGACGTTCCAAAACGAACTGGCCGTCCGTGGTAATGGCTATGATATTCACCCAGTCCGGATACTCCAGCACGTAATACTCGCTGTTTACGCGCCCGTCCGGAAGTTGGGTTTTATCCCTGCGCGCAGTGAGCCAAGGGCGTTTGATGAGGTATTCCGTGCTGAGGACGGTCCAAGCCTTTTCTTTGGTAATGGTGTTTTCCATTCAACAAAGGTATAGTTTTTTAGCCATGTTTTCAATAGCAAGATTATTGGTAATTCCAAATCCCGGCAATTTTGCCAAGATTTGGTGAATGACCCGCCAACACCCATCTTTGCGGAAAAGAGACGGCGTTATGGCAAAGGGACAAATTAAACGGCTGGTTGCACCGGGAATTCACCGGGGCCGCTTCCACTTGCCCTCAGAGGAGACCGAAATATGCCTTAATCCGGCCGAAAGCACTGTATACCGTTTGTTTCTGGCCCACCCCGAAGGTCTCCTGGCCGATGATCTGGTGCTCCACTGGAAGGAACTAAACGTCATTTATGCCCACGAATCCTGCTTCGATGACCCCGAGGTGCGGGAAAGTGTCCTTGTGTCACTTTGCTCAGAGTCCAAACGTGTCTTTTATTCCAATATCTCCCGCATCAAGCGCAAGTTCATCGATGCCGTCGGCGCCAAAAAGGCTGCTGGGTACTACATAAAGCGAAACAAGACCGGACTATACAGCACAAAGGCCGTCCTCACACCTCTATAACCGCATCCGGCACAAAGTCCTTATTCTCACCGTAAAACACGTACCCTAGCTGGTTGCACAGCAGTTTAGTTTTGCCGATCACCGTTCCGCTGCCGCCGGAATAATGTGTGTGCCCATAAATCCAGTAATCGGCCCCTGTGCGCTCGATAAAATCGTCCATATCCACCTGGAAGGCCGAATTCAGCGCCCCGCCGGGGTAACTGTTGAACGCGTCGCGAAGCGTTGGGCAGTGGTGCGTCACTACTATCTTGGTCTTTGCCGTTGATGCCTTCAGTGCTGAATCCAGCCACTCAACGCACCGCCGGTGCAAATCGTCCACATCATTCGCCGAAAAGCGCTCCCCATTCAGTATGCCGTGCCTGAAATCATTCATTCCCAACTGGATACTCCATAAATGCAGAGGGCTGATTCGCGTCCAGAGTGTAGTGAAGAAGAGTTCCGTATCATCTAGCCTGACGCTGGTATTATTAAGGTATCGCACATTCTCCCGGTACTCGTACTCATAGTCTACTATCGTTTGGCCGATGTCGTATCCGTGATAGAACTCGTGGTTTCCCGGCAAGATGAACGTTTGCCGGAAATGCCTTGCACACCAGTCAAAGAACGGCCCTCTCATCATCTTCAAATCCCCCAGGTACGAAACATCCCCTGCCAGCACAAGTACATCCCCCGCGGGCACTATACCTCCGCCTTTTTCCAGAAGCTCCCGGTTCTCCGCAAACTCCAAATGCAAATCCGACGCGTATTGAATTTTCATGGTGTTTCCTGTCGAGTAAGTGGAGGGGAGTTTCACCCCTCCCTTCTCTCGGAACCGTGCTTGACAGTCTCCCGTCACACGGCTCTTCGTACTTACTACTTTTTAAGTGTTAATAAATAATGTTTCAATACTTTATATTGCACATCACCTACTGATTTGGTACGGGATATATCCCGCCGCCCAGTGGGAGAATAGCGTCCTGTTATAGTTGGCTGTCCGGGCAAGCAACTCTTTGGCTCTTACCCAAAGGCGTTTGAGCCGCTTATACTTCTTCCTCACCCAGTTTGCCAATGCTTGGTTAAGGTAGTCCATCACCTTTCGGAACTCGGTCTTGCCGAACCTCGAGTAGTAATTTACCCACCCTCTGACCACGGGGTTGATTCGCACAGCAACGTCCTCCAGCTTTAAGTGATAATTTCGCAAGATTCTCCAGCTCCTGATTTCCTCCCGTATCTTCTTGCTCGCCTTCTTGCTGATGGCCGGCTTGAACTCCGTAAAGACTTGATGCGTTTTCTTGTTGCGTCCAGCCCTCGGACGGAAGGTAAAGCCAAGGTAGTCAAAGCTCTCATTCTCATACCTGTCCTTCCGATTACTATCCTTACAGTACACAATCTTTGTCTTTTCTTCATTCAAGGTCAGCTTGCATTCTGCAAACCGCTCAATCAGCCTGTCCCGTATGAACTCCGCCTGCTTCTTGCTTACGCAGTGACAGATGCTATCATCCGCATACCGCTCAAAGGGTATATAGGGATAGTTTATCTGCATCCACTTGTCAAACACATAATGCAGGAATAGGTTTGCCAATACAGGGCCTATGACTGAACCCTGTGGTACCCCCATCGTGCGCTCTATGACCGTCCCGTCCTTCGTCTGGTACGGCACTTTCAGCCAGCGCTCTATGTACAGGAGCATCCATCTCTCCGTTACATGCCTGCGTACTGCCTTCATCAACAACTCGTGGTCAATCGTGTCAAAGAACTTGCTGATGTCCATATCCAGCACCCACATGTAACGCCAGCACCGCTCATCTGCCTTGGCTACGGCATCGTGGGCGGACTTGTTCGGGCGGAAGCCATACGAGTCCTCATGAAAGATTTTGTCCAGCTCGGGCATTATCACCTTCACCATTGCCGCTTGCGCTATCCTGTCATCCACCGTCGGGATGCCCAAGGGGCGTTTCCCGCCGTTCGATTTCGGGATTTCCACAAGCTTCACGGGCTTTGGAAAATAACTCCCGCTGCTCATGCGGTTCCATAACCGATAGAGATTGTTCCCCAGCTTCCGCTCATACGCATCTATCTCCATCCCGTCTATCCCCGCGCTCCCTTTGTTGGACTTCACCTCTTTCCAGGCTTCATAGACCAACCGCTTCGCAACCTTAAAAGGTTTCGCTTCATCCATAGTCTCCTCCTCCTTTCAGAGTTGAACTTATAAACTCAGCCATGTACGTTGCCCCCTTCGCTCCGTCCCCATTACAGGAACTTCAACACTACTACGAGGCAATCCGTCACAAGACAAGGGCATCGCTACTTTCTGCCTTGCGTGTCTGCGCTCTCGGCATTTTCACTTACCATCCCTTCCCTGCTTCTCACGTTCCTTGAAAGAGCCTGCATCAAGTTCATGCCATCTATATGCCGTGCACCCGACTGACAGTAAACAGGGTATCCTCAGCCGTCCGTCCCGGCGCCAAAAAGGTAAACTCCGGTTTTCGTGCAACTTACTTTTTGCTAACGGCACCTCTTCAATGGTTCACTTGCGTTCATCTCCTTGATGCTCACCTCGACTGATTCACACCAGCCTTTCAATTGTCGTTCACGACCGGTCAGTTTCCCTTCCAGCCGCACAAAGTGGTTTGCAAACTGCGCCTGTACGCCGTATGCGGTGGGCCCTCCACCATCTCTTTCAAAGTTACGAAGTCCCCCTGTCAAGTGGCCAGCTCAACAAGTGTTCTTCTCGTGACACACCCTTTTCTGCAAAGTTACGGGCAATTTCTGCCCTCTGCAAATTCTTGCAATGTTTGCAACAAATTGGGAATCAGAAACTTTCTTTTATTAACATTTTCCGGCCAACTTCCAAATCTTTGCAGGGTTTGCAAAGATTTGCACACCTCCGGCAGACTCACGAACTTTGCAAAAAAGAAACCGAAAGGGAAAGCCTTTCTATTTGCCTATCTAACTGTTTTATTATAACTTTGCAAACAACTGAAATATGCCAACCATTTTTATTGTATTTGGGTTTATCTTCAAGTTTTACTCCGATGACCACGATCCCGTTCACGTCCACGTGGAAAAGGATGGACACGAAGCCAAGTACAACCTGGAGCCGGAAGTCACTCAGGTCTTCAACCACGGTTTCAAGAAACACGAGATTTCAATAATCGAGGGCGTGATTGAAGAAAACGTCGAAGTAATTAAGGATCGTTGGATTGAGCATTTCAGAAACAAGAAGTAGAATGCAGCACTTCATCGACAAAGTATGGGTGGACGACACCCGGGTTTACGCCAGGACCAAGGACGGTCTTGTGGCCAGTTATCGCTTTACCGATTGGGAACGCCTTCGGGACGCCACCCAGCCGCAGCGAGCAGATTTCTATCTCACTTATTCCGGCATACACTGGCCCCAAGTCGATGAAGATCTCAGCTTTGAGGGGATGTTCGCCTGTGCCGGCCTTTGCGAAAGAACTATGACGGAAGATACTGTTTGCTATATTGAGTAGCAGACAGATTACCTACTCTCCTCCAACCTTCCGAAATCGCTCCAGCCGGGCTGGAGTTTACCGTCGTGGCAGTCCTGAATGAACTTTCGGAGTGTGCGCTGTGCGTATTCGGGCCGATGGGTGTGCTGGTAGTGTTGGATGCGGTCTACCTTGATGCGGCGGTAGTTTTCCGGGAAGGTCTGGAAGTGCTGCCAGGCCAATTCGTCGGCCCGAATGGCGTCCAGCACCCAGTCCTCGAAGACGAAGAGCGAGGGATCCAGCGAAGGTGCCACGGCCAGGCCAGCGGGTGTCATCTCGCCCAGCAGCACCAAACGCCGACAGCGCTCCAGGTTCTGCTCACACCAGTTGCTACCCGTCCGGCGCGGCGTGAAGTGCTGGATGGGTTTGCCGTCATCGATGCGCTTCATGGTGCTGTCTATCCAGCCGAAGCACAGCGCAACCTCCACGGCATCGACATAGCGCACCACCCCGGGGTAATCGGCCGACGCCCGGTTCACCCGTAGCCAAAAGTCCGGCACCGAGGCGTGGTGCTCCAAGTACCACGCGTAAAGTTCCTCGCGGGTGTGTATGTCCAGAAGGTTGTTGACTTCCATAATCCGACGTACTGCCACAAGTTTCACACGGCCTGCTACAACAAATAACTATGCTGCTTCAGCAATTGTACCAGCGTGGAATAATCCTCTTTCCGAACCAGGAAAAGGTAGCCTTCGGCAAGGATGATCAGTCGGCGAATAGCAGGCGTAGACGTCATCAAGTCAATTAATTCCGTATCTTTAGCGTCTAGCTTCAACAGATAATAGTCCTCTTTTACTTTAACCAGTGGCTTGGAGCGGCGCCGGATGGAAGCGAAGAAATCCCGCCACACGGCAGGAGGGTTTCCGTCTATGTAATCCTCAAAGAACTTCACTTTCTCCGCCACGTCCCCGGCACTCTTGCAATGCTTGAGGAATGACTCCGAACTCATGCGGTACTTGCCACGCCCGATGGGCTCCGCCGTATCCAGCAGCAGGCGTTCATAGGGGTTGTCCTTCCCAATGGAATGAATGATCAGGCGCTGTTCATCCAGTACAAAACGACCCTCATGATCCCCTTTGGGAGGAGAATAAGTCTTTTCCAATCCAAGTACATAGCGGCCGAGGCCGGTAAGCCGGACCTGCATGACATTTCCAAGAGGACTGTCGGGAATTTCCCCGGAAGAGTCTATGGCCAAATCGGCCATTCCCCAACCATACAAGTTCACGGCCATCGCCCGGAGAATCTCCAGGTCAATTTCCCTGCCCTGCATGTTGGGCCGGATCAATCTGCCCGTAACTGTATTCCTCAGCAACAGCTCCCGAAGCAAATCGGCCCGGAAGGTATAACCGCATTCCCCGGTAAGGTGCAGATGGTCCGAAAGGCCGGTCAGGGAAATCCAGGAAGATGGATTAGCCTCCAGGTATGCACAAAGCTTATCCATCCAAAAGACATCGGGTACATAACGGAACTGATTGGCCCTAAACCCTTTAATATGAGGAAGAAAAGCCGGATACACCTGCTCCGGTCCCGCATGCATCAACCGGCTCAACGCTGCCTTAGCATACTCCTCCGCTCCTTGTCTTTTCTTCTGCATCGCCCAAAGAAGCCCCGGCAGGAAATACTGGCCCGTACTCACCTTCATTATCTCTCGAAATACTTCGGGAACAACCTCCGGCATGGAGGATTGAAGTTTCTTTGCGGTCGCTGCTGAAATTTTAAGTTTGGCAGTTACCGGGACCTGCTGCTGCCGCTGAAGCCCCTGAATCAGAGGAAGGGCCTGATGGAAAGCCGCCTCCGACCATAGGACAGGCCAGGTCGCCTCCTGCTGGATATAATGCTCCGCTATGCAATAATCGGGCAGAAGCACCTGAGTATAAACAGATTGTAAATACCTGTGAATGAACAGGTATCCCTCGCGGTCCCAATAGCTGGGTTCCGTCTCCCGGTCCGGAAGGGACGAGACGACGTCAAAAAGAGAGCAATACTGTCCCGGCTTGAACGGCTGCCAGCTATAATGGTCTTCACGCAAGACAATCATAGACTGTGCACCAATCGAGGAGAGCTCCGTTTGGGATACATAGCCATTCAACAACGACAGGCGAAGGGCTTTTGAATACCAATCAGGGAACAGGGAAAGAACCTGACGCAGGTTGTCCGGGTGGCAGTGGACCAGCGCACAAAAGACAGCGGCGTCCCGCTTTCTGTACGCATAAGACTTCTTGACGGGCATATAGATACCCGCATCCACAACAGAACCTTCCACTGTAATACGGCTGCAGCCCAGAAGCTTAGGCTGGACACTCTGAAGATAATCCTTCAAATCCTCAGCGCCAAAGCAACTTTCAAAAAAGCCGGTCCATTCATCAAACGCACTCCGGTCATCAATCCTGAATGAAAATGAATAGGTAGGCCCTTTGTCCTGCCTTTCATCGCTGGTATAGGGAAAAAGTTCGTCCATATCCTATCCAAGAATAAAGCTGATGTCTTCTTCGCTGAGGAATTTGCCTCCAGCGCCCTCACTTTGTATAAGTTCCTCTATCAGAGAGGCTTTCTGCTCTTGTAACTGACGGATCTTCTCCTCGATGGTATCCTTGGTCACCAAAGCGAAGGTATGAACGGAAGATTTCTGGCCGATGCGGTGCAGCCGGCCGATGGCCTGTTCCTCAGCTGACCGGTTCCACCAAGGTTCTGCCACGAAAACGGTATCCGCCGCCGTCAGATTCAAGCCGACCCCACCCGTCTTCAGGGTCATTAATAGTACCTTGCAGCGGGGATCGCCTTGAAAACGGCCGACTACGGCTGCCCGATCCCGCGTAGCCCCGGTCATCACTTCAAAATCTACCCCCGCATCTCCCAAAGCGTTTCCCAGCAGTTCAATTCCGGCGATAAAATTGAAGAATACTACACACTTGTGGCCATTCTCCACGGCCTCAAGGACTGCATCGGCCAAAACCGGAATCTTGGAAGAAGCAATCGCGCCATCGCTCAGGCTTTCAGGAACCGAGGCAATACGACGTAGCTCGGTAAGTGCCTGCAACAGTTCGAATTGCGCTCCTTTTACCCCTTTTTCCCGAACCGCCAGACCTACTGTCTCCGCATAATACCGCCTCCGCCGTTCATAGAAAGCCGCATGTTCCGCTTCCATTTCCACAATCAGCATCTGGTCAATGCGGTCCGGCAGTTCGGAAAGCACTTCTCCTTTCAAGCGCCGCAGGATGAAGGGAGCAATCTTCCGGCGCAACTGCTCCATGGCCTCCCGGTCACCGTCGTGCTGGATGGGCACGGCATAGCGTCGGTTGAACTCTTCGGCCGATCCCAGCATGGCGGGATTCAGGAAACGCATCAGCGCAAACAACTCTCCCAGATTGTTTTCCACCGGCGTTCCGCTGAGCGCGAAATGATGGTCGGCCTTAAGCAGCAACACTGCCTGGGCCATCTTGGCCGACAGATTTTTCACATGCTGCGATTCGTCCAGGATAACCGTATCAAACTCCGCAGCGGAAAGGATCTCGATATCATTCCTGACGATGGCATACGTGGTCAGGATCACCTGCGCCTGCCTCGTGGCTTCCCAGTTACGGTCGGTACCGTAATAGGTCCCCACCGAAATAGCGGGGGCGAAACGCTTCCACTCCGCCTGCCAGTTGAACAGAAGACTACGGGGCATTACAATCAGAACCGGGAGACCGCCTTCTTTCAGGATGCGGGTAATCAGGGCAATGGTCTCCACGGTCTTTCCCAGGCCCATATCATCGGCCAGGCAACCGCCCATTTCGTTGTCATACAGGTATTGAAGCCATTTGACACCCTCTTTCTGATAAGGCCGGAGATCGGCCTTGAGGGTGGCCGGATTCCGGAGGCGTCGGCCTGGCAAAGCGTTGAATCCTTCATAGAAAGCACGGCTTCGCTTAAAGATGCCCTGATCCGGCACCTCGGAGAGCAGTGCCGCCACTTCCGGAAGATCAAAGAAGGATATCTTGATTTTTCCACCTTTGGCGCTGCGGGAAACCAGCCGTTCCAGGCGGTACACATAGTCGGCATCTACAATGAGTCGGTCCCCTCCTGCAATCTGGATATAGCGGTTCTGCCGATACTGGGAAAGGAAATCAGAGAGCGAAAGAGACGCCCCTTCCAGTTCCACCTCGCCTTTCCCCTCCAAATAGTCTATACCGGAGAATGTGCTGATTTTCAATTTGGGCGTGGTCTTTCGAATCTGAAAAGCACCCAGTTTATCGGCTCCCAATAACACATAGTCCTTCGACAGGGAAGCCAGATGGCCGATCAGGAAAGGCTCCGCCACATCGGGAGGCAGAATGAAAAAGCCATCTTCCTGGTAGACCTCCCTGGCCGACTGCCGGGAAGGGCTGCAAGCGGCGATACACTTAAGCATGTCCTTGACGAGGGCAGATGTATCCGAGTACGAAACCTTCCTTGCGCGCAATGATCCACCAGGAGTAAACCGGACAAGCACCGAAGGAGAGAAATCCTCCAGAAACTGCATGGAAATCCCCGGAACCGATTCTGTGACACGAAGGTAAAGCGATTTTTCCTCATCCACTTTCTCAAACACAAGCGTTGGACGGGTACTCTCGGGAGTATCCTCCCATTCGCAGCTGTCCATGCGTATGTTGTCATAGGAAGACAAGACCACTGAAAGAAACAACTCCACCTGCTCGCGGGGAACGCCCTGCTTCAAGTCCTTGAGAAGATGGTAGTTCTCTCCGATCGGCATCAATTCCACGAGTTCATGCGACTCCGTTACAGCATAACTGTCCGTCAGAAGCCTGAACACTTTGAATACCGGAAGAGACTTATCTTGTTGCGGGACCAAATCCCATACCGGGATGAAACGATTCCCTTCCTGATGCAGTTCCAGCCTCAGGGTGTATATCCCTTGGAGTACTTTGATTGGTTCACCATCCTTATCCAGCAGATCCGGACACTCTACCAGATGGCGCATGAGCTGCGGATATTCATCCAACTGGAGTTCAGAGGACAAACCGCCCCAGGAAACGCGCCTGCCCATCTCGGATCGGATGGCATGGACGCACCGCAAAAGCGAAAAAAGGGCGCCCTGGAAGCGCCTGTAATCCGGTAATACTTCCTCCCCCTTTTCATTCAATATCTTCAATACGGCCTTCCCTTCCCCGGTCTCCTCCAACCTGAGCACCACTTCGGAGACACTACCAGCCTGGGCCGGAGAACGTCTTTTCCTGAAAGACGACAAAAACTCTGACATCTCGGTGAAACTGATAAAACTATTCTCCTGCAAGATAGCAAAGAATCACCGGTTATGCAAAACTTTTGAAGCCGATTGCCTCAATTCGAGAAACTTCTTCATCCGTCAACCAGCCATCCTCGTAAAGAATACGGACCGTCGGAAGATAGCGGGAACCGGACATCCCGTCATAGATTCGTGCTAAACGATAATTGAAAGAGTCCGTAGCCTTGAACAGTTTGATAAACTGCTTGTGCCACGGGCCCTCAACCGGGAACCCATTCTCTTCCTGGTATGGTCCTTCATGATCAACCTGCTTACTTGATATTCGGGCCATCTTCTCTACATAAGCCTTGCACTCCCGCTCCAAGGCGGTGTGAATTAACTCTCGACAAATGCGCTTGTCCGCTTTCGATAATTCTTGCATAGTACTTAACACTTCTATATTTAAAAATGAGCCCCAACCTGGGTAAGAGCAAGTTTCCTAGCGGACCATGCCGGGGCAATCGGCCGATGCACGTTCATTCTTAGTCGTTGAACCTATCGGCCGCATCGGCACAGGTTTCCAGGTCCAGAAGTTCGGGGTCGAACAGTTCATCTTCACCGGCGTACCACGCGAGATGCTCACGTTCATCCTTTGTTAAACGCTTGCCTGCCAGGCGCTTTTGATGAATATCGCAGAGCTCTTCGTAGCCCCAGATGCCCCCGCAATCCTCCGGAGGACAGGCGCGTTTGCCGCTAATGAACCGGATGGTCCTCTGCTCGCCATCCTCATACTCGTCGATAGAGGACAGCCGGACCTCATGTTCCCAGCTATCGCCAAAATCGTATTCAAAGATGATGTGCTTCCCCTTATCGGCAAGCACCTGAGCAATGGTATAGTCCTCCTGGTTGTAATGGCGGATTCCCCTATGACTGAATCCTTCCATGTCCCCATCCCGCTGATAAAAAGGCTCAAAATAAGAATCTACGCCCTTTCGGAACTGATTCAGATGATACCCGCTCCAGCCCATGACATCAATGATTAATTCTGCGAGATGACGCAACGTGATGTTTGACGGCACCTCTATCTTCCTCCAAATGGACGGGCGGATGTCTTTCAGCGTAATACGCATGATGTATTTCCGAATATCCTCTGACGGGAGGAAATGAGGATAATCCTCCTCTGTGTACTTCTTATCTTCGGAAACAGGTGTCATCCCGGCTTCGGAAAGCATTTTCTTTTTCAGCGTCTCCAGAAATGCCGATGCCTCTGCTTGGCTACGGCCGGTCAAACGCATCAACTCCTGAATAAGGTCTTGTTCGGGATTGTTCATAATGGAAAGGATTAAAACGTATGACTATACCGCCGCTCAATTTCCGGCCAATTGACGATGTTCCACAGCGCCTTTAGGTAGTCGGGCCGACGATTCTGATAATCAAGGTAATACGCGTGCTCCCAAACATCGAAGGTCAGGAGGGGCCGGAGGCCCTTCTCCACGGGGTTGTGCGCCCCCGGTTCCTGGGTGATGACGAGGGTGCCATCGGCCTGGGCCGATAACCATACCCATCCGCTGCCGAAAAGGCCTGCGCCCTTGGCCACGAACTCTGCCTGAAAGGCCTCGAAGGAGTTCCACTGTTTGGTGATTTGGGCGGCTAATGCGCCCTCTGGGACATTGCCTTCCAAAGGCGCCCGGAACTGCGTGAAATACAGATTGTGGTTCAGAATCTGCCCGGCGTTGTTGAACACGGCTCCATCGACCTTGCAGACGATTTCCTCCAGGGACAGCCCCTCGAAGGACGATCCAGGCAGCAGCGCATTGAGGTTGTTCACATAGGCCTGCAGGTGCTTGCCGTGGTGAAAGGAGAGAGTCTGGGCGCTAATTACCGGCTCCAGAGCGTTCAGTGCGTATGGTAAAGTGATGAGGATAAACATATGTGGTTCAATTCATTTTCCACACAAAAATACTCATTTGCACCGAATAATACAAGAATGCCCGCAGAATAATCTACGGACTTGCACATTACGACCGGACGGACATATATCCAACCGAAGGCTGACCGCTTTTTCCCCGCCCGATTTGCTGGAGTTCCAAGAAGTTGCTATCTTTGCACAGCCCAGAGCACCAGCCGAAAATGAATACGGAATTCTTACACGTCACCGCCGCTGAGTATGTCTCCGGCTATTTGCTGAAGCTCACCTTCAGTAATGGCGACGTGCGCATTTTCGACTTCTCCAGCATCTATAACAAGGGCATTTTCACGAAACTCCAGAATCTGGAGTATTTTCGCAATTACACCCTCGACGGCTGGACTGTCGATTGGAATAATGAGATTGGATTTGCGCCTGAATACCTCTACGAACAAGGGGCCCCGGCCGATCACTTTTCGTAAAACCTGTGCAGCACCTTGCAATCTTTTTAACGAAATAGCTCCCCCAGCGTCACCACCCGCTGAACGCATTCTGCATGCTCGTTGCGCTCCAGACCCTTCGTGGTCACCAGCGTAACTATCACGTTTTTGTCCGTTCCCGTCTCGCGCGTCAAGGCTTCCACCCGCCGCTCGATGTCCGCTTCATCTTTCGCCGTCATCGCGTATGGCTGGCTCCAGAAGCGCATCTCGCACACGTTTATCACCTTGTCCGCACGGTCTATCAGCATATCTATCTGCGCCCCACGGCTCTTCACCTTCTTGCCCGTCTTGGGGTCCACGGTTTCCTTGGCTTTTGAGAACCATGAGAACACCTCTGCCGATGAATAACTTATTCACAACAAACTGATTATCTGTGTACAATTCACAATGACATCATTGTCATTCAGCATACAAATAGATACGCTTTTTTCCAATACCAGCCAAGAAAACCTGCACGAAACTGGTCGCGAGACTGACATTTTTAACACATCAGCGACCACTTTCAAGCACAAATCTCATAAGGAAGCCAACAAAAAAAGGCTGCGGGCGGCTGGAGCCAAGCTGGCGTGACTAGAGGCGGAGCCGGAAGGAACGCGAGCTTGACCGCTTTCCTTTGGGTGGGTGGTCGCGGAAGTGTCGACTGCCTCCGCTCTGCAGCTGCGCTTCGGCGACCGGGTGGGCATATAACCAGCCGAAGGCAGACAGCTTTTCTTTTCAATCGACACCACAAAACCAGCGCTAATGGATCAACTGCCGTCGTTCACTATACAATTTTCGTCACCAACTCCCCTATTGTCTTCCTCGCGCCGTGCATGGGAGAAGGCTGGCTTTCCGGAGCGGGATAGCCCACATTAATCATGGCCACGAGGTCATAGCCGTCGGTGGCGGGAAGGATGTCGTGCAGGAGGGCCGGGTCGAAGGAGCCGACCCAGAGGGTGGAGAGGCCCTCGTTCTCCGCCGCCAACATCAGATACGTGGCGACGATGGCGGCGTCCACCTCGGCGCCGTTCTTGCCGTCGTAGCGCCTCACCCACGCGTCCGCAGGCCGGCAGCCCACGACCAACAGCAGCGGCGCGCCATAGTTGGAGCGCGTCACGCCCTTGATGGCCTCCAGCGTCTCCGGACGGGAGACTGCCCAGATATGCACCGGCTGCTTGTTCACCGCCGTCGGCGCCATCCGCCCGGCCTCCAGGATCCGGTCCACCTTCTCCGGCTCAACACACCGCGCCGCAAATGCGCGGCAGGAATAGCGGCGATTCAGAACGTCATTGAATTCCATCTTTCTCCTGTTTTTTCATCATCTCCTCCAAGTACCCGTCCTGGCCATAATCCTTGGGATGTTTACCCCACTGCGGAATAAATACTTGGCCGCAGAATAGCCAGATTGCTTTCAAAAACTTCTTCATCCCATTACCTCAAAACATCCTCCTCCCCCAGCGGCGCATACGCCCCCTCCTTCACCGCCAAAACAACCGTTCCACTTTCAAGTGCACTAATCGAATGCCACTGGCCGATGGGAACGTTGATAGCAACGTTGGGACCATTGGGCGACAGCTCGATGGCATCCGTACACATCCGTTCCAAATCATCATAGAACTCCTCCACCACGCGGCCACGCAGACACACTACCATCTCAGAAGTATGCCGATGCCGATGAATTCTCTCCGGCGATCCAGGCTCGATGGCGTTGAGAATCCGTTGTGACTGATCCTCCGGAGAATTCCGCAAATCCAGATGCATCCGCAAAAGAGGCGTCGCTTTAGCCTTGGCAGATAGCTCATCGAGTATTTGTTTGCCGATAATCACTCTATCTTATCTTCCGGGCCGATGGGCACGCTTCAGCCTCACCAGAGGCTCCGAGGTACTCTGTGTTATGCAAAAGCCGATTACCTGTCTTCCATCTCCACGTAATCCCGTTCCCCGAACACATTCAGATATGCGGGGCGGATGATGCGCCGGTCTTCGAAGTTCAGCTCTTCAATTCGGTGCGCGCACCAGCCGACTATCCTTGCCATCGCAAAGATGGGGGTATATAACTCTCGGGGAATCCCAATCATTTCATAGATAAAACCAGAGTAGAAATCCAGATTGGCACAAATAGGGCGCTGCGACTTACGGTGTTCGGTAATACACTTTATCCCCCGCTCCTCAATGCGGCATAAAAACTCATATTCCCTGGTGCGTCCCTTCTCCCTGGCCAACTCACCGGCCATCTTCTTCAGATTCACTGCACGTGGATCACTCAATGTATAAACAGCATGCCCAAGTCCGTAAATCAAACCACTCCTATCATACGCCTCCTTATTCAGCATCCGCTTCAGATATATATCTATCTCAGCATCATCACTCCAATCCATAATCACCTCTCTCAGATGCGTGAACATATCGGCCACCATAATATTGGCGCCGCCATGCAAGCGGCCTTTCAAAGAGCCGATACCCGCTGCTATAGAAGAATACGTATCCGTCTTTGAGGAACTGGTCACACGTACCGTAAAGGTAGAGTTATTACCGCCGCCATGCTCGGCCTGTGTAATCAGCAACAGGTCCAGCATCTGGGCATCCATGGGCGTGTAATCATTCTTCAGCATGTAAAGGAAATTCTCCGCCAAAGACAGATTCTCCTGGGGATGACGTATATGCAACCCTTTTCCCTGAACGGAATGCCG
>Ga0265298_10005447_pt1 | contig 15973 bp, 10 predicted proteins | sample AusTroGonzalo_MG_3_FD_193486 | JGI IMG/M metagenome (GOLD analysis project Ga0265298, IMG submission 193486) | Bovine rumen microbial communities from tropical cattle in Woodstock, Queensland, Australia - Gonzalo_01 | ecosystem: Host-associated > Mammals > Digestive system > Stomach > Rumen ... | reverse complement strand
GACTGTATTGTTCTTTACCATCATGCAGTTTGTCCCACAGGATTGGCACGTAGTGTTACGCCTTGCCATCAATACAGCGCTTATATGCGCCTTTGTAGGGCACATCCTTTATCATGATTTGCCTCTAAAGTCGCTTCCTGTAATAGGAAAGTATTTCCGTTAGGATTATATTTAGCTTAGTCACCTTTGCCTCATCCAGATAGTCTCCATGACCTGTTCAGACTATCTCTATGACTCATTCAGATAATCTCTTAGGGGGTATAGAGACTATCTCCATGACTTGTTCAGACTATCGGAACAACTCATAGAGATATAGGGAACAACGCAAAGGGCACATAGGGCTGAGTTTAGGCTTTTTACTCTTAGTTCCTAAAAGTAAGCAGAAATTACGCCTATCAGTCTATTATTATGAAAAAAAGTTGTATCTTCGCATTCCTAAAATTAAAATAGCGTAATGAACGAGATACAGATTATACAAAGCAAAATATATGAAATTCGAGGTCAACGAGTGATGCTGGATAGAGATCTAGCAGAGTTGTATCATGTGACAACAGGTAATCTAAACAAGGCTGTAAAAAGAAATATAAGAAGATTTCCACCTGACTTTATGTTTCAATTAGACAAAGAAGAGTTCACAAAACTGAAGAATGATTTGATATTCCAAAATGGAATTTCAAGTTGGGGTGGCACACGAAAACTACCATTTGCGTTTACAGAACAAGGGCTAGCAATGTTATCAGGAATACTCAATAGTGATATTGCCATTGATGTTAACATATCTATTATGCGTGCCTTTGTAGCACTTCGTCGTATGGCAGCCACTTTACCCAATACAGCATCTGATGTTGCTCAGCTGCGTAAGGACTTTGAAGAACTGAAACTGGATATTGAGGATATCTTACGCGACCAGAACGAAATTAACGAAGATACACGACTTCAACTAGACGCCATCAGCACCGCATTAGCTGCTCTGCAATCCAAAGAACCAAAGCAGAAACCTAGACGCAAAATAGGGTTTATTCAAGACGAGGAATAATCAACTTGCAAAATAAATTATTTAAGCTGATTCTTGCCCAAAATCAAGTTGTTTTTTGCTCAAAAACAAGCTAAAAAGAATTCAGCCTCAATATCAGTCACCTATCACCCTCGTCCTTCCCTTACTGCAGCCATACTCTAGCCATACCCGCGGAGGAGCTTAGGAGCAGGCTAGGAGGAGCTTAGGAGGAGGTAAGGAGGAGGCTAGAGCGAAAAACCTGTTTTATTCCCCAGTCAACAAAAAAAATCAACTTGCAAAATTAATTATTTAAGTTAATTCTTGTCCAAAATCAAGTTGATTTTTGCTCAAAAACAAGCTAAAAACCATCCGTATTCAGCCTTCATACTTTTAGTCCTTTCTGCTCTGTCACATTACCCTCTACCTCAAGGCTAAAAAAGTGGCACACGTGCCAACTTTTCAGTGCAATATCATAATTACCACAATTAGGCTGCAAAAAGCAAGAAGCCTGACAGACAAACCAATCTTAAATATTCATTAACACTAAAAGTTTTTCCGGACATCTATAGTTTGTATTATAAAAAACGCTATCTTTGTAGCGCAATATTGCAAAAAATATGCACCTAAATATAATTGCCAATGAACTAAACAATAGAAATTAGACATAATAGGAAAAAGCGTTAGCTTGGATTCTTGTTCTTCGATAATCGCCAAATTATAAAAGAGCTACAAGAGTAAAAGACTAATGCTCACGTCAGTTAGGCGTGGGCTTTTACTCGTTTAGGTAGCAATGGTGTTTGGCGATACCTCGAAGAACGTAGACGAAGTTGAAGTCCACGTTTTCTTTTTGCCTTTTACCACTCCGTATTGCCCCCGTTTTGTTTCAGAATCAGCACTTAAGGCCAATGACATAAAAATGTCATCGATTGTTTCGGCAAAAAAGACAAATATACCTTCGAAATAAACCAAAACATAATTTACAAACTGAACTTTATTACATTATGAAACGAAAACATTTAACTCTCATCTTGCTGGCCCTATTGACCAGCAGTATCGTGTATGCGGAGAACTACGACTTTGCCATAACGCCGCTTTCGTACGCCATCACGTCTTCAAATACAGTGACGGTTATGGGACCGTATGGATATGACCTATATGATTATGATGCACCGCCGTTTTCGTTGGTTATTCCTTCGGAAGTAACATACAACGATGTGACATATAGTGTGACCGCCATTGCAGATAGGGCCTTTTATACTCCTAACTACCCATTTTCCAATGACATTACTTCATTGACAATTCCAGAATCCGTAACATATATCGGCGAACTTGCTTTTGCCCATAATAGAATTTCCGAAGTTAATATTCCAGCCTCTGTTGAATATATCGGAGCAGATGCTTTTGGCGGCACTTGGGCATATCATTACGGTCCAGACAACGAGGATTATTGGGATGTTAATTATCCGATGACCTATAACGTAAGCAGTGACAATCAATATTATTCGTCATACAATGGGATATTATACGATAAGGGACAAACCAAGCTCATCGATTGCCCTAATGGATATTCTGGTGACATAAGACTACCATCTACACTCAAAGAGATACCTTCTGGAGCCTTTAGCGGCAGGAACAACCACAACCTATATATTAACGACTTGTCAAAATTCTGCGAGATTGATGTCACAGGATACATAGGCTATTATGGGGGAGGTTTATACGGCATGATTAGCAAGATTTATTATTGGGGCATGCTTTCGGGTACAAATTATAATCAATGGGTTGAACTGCAAAACTCCCTTGCCATTCCATCCGATGTTACAAGAATAGGGCGTGGCATCTTCTATGGCTGCAAGCAATTCACAGGCGTTTCTTTCCCAACGATGGGAGTTACAGAGATAGGAGATTATGCCTTTGCCCACACAAAGATTACAAATGTCACATTGCCTGCTTCTGTCCAAAGCATCGGGCAGAATGCTTTTAATGAACAATGGACAGAACAGGCTGGTTTTATCGGATACGATGAAGACGGAGATCCAATTTATGAAACAATCACATGGACAATGGCCATGTCTTCACTGACCATTCCCCAAAGTGTTCAAAGCATCGGCAGCAATGCATTCAACCTCAAAGGCGGTGCGAAGGTAACAAGTAAAAGCAACGCTCCAAATGATATTGCAAGCGGCGCCTTCAAGAATGCCTCCAATTGTACCTTAGCTGTAGGACAAGGGTTGCAAAGCGTTTACTCACAAAAGACAGGATGGAATGAGTTCGGTACAATTACAGAGGAAGACATTACACCATACGTCGATGGTGAAATATTCACCGCAACGACAGCAGAAGGCTTGGAAATGACATTCAATGTTCTGAGTGCAGCAAACAAAACAGCACAAGTTGGTGATGGGGTAAATCCTGCCATTGACCAATCTTTTGATGGCGATCTCGTCGTTCCTTCAGAGATTAATGGCTTAAGTGTAACAGATGTTGGTTGCTATGCTTTCTATAATTGCCAAAAACTTCAATCTGTAACAATTAGGGAAGGTGTTATTAGATTGGGAAAATGGGGTAGAGAAGGCAATACAACCTATGGACCTTTCTTCTCCGCAAAAGTGATTGGCCCCATAACAATGCCAAGTACATTAACATACATTGGGATGAACACTTTTAGAGGGGCTAATATAGGAAAGATAACGATACCTCCAACAGTTACAGATCTTGAGTCGTGTGCATTTTATTATGCAAATATCGGAAGTTTAGATATTCCATCATCCGACGAAGCGCTTGGCTATGGTTGCGAGAAGGTATCGGGAGATAATTGGACAGCATTTGGACATACAAATATAAGGACATTTACATTGGACAGAAGTTTCAATAACGGGTCGAGTTACTCCATTCCCCCTTTCCATTATGCGACAATAGGAAAGTTACATGTTGGCCCCAATGGCTACGCCCATAATTCATTGTCTCAGTGTACGGTAATAGATTATTATCCCAAAGTGGAAGAAGAACTTGTAAAGGGAAGTTTCTTTTATTCATATTATTCTGTTTATGCGGGCAATTCCAACTGCCAAAACCTATTCCTTCCCGAAGGATATATTACTATAACGTCAGTTCCCAAGGGAACTCAACACATATCAATTCCTTCAACCGTTACAAGTATTGCCGAAGATGCGTTTTCTGAAACATATCTTTCAAGCGTAACAGTTTATATTAGAGAGCCCTTACCCATAGGTGAGAACACCTTTGACAGACGTTTCTATGCCACTCTCTACGTTCCTAAAGGCTGTAAAGCCACTTACGAGGATGCGGAGTATTGGAATGAATTTAAGGAGATTATAGAAACCAATACCGTTAATGTTGGCAGCACAGGCTTTGCAACCTATTGTTCTCCCAATGCCTTGGACTTCTCTGGCGTTACAGACATTAAAGCTTACGTAGCCAGTGATTTTGACTCAGGAACAAACACATTGACGCTGACACGAGTGACAGAAGTGCCTGCGGGGGAGGGACTCTATATCGTTGGTACTGCTGGTAGCTATGAGATTACTGAAACCACAACAGATGCGGTTTACTCCAATCTGCTGAAAGGTGTGACTCGGGCTGCTACCATTTCTCCGACAGATGGTTCTAACACGAACTTCATTCTTTCTAACGGCTCTCATGGCGTAGGCTTCTATACGGTTTCTGCTGAAGGAGAATTGGCAGGTGGGAAGGCATACTTACAACTGCCCACGGCAAATGTGGCTGGTGTGAAAGCCCTGAACCTTGTATTCGACGATGATAATGCGACAGGTATAGACACCAATCCCACCCTTTCAAAAGGGGATGGCGCTATTTACAATATCGCAGGACAGCGGGTTAGCAAGACTCAAAAGGGATTGTATATTAACGAAGGCAAAAAGGTATTCATCAAATAAAAAAACATAGAATTATGAAAACTATATATAAAGCCCCAAAGATGATACAGGTCACACTCCATACGAGACACCTTTTTTCAACATCCACATTAAATGCAAAAGTTTACACAGACGAATCACAAGATGTAGGCAATGCTTTGGTAAAAGAAAGCTCATCTAGAAACATCTGGGATGAAGAATGGTAAAAATCCCTAGGTATTTTATGGACTACAGCTAGTAATACCTAAACAATGACAGCAGCGATGGCCTCACATGAAGCCATCGTTGTTGTTTTTTTGAGTTTCTATGGATGGACTTTTGGCAAAGAAACTGATGGAAATAGAACAAAGAAAAAAGGCGGAATTATTTATTGTGCCCCTTAAAAGCAAATAGCGATACGGCGTTTCTCTGGGAGTGAAAGGCCGTTTCTCTCATAGCAACATGCCGTTTCTCTTTTTGTGAAAGCTGTGGAAACGAGAATGCGCAAAAAAAACCTCTCAGCGGTTGAGCTGAGAGGCTGGTGGAAGACATGTTATTCGGACATATCTTTTAGTTCTCCTTTTTACCGCTCTCCTCAAACACGCGTTGCAGTTCTTCCTTTGGAGGCAGGGCTTTCAGAAGTTCAGGATCCATTTCGTCAGCAGTCTTGTAGGTGGCAACACCCATTGGCTGCTTGAAGTCCTGCATGATATATCCAGCATACTCCTTGTCGGCATGCCTGCAAAGGATGATGCCGATGGGGGCTTCTTCGTGACTGCGACGGTCGTCATCGTTCAGTATTCGCAGATAGGCACTCAGTTGTGCAAGATAGCTCACCTTGAAACCACCATTCTTCAACTCAAACACTACGGTACGATTTAAATCTCGGCAAAAGAACAAGAGGTCTATCCAGTGGTCATGCCCAAGTTTGTCGAAATGAACCTGACTGCCGCAGAAAGAGAACCCACGTCCAAAGGTCATGATAAAGTTCTTTACATTATGAACGATATTACTCTCTATCACTCTTTCGTCTACATCCTCGTCGTGCATGCCCAACTCTTCTACATTGATATAGTCCAGCAGATATTCATCCTTGAACATGCGGATGGCTCGATATGCCTGCTTGTAGTCGGGGATGGCAGCAAGGAAATTGTTGGGCATCTTGTCCTGATGATGATAGAGGTCTTGCTTGATGGCCTTCTCCAAATCCTCTACGGTAGGCTTATAAGTATCTGCATACTTCATGTAGAAGACGCGCTCGTCGTAGGCTTTCGCCTTTGCGAGAATGGCGATGTGATGTGTAAAGCTGATGCTCAGGAACTCACGCAACGGGAAATCGGGCATGTTTGCTAATTGTAACTGGCGAATTTCGCGGTCTTCGGCAAATTCGGCAGTCGCAACTGCCGAATTAGTGTTAATTTCTGTAAATTTATCAGTCGCAACTGATGAATTGGAACTCAACTGCGGAATTTCATCAGTTCCAACTGATGAATTGGATTCTAACTGCCTCCATTCCTCATAAAAAGTACGCATATTGCGCATACTGGTTGCAGAAAAACCACGTAATCCAGGCAGTTCCTGCTTCAATTGGTTGCTGATAGCCTCGATAGCTCCTTGTCCCCAATTCTTCTTTCGGGTGTTTGCGGACACGTATCTGCCAATACCATAATAAAGTGCCAGTTGTTCCTGATTGACAGCTCTTGCGGCACGTGCCTGACTTTGCAGTATCGCGGTTTTGATGACATCCACCGCGTTTTGATATTGCTTTATATTGCTCATTGTTCGTACTTATTGTTATCGATGTGTCATGGGAGTTCCTGTATATACAGGCGAATGCTCACGTAATGAATACAAAGATACGAATTAATTTATGTACGCACAAAGGAAAAAAGAATTATTTATTGCGCCCCATAAAAGCAAATAGCAATACGCCGTTTCTCTAATAAATATACGACCTGTGAATGAAGTCCGATGGCGGATGAAAGATGTGAATTGAAATTATTGGATTTTCGCAAAAACAGGTAATATATACCCCGACAGGCTTTGAGAGCCGATGGTTATCGTGCTGAAGGCACGGTATATGTTTGTGCGATATGTACCTTTCATGTACCTAACATATACCTAACATCTCTGTCAAAATTTTGAATCATAAGGTACATATAAGGTATATGTTAGGTACATGTTTAGACAACATGTACCGTCTGATAAGAACGATAACCATCGGGAGTAAAGCCTCGTTGGGGTATATGTTGGCATTTAATGATAGCAATACTAGATTTTGGACTCTAGCTTCAACTATTGTTCTGTAAAATAATTTGACAACAACAAAATCGGGTTTGCTTTCATCACAAAGCTATTAGGCATAAAATTATTGCTCCCTCACTTGGGCACAAAATTTTCCTAGTGAGGGAGCAAATTTTCTCTGGCGTGGCAGTAAAATGAGCCAGGAAACGATTTTGGGAATAATCCTTACAGTTTTATTCCTTGGCTGCAATTCTCTCTAAGGTCTGATATACTTGCATCAGACCGCGGGGAACGTGGAAGCATCCCTTCCACTTGCCGCCTTTCAGCGTGAGTAACACCTCGCCTCTGCGGTTCAGATATCCGAACCATTCGGGATATTCGGGATCCATGAAGTGACTCCAGACGTATTCATGAATGCGCATGAACCAATCCAGGCATTCCTTGTTCCCTGTCAGCTCGTAGCCCTTGATCATGGTGATGAGGGTCTCGATGTGAACCCACCACAGTTTCTGGTCCCACTCCAATTGCTGCAGGGGACGTCCCAGCCTGTCCATAAAGTAGAAGATGCCTCCGTACTCTTTGTCCCAACCGTATTCAGCCTCGCGCAGGGCTATGTGTACGGCTTTCTCTATAAGGTCCTTACGTCCTAAGCGTTTGCCCAGGTCCATAATGAACCACATGGCCTCTATGGCATGACCGGGGTTGAGCAGACGACCCTCGTGACAATCGACAAGCTTGCCATCCTTGCTTACGTGTTCTACTATCAAGTCCAGTTCGGGGCGATAGAAAACATCCAGCACCTCGTGCAGGCAGATGTCTATGGTCTCCTTCAGGAACTCGGGTGGGAGCAGGTCCTCAATCTCCAATGCCACGTTGCACAGAATCATGGGCAGAGCGAAGTCCTTTAGGGCACGTGCTCCTGGGGCAGCCTTGCTCCATTTGCCTTTGGGATTGTTACGTTTGGAGAGTACGATATCAAAGGTCTTCTTGGCAATGTCGGCATACTCCTGCTTTCCTGTAGCCTTATAAAGTTGACCAAAGGCGATGACGGCAAAGGTATAGGAGAAGATGTTGTAGGGCTCTACCAAGGGACGTCCCTGTCGGTCTAACGAGAAGTACCAGTTCAACTGACCGTCATGCCCGTACTTCTTCAGGAACCCGGCACCCTGGATGGCTGCATCCAGCCATTCCTGTTTTTTCTCTACCTTATTATATAGGGTAGCCAGCATCCATACTTCACGGCCTTGCAGCCAGATGAACTTGTCGGTGTCGTACACTTCACCGTTACGTTCTATGCAGGTGAAGTAGCCACCATATTCCTTGTCAATACTATTCTGCATCCAGAAGGGCATCACCCTGTCCAGCAGTTCGCTCTTATACTGAGCAGCCAATTTCTTAAAGTCCTGTTTCATGATACTTACTATTTGACGATTTACTATTTACAATTTATTTACGATTTATCTCCCCTCGCCTTTAGGAGAGGGGCTGGGGGTGAGGCTGGAGCAGGCTAATGCAACCAAAACACTTATTACAATGCCGGTTGCCCCGAAGAGGAAGAAGTTGGCATCGGTGAAGAGGTACATCAGCAGCACCACCACTTCGCCGGCAATGAAGCCCGTCAGCGCCGACCACCCCTTGATGCGCGGGATAAAGACTGCCATTACGAAGAGGCCGCCCAGGCCGCTTGTGAGCAATCCTAATATGGTATTGAAGTAGTCCAATAGCGAGGTGATATCCCATGTCGCCATCAGCAGGGCAATGCCCAAGCCTATCAAGCCGCTGACGATACAGGTCCAACGTGCCACACGCAGCAGGGCAGCGTCCTTGATACTGGGACGGAATCGCTGGATGAAGTCAACGCTGAAGGCTGTGCTGACGCTGTTGATATTGCTGGAGATGGTACTCATGGTTGCCGCAAAGATGGCAGCAATCAGCAGTCCTGCTATACCCGCCGGCATCTGGCTCATCATAAAGAAGGGGAAGATAGCATCGCCCTGCTGCATGGTGATGTCCAGGCTCTGGGGATGTGTCTTATAGAAAGTATAGAGACCTGTGCCGATGAAGTAGAAAGCCACAGAGATGAACACGCTCATGAAGCCGTTCACCAGGATGCTTCGACCGGCACTCTTCTCGTCCTTGGTGGTCATGTAGCGCTGTATGACGGTCTGGTCGCTGGTATAGGAAATCAGGTTGTTGGCAATGCCGCCACCCAAGATAGCAACCCAGAAGGTGACACGACGGTAATCCCAACTCCAAACAAAGAGACGCATCTTGTCGTTGTCCACTGCCATCTGCCAAGCTCCCGAGAAGCCTCCTTCTGTATTGCTCCAGAGATATAAGGCTGCGAAGATGGCTCCGCCCACCAGGATACAACCCTGCACTACATCCCCCCAGATGACGGCCTCCACACCGCCCATGGTGCAGTAGATGATGGTAACCAGGCCCATCAGCACAATGCATAGGTAGATGTCTATACCTGTTACAGCTGTCAGTGCCAATGAGGGCAGGTACAGCACCAACGCCATGCGTGCCACCATGAAGACGCAGAACAGAGCCGATGCCATCAGACGGGTGGCAGCATTGAAGCGTTCCTCCAATATGGCGTAGGCTGAGGCGGCCTTGCTCCGGCGGAAGTAGGGCAGGTAGTACCAGATAACGGGGAAACCCACCAGAGGAATCATCCACAACATGGGGTAGTAGGTCCAGTCGGTAGCGTATGCTTTGGCAGGTATGGCCATATAGGTGATGGCGCTCAGCATAGTAGCATAGATACTGATGCCCGCTGCCCACCAGGGCACTCGACCGCCACCCTTGAAGAAGTCCTCCGCTCCGTTCTCGCGTTGCATAAAGTAGATGCCCATTCCCAGCATAGCCAGCAGATAGAAAGCCAGCACCGTCCAGTTGGCAAAACCAAAGTGTGTATCGTGTTTTAGTTCTATGCGTGAGACCTGTGCCGACCGTATGCCTGGCATTGTCTCGCCACCGCTGTAGAACCAGCCTCCTTCGAATGGTGTCAGTGCAGCCCCTGCTCGTGCCAGTGCCGTATCGCCGGAGAAGGTAGTCCAGGAGTCGGTAATGGTATGGTACACCAGCACATCCTGACGGAACTTATACCAGGCAGGTTCATGGCGCAAGTACAGGCTGTCTTGCTTACCCTGTATGGCAGACAGGAAGATGTCATAGTCCACACCGCCAAAGAACAGGATGTGACTGTACCCGCATGGGGTGGCGCAGGAGCCGACAATGGCCTGCGGTCCCATTGAACATTGAACATTGACCATTGAACATTGTTCTATGATGGCGGGAGCCGTTTCCTGCCATTCGAGCGTTTTCAGGTTCAGTCTGAGGCCATGCAGATAGACAGAGGCACTTCCCCAAACGGGGAGCGGGGAGGGGGCTGTGTATCCTCCGAAGATGTACAGCGCCTTCCCTTCGGGAGCATTCTGCACAGCCATGCAGGGTTGGAGTCGTCCTGCTTCAGGCAGTTCGCACAGCTTCACCCATTCCTTGCCGTCGGGCCAGTCCAGGGCATATACATCCTTGTTGGGGATACCATTGCTCTGTCCGCCTGCCACAAATATCCTGTCCGTTCCATAACATGCTGCAAAGTTGTCAAGTGGCTTAGGCAAGTTTGGGAGAGGTTTTTTGAATTTTGAATTTATTGATTTTGAATTCTCGAAAGTGGTTTCGGCTTCCGAACCACTTTCGGAGGTCCCCCCAATAAAAACCGTCCCCTCCGGCACCGCTACGCTGGCACCGTATGCCTTGGGGTAGAAGACTTTCTGACCCCCGTCGGCACAAGGGATGCCGGGGAAGTTACAGCCTCCCCATGTAACCAGTTTCCCGTCCTGAATACCGGCAAAGTGGCCAGAGACGGCGCGTGGCATATCCTTGTCCTTCGTTACTGTAATGACGTTCTGTCCCTGGCAAAGTGCCAGAAAGAGGGTAAAGAATACGAAAAATAAAGTCGTTTTCTTTATCATGGTATTATTGTAAATTTTTATGTTTGTATTCCACATGTATCTGTTTCTGCGTACAAATGTAGTGATTTATTTTGAAAAAGTGCTAATAACGATACATTCTTTTCTTCTTTGTCCAAAAGAAAGTTTTTTTTGAAAGAAAGCCGCGATTAAGTGAGTGAGTGCGATGCCTGCATCGGCACTCCCGAGCATGAGCAGCTTTCGCTCTTCGGGTGAGCTATGGTTATAAAAAGAGACACAATCTGATTCCCTTCACTTGTTATTACCTTTGGGTGAAATGATGCCTAATATATAGGCTCTCTTCTCATAGGCAGGTTCTTTATTTATCTATAACTCTGTGGCTCTGTTGGAAGCTGACAGGTGTCATACCTATGTAAGTGCGGAAGATACGGTGGAAATATTCCCGACTATTGAAACCGCAATGGTCGGCAACGGCCTCAGAGGTCCAGTCGGGATGTTCCAGCAATACAATTTTGGCTTCCTCTATGCGCAGGGTGGTTATCCATTCGCTGTATTTTAGGTTCTTATTCCTCAGCCAGGCCGAGAACTGATATTGCGGTATACCAAGACTTGCTGCGGCGACAGGGAGCTTCAGGTCTCGTTTCAGGTAGCATTTGTCCTTCAGCCACTGCTCGACAATACGGTCTATGCGCATGGATTGTTCTTCAGACATATCTGCTGTATTGTCAACTGTTGAGGCTTTTTCGCATTCTTCCTCTTCCTCGTTTTTCTCAGCTTCCTCCAATCTCTTGGGGGCGGAGCTTACCACATAGCTGCAGAAATTGTCCACCGTATAGAAAATGCTGGCAAAGAAGAAAAGTCCATACACTGCCAACCACGCTCCTGATCCGAAAATCAGTATGGGAACCATCAGCGCCAGCATCACCAGGATGATAACACTCAGCCGCATCCAGGTCAGCATACCTTCCATATCGCGGTCGTAGTAGTTCTGCAGAGAACGTTGCATAGCTCGCAAATTCACAGTATGGCGCCAGGCATAATGGCCTTGCATGGTAGCATATAGTATAGAGCATATGATTTCTGCTATCTGGATTTCAGGTGTTTCAGACAGTAGTGGTTCTCCGTCTATGGCAGCTGCAACACCCAGCAGTATTGTGCACAGGATCCATGTGATTCCCCCAATCCATCGGTCTATAGGTTTCAGTCGCCCCTTACCCTGCAGGTTCAGCACCGCCATGGAAAGCATCCATGAAACGGGGATAAACAGAGTCAGATTCAGCATCACAGCCTGGGTAACACCCATGGCACGCAGGTGCCAGATGTACTGCAACAGGAACTGCACACCCAACAATATGGTACTGCCCGCCATAAGTATGCGGGCCTTGTTTACCAAGGGGGTTAAGGCTACCTTGTTGGGTAGCATTAAAAGCTTGAATGTGAGTAATGCCATCAGGATGATGGCTGTGAATTGCATGTTCTCCATTCTGTTTACTTATATGCCGCAAAGTTAATGTTTTTTTGTGTAAACAGGGTAAAAGGTGTGTAAATTCTGTTAATTTTCACACCCTATTCTTGAAAATCACACACCATTGTAGTTTTTTTTACACTTTATTATAATGCTGTTGGCGTATCTTTGGGGTGAAAATATTTGTCACAGAAAAATATGGATTTTATTTCATTCATCAAGGAAACACCCCTCTGGCTCACCATCCCCCTTGCCATTGCCTATCTGGCTACGTGGTGTCTGGTCATCTGGGTTGTTATCCGAATGTTCCGCAAGAAATAAATCAACCAAAATAATATTATATATGAAGAGAGAAACTATCTTTGCATTAATTGCGATGGCATGCATCTCACTTTCCGCATGCTCTGAGAATGAAACAAATGGAGAGCCTACCGTTCAGAACCCTTCTCCCAAGGAGCAGTGGGGACCTACTGCCAAGGGTTCTGACTTTACCGTCCCTCAGTTGCCCGACCTCTATGTCAACTACTGGGAGTACAGCTACAGCGTGGAAGAGAATGCCAACCTGGCCCTGAAAATATCGGGCGAATTCCCCAACTGCCGCTATTTCAGCTTCAGTACTTATAACGATGAGAACGGCGAGGTAATAAGCGGTATGTCTGACTACGAGATGACCCCCGATGCAGGTTGTGTGAATCCCTTTGTTAAGACCTCAACGGGTAAGAATACCTTTACTGTATATATCGTGCCTGCCGCCACCACTGAAGAGCAGATTGCCAAGTTGCCCAGTAAGAATATTATTAAGTTGGGTGCAGGCATCAAGAAAGCTTGTCTCATTATCCGTGAGTACCTGGGTATTGATGAATTCGGTGGTGTAGAGTTGCCAGCCATTCAGGCATATGATATGAACACCATGAAGGAGGTACTGGCTCCTAAGCGCGGTACTAGCAACATGTGGCGTGATCCTGCTCCTTTCCAACCTCAGTGGTTCGATAGTGAGACAGATGTCCCCTTTATGCTGGCTCCACGTGGTAGCTTCTATCCCAACAACGCCACCGATTACCTGTACTGCCGTACAGCTGTCGAGGATAATCAGGTCATGACCTGGAGCTTCATTCCTGCTCCTTATCCCAAGAGTGTTGAGCAGTACGAGGGTGCTCCCTGCCGCTACTGGTCTATGTGTTTCGGTACTCAGTTGGATACCCGTTCTTACTATTCTGTTTATGATGCGCAGGCTAACGTTCCCGATGGTCAGAAGGTGACTTTTGTCCTTTGTTTGAAGCAGAATCCCAGGTTGGCAGAGATTGAGCAGGCTGTTGCTGATGCAAAGACCGCCGGACAGTATATCCACCTGATTGTTTGGGACCGTGAACGCCCCTCTTACTTCGGTCCTGAGAAACCCATTGGCAACTGCATCACGGTTATGTACCGCAATATCCTGCCCAATAAGGAATGGGAGCACTCCATGTCTAACATGAAGCCCACCCCCTATGGTGACCCTGTTACCTCTGCCCGTCAGGATCCCGAGCACATGCAGGCTCACCTAGCACTGGGCGAGTATGGACCTCGCGGCACGAAGGTTTCTACCGAAGAGTTCCTCCAGAATATGAATGAATAACAAATAGATGGTTATAGATAATTTAATGAGCGCAAAAACTTTTATTTGTAACACTGCGCGGCCATTTCTGTTACTCGTGCTGATGCTTGTGACTGTTACGGTCCGAGCAGAAGATAAATTGATGTGTGTGGTTGTGTATGAGACAAAAGGCACCACATCGTTCAATCTGACAGAGAAACCCGTCGTAACGTTTGTAGGCGAGGAAGTCCAGCTGGTATCTGGTAAGGTTACTGTGCGCTATGCACTGGATGGCTATCTGAAGATGACCATAGAGGAAAAGACGACGGATATCAAGCCTATTGCGGACGATTCTTTCCGTATCACAGAGGGTGAGGTGAAAGCTTACGGATGCCGGCGGTTGTCTCTCTATACCGTCGATGGCAAATGTGTGGAGACTGCCACTCCTGGCAAGGACGGCACAGCAACCCTCTCTACAGCATCCCTGAGAAAGGGTGTTTACCTTGTAGTAACAGAAAGTAGATCATTCAAAATCTTAAAGAAATAATGAAAAAGCATCTTGTCATGGCTTTGCTTTGCCTGTGTGGCATGGCACAACAGGTTTCAGCCCAAGGGTATTATCTCTACAAGAATGGACAACGACAGTCTTATCGTGCCAACGAGATGGATAGCCTGGTTTTCTATAAGACAGAGGAAAATCCTGCTCAGGAACCCGAAGAGGAAGATTCCGGCCAGGATCCTATGGCCTCAAAGAAGGCAACTCAGGCTACGGCTGACAAGAACAAGCAGTGGTATACACGCCTGGATTTCGAAGATCAGGCTGAGTTGGAGAATGCAAAGCGCGGACTTATTGAGGCTACCCCAGACCTTGTTATCAAGAATTCTAACGGTGAGGTTTGGAACATGGCTGAGTTCAAGTTTGTGCAGGAAGGTGGCGAGGCTCCCTCGACCGTTAACCCCAGCCTTTGGCGCAACACTCTCTGCAACGTACAATGTGGTCTTTTTAAGGTGTGCGAAGGCATCTATCAAGTGCGTGGCTACGATATGGCCAACATGACGTTTATCAAGACGAAGAGCGGAGGCTGGCTGATCTTTGATGTGCTGATGTGTAAGGAGGTGGCCGAGGCTGCTCTGGATATCTTCAAGCGCAACGTAGATGCCAATCCCCGCATTGTGGCTGTCCTTATCAGCCACAGTCATGCTGATCATTATGGCGGTGTAGGTGCTATTGTCAATGCCCAGAACATTGCCGATGCCTCCCTGCCACTGGATCAGCAGTTGCAACCCGGTAAGATTGCCGTCATCACATCAGAGCATTTCATGAAGCATGTTATTGCCGAGAATGCCTATTGTAACGCAGCCATGTCACGTCGTGCTGGCTATCAGTACGGAGCCAACCTGCCCAAGGGCGCCACTGGCCGCATGGCTATGGGTATCGGTATGGGACAGAGTACCAATTCGCCCGTTACCCTCATGCCTCCTACTTTCGAAGTTGCAAAGGATACCACTCTTACCATTGACGGGCTCACCGTTACCTTCCAGGTTACCCCGGGCACAGAGGCTCCTACAGAGATGAATGCCTACTTTGCTGACTATCGCGCACTCTGGATGGCAGAGAACTGTACCGGTACCCTGCACAACCTCTATACTTTGCGCGGTGCTCAGGTTCGTGATGCTGAGGCATGGTGCAACTATATCCTGGAGGCTGAGCAGAAGTTTGGCGACAAGACCGATGTGGTTTTCCAGAGTCACAACTGGCCACACTGGGGTACCGAGACCATCCGCGAGTATATGCTGAATACCGCTTCGGTATATAAGTTCATCCACGACCAGACACTGCACTACGTGAATCTGGGTCTTACCCCTACCGAGATCTCCGAC
>Ga0265298_10005446_pt1 | contig 15976 bp, 13 predicted proteins | sample AusTroGonzalo_MG_3_FD_193486 | JGI IMG/M metagenome (GOLD analysis project Ga0265298, IMG submission 193486) | Bovine rumen microbial communities from tropical cattle in Woodstock, Queensland, Australia - Gonzalo_01 | ecosystem: Host-associated > Mammals > Digestive system > Stomach > Rumen ... | reverse complement strand
TGCTCTCCTTCGCTTGGCCAACTGTCATCTTGCCAGATGCCATCGCCTAAATAGGTGGTCTGGGTGGAAATCGAACGACCATCGCTACCATCACGCGTGCAATAAAACATGACATGCAGATTGTAGGGCACATCGTCTTCCTCTACACCAGTTGTTTTCACACGTAAGACATTCCTTTCCCAGTTTCCCATTGAAACGGTTCCTGGTTCTATGAAAGCGATACTCACGCTCTTGGTTGTGAAAGATTTCACCTGCTTGGAAAAAATACTTTCTTTTCCTTTATGATAGACCATCGTGTAGTAGTAGGTGCAATTGGGCTCTAAACCTGTGAGTCGGAAACCACACGAATCTTTCATTAAATAGGTGGAAATGTAGGGGCCTGCGTGAGAGACGACTTGTTCGTCGCCGCCCCAGCGTAATTCAATCTGTCCTTCATCGTAGACAGGGATATAGGCCGATGTGCTCTTTACATGCTCTGCAGAAGGCAGGTTCTCCACCAACTTGGGCAGGGGTTCTTCGATGTATTTTTCATCACTTCCGCATGAGAGAAGTGTCAGACTTGTGATGGCCATGAGTGAAAGAATGGCTTTTTTTAGATTATTATTCATTGTATGCATTATTTTGTTATGTTTATGGTCTTAACAATAATCCCGCTTCGATTGGAAGCGGGATTTGTTTCTGTAGGGACACCCGGGCTCGAACCGGGGACCTCTGCAATGTGACTGCAGCGCTCTAAACCAACTGGGCTATGCCCCTAACTGTTCTTCTTTCGAAGTTTGCGGCTGCAAAGGTAAGCAATTTTTTTGATTTAGTTGATAGTTTATAGTTGATAGTTTGTGGTTTTTAGAAAATTTAACGGCCGCTGCAGGAATCTGCAACGGCCGGTAAACAATCCTTTTTACCTATTTCTTAGTGCATGAAACGGTTCTGAAGTGTGACTCCGAGCAACTGCATGTAAGTGTTGAATTGCTTGTCGTTGAGTACGTTGCGCATTTGCTTGGCGTCCTTTCTAACAGCCTGCTGAATCAGAGCGTGGCGCTGGAACCGTCTTGCTGAGGTAGCCGAAATGAGTTCGTCGTTGAAATTGTCGCTGATGACTTTCACTGCATCCATCTGGGTGTCGGTGAGATCAAGTGTTACTGCCAGTCTGCGAAGGTCGAAGGTGATACCTGTTTCTTCAACATTTTTTACTGCATTGACATTTGTTGTCTCTGCGAAACTGACGGCCATCATCATGGCGGCTACTACTGTTAAAACAATCTTCTTCATAATTTTGTTCCTTTCTTTTTTTTATTTGTTATCCTGATTTTTGTTATCCTGTTTGTTATCCTGTTTCTGACTCTTTGACGCAGGAAAATGGAAAAGGTTTAAAAGAAAACAAAAAAAATTTTTTCTGAGGTAAAAAAATGGCCTTTTGGGGCTATAACTATAATTAATCTTAATACGTGCGCGCATATTCATAATTATTTTGTAACTTTGCACGCGATTTAAAAAATTGAAAATTGAAAAATTGAAATAGATATGGCACAAGAAGATGTATTTAAGAAGATCGTGAGTCACTGTAAGGAGTATGGTTTTGTTTTCCCCTCAAGTGAGATTTACGATGGCTTAGGTGCCGTGTATGACTACGGTCAGAACGGCGTGGAGTTGAAGAATAACATTAAGCAGTATTGGTGGAAGGCCATGACGATGCTGCACGAGAATATCGTGGGTATTGACAGCGCCATCTTCATGCACCCGACGATATGGAAGGCCAGCGGACACGTGGATGCCTTTAATGACCCCCTGATCGACAACCGCGATTCGAAGAAGCGTTATCGTGCTGACGTGCTGATTGAGGATCAGATTGCCAAGTACGATGAGAAGATCCAGAAGGAAGTGGAGAAGGCTCGCAAGCGCTTTGGCGACAGTTTCGATGAGGTCAAGTATCTGGAGACTTCCGAGCGTGTGAAGGAAGCCAAGGAGAAGCGCGACGCGCTCCATGCCCGTTATGCTGCTGCCATGCAGGGCCCGGATCTCGACGAGTTGAAGCAGATTATCCTTGACGAGGAGATTGTCTGTCCCATCAGTGGAACCCGTAACTGGACGGATGTGCGTCAGTTCAACCTGATGTTCTCTACCGAGATGGGTGCATCGGCTGATGCCTCGATGAAGATCTACCTGCGTCCTGAGACCGCTCAGGGTATCTTCGTGAACTACCTGAATGTGCAGAAGACCGGTCGTATGAAGATTCCTTTCGGAATTGCCCAGATTGGTAAGGCTTTCCGTAACGAGATTGTGGCCCGTCAGTTCATCTTCCGTATGAGGGAGTTTGAGCAGATGGAGATGCAGTTCTTCGTACAGCCCGGTACGGAACTGGATTGGTTCCCCAAGTGGAAGGAGACCCGTATGAAGTGGCACCAGGCCCTGGGCTTCGGTGCTGAGAACTATCGTTTCCACGACCACGACAAACTGGCCCACTATGCCAATGCCGCTACGGATATCGAGTTCAAGATGCCGTTCGGTTTCAAGGAGGTGGAGGGTATCCACTCTCGTACCAACTTCGACCTCTCGCAGCATGAGAAATACTCTGGCAAGAGCATCAAATACTTCGATCCTCAGACCAACGAGAGTTATACCCCGTATGTCATCGAGACATCAATCGGTGTCGACCGTATGTTCCTGAGCATCATGTGTCATGCCTACGAGGAGGAGAAACTGGAGAATGGCGAGACCCGCGTGGTGCTGAAGTTGCCCGCAGCCCTGGCTCCTGTGAAGTGTGCCGTGATGCCGCTGGTAAAGAAAGACGGTCTGCCCGAGAAGGCTCGTGAGATCATCGACAGCCTGAAGTTCCACTTCAACTGCCAGTATGACGAGAAGGATTCAATCGGTAAGCGTTATCGTCGTCAGGATGCGATTGGTACGCCTTACTGTGTGACCGTCGACCACGATTCTCTGACTGATGGTAAGGTAACCCTGCGTTTCCGCGACACCATGGAGCAGGAGCGCGTGAACATCAGCGACCTCAACTCGATCATCGAGGATAAGGTGAGCATCGCATCATTACTGAAGAAACTGCAGTAAGCATGAAGAATCTGAAATACATATTGCTGAGCGTGATACTGTTCCCACTCGTGGGAATGGTATCATCGTGCAGCGAGGACGACAGTGCGACAGACGAGTTTGCCAACTGGCAGGAGCGCAATGAAGTGACGACCGACCAGTGGGCTGCCAGTGGCATGAAGAAGATCCGTGTGTATACGCAGGACGATACCGCAACGGGCAGGAACTGCGACTATATCTACGTCAAGGTGTTGGAGACCGGCGACGGTGGTGAGAGTCCGATCTTTACCGACACGGTGCGCGTGGCCTATCGCGGAAGACTGATCCCGACCACGAACTACACTGATGGTTTCGTGTTTGATGAGACCTATCTCGGTGATTTCAGTTGGCACACCGCAGGCATGGCGACCATGGCCATTGGTGGCGGATCAACCGGCCTGGTCAGCGGCTTTGCCACAGCCTTGATGAATATGCACAAGGGCGACAGATGGCTCGTCTATATCCCTTATCAAATAGGCTATAATGCCTCCTCTCAAGGTTCCGTTACGGCCTATAGTAACCTGATCTTCGATGTGGCCCTGTTGGACTATTGGCATCCTGGTGAGACGCGACCGGTCTTTAGGGCGAAGAGGAGATAAACTCTAAACAAACAGAATAAACTAAAAACCTAAGACGATGCAGAAGTATGCTGACTATATCAAACGGATAGAGATTGATTCCCTTTGGAGTGGCAAGCGGCACATCCTTTGGGAACTCAATCCGGGTGTAAATATCCTGAGTGGTATCAATGGCGTGGGTAAGAGTACCATCCTGAATAAGGTGGTGAAAGGCCTGGCCGCTGGCGGTGAATTCCCCAGTCACATGTTGAAGGGCGTGCGTCTGGAGGTGGTGCCAGAGGATGCCAAGTGGATCCGTTATGACGTGATCCGCTCGTTGGACTCTCCCGTGCTTGACCTCGATACGATGGCGCATGTCGACACCCGTATCTCGTCGGCACTCGATTTCCAACTCTATCACCTGCAGCGGAAATACCTCGACTATCAGGTGAACATTGGTAATCGTATCATCGCTGAGTTGCAGGCAGGCCATGCCGATGCTGCCCAGCAACTATCGATGCAGAAACTGCGCTTCCAGGATATGGTTGATGATCTGTTTGCCGATACGGGTAAGAAGATCGTACGCACTGAGAATGAGATCCGTTTCTCACAGATTGGCGAGACGCTGGTGCCCTATCAACTGTCGAGCGGTGAGAAGCAGATGCTGGCCATCCTGCTGACGGTGCTCGTGGAAGATAATCAGCATTATGTGCTCTTTATGGATGAACCAGAGGTGTCACTGCATATTGAATGGCAGAAGCGGCTCATTGATCTTTGCGTGGAGTTGAACCCCAATGTGCAGATCATTCTGACTACGCATTCGCCAGCGGTTATCATGGACGGATGGATGGAAGCCGTCACGGAGGTAACAGATATCACAACCTAAAATTTTCTCAGACTGTCTAGGAATGCCTAGGAGACTCAAAGATTATATCAACAGTAATTATTTCGAGGCAGCAAATGCGCTGACTTCGAAAAAGTCCCGGCGTAGGATCGTAGCCTACGTTGAGAGTTATGATGATATCTATTTCTGGCGGACGGTACTCAGCGGGTTTGAGAACGACAAACGCTATTTCGAGGTGATGCTGCCTTCGAAGATCAACCTCACCCGTGGCAAGAAGTCGGTGCTGATGAACTTCCTTGAAGGGGAAGGACTGGGGCGCGATATGATTGCCTGTGTGGATGCCGACTATGACTACCTGCTGCAAGGGCGCACGGCGCAATCAAGGAAGGTGCTCGAGAGTCCGTATGTGTTTCATACTTATGTCTATGCCATCGAGAACTACCAGTGTTATGCGCCGTCGCTGCATAATGTCTGTGTCTCGGTAACGCTTAACGACCATCGCATCTTTGATTTCAAGACTTATTTCCAGGTGTTCAGCGAGGCCTTGTTCCCGCTGTTTATCTGGTCGGTCATGCTGTATCGCAACGGCTATTATCCTAAGTTCTCCATCTCCGACTTCAACCGCATCGCCGACCCGGGGGGCTTTAATGTCTTCCAACCGGAGGTGTCGATAGCCAATGTGAAACGGAAGGTGAGCACGAAGGTGAACGAACTGCAACGGATGTTCCCCGACTTTAAGGAGGAATTTCAGGCCACGAAGGAGGATATCAAGGCACTTGGCGTAACGGCTCAGACCACCTATCTCTATATCCAGGGGCATCATCTGTTTGATACGGTGGTGTCGCCCATCATGTCGAAAGTGTGTAACCTGCTGCGCCAGGAGCGGCAGAACGAGATCTATTTCGCGATGGCGCACAAGACGCAGAAGCGCAATGAGATGTCGTGTTATGAGAACTCATTGCAGGATATCAAGGCGATGCTCAAGAAGAACAACGGCTATATGGCTTCTGAGCCCTTCCGTCGTATTCAGGAAGATATCAGGGCTTTTTTAGGCGATTAAACAAAAGTTTCCAAAAACTTAATAGTACCCTCAACCTTGACCTCCTTGGCAGTGGCAGGGATGAGCACGGTATCACCTATCTGGAATGACATCGCCTCGCCATCAGCCGTGATGGTGCCTTCGCCCTTGACGGCAACGAGAATCACAAACGAATCGAGATCGGAATAGTCGAGCGTCATCGGCTCCGTGAGATCATAGATGGCCGTGGTGAAGTGCTGACAACTGATGATGGGTGTGCTTTCGTTCTTCACACGCCTGTAGTCGATACGGTAGTCGTCATAGACTGTATAGTCGATGCTTTCCGAAGCCTGCTGGGTGTGTAGTTCACGATAGTTGCCATCCTTGTCCTGACGCTTGTAGTCGTAGATGCGGTAGGTGACATCACTTGTCTGTTGGATCTCCAATACAAAACAGCCTGCGCCGATGGCGTGGATGCGTCCTGCGGGGATGTAGAATGTTTCACCTTCATACGCCTCATAACTTGCCAAGGCGTCAGTAATCGTGTGGTTCTCTACCATCTCCTTGTATTGCGCTGGCGTTATCTCTTTCTTCAGGCCGTTATACAGCATGGATTTCTTCTCTTGGCTCCCCAGCCCCAGACAATACCACATCTCTGTCTTTCCGTGAGGTTTTCCATGAAGACGGGCAATCTCGTCGTTAGGATGTACTTGGATGGAAAGGTCTTGTCGGGCATCGATGAACTTGATGAGCAGAGGGAACTCATCGCCAAAGCGCTGGTAGTTCTCTTCGCCGACCAGTTGGCCTTTCAGTTCGCTGACAAGTTGGTTAAGGTGTTTGCCTTTATGCGGGCCGTTGGCGACGATGGTCTCATGGCCTTTCACGCCAGAGAGTTCCCAACTTTCGCCGACATGGTCCATCTGGATGTCCATGCACTTGAAGGGGATGATTCTGTCGCCTCCCCAGAGGGTCTGTTTCAGTAATGGTTCGAATTTATATATCATTTGAAAATCTATCAGTTATGGTGTTAATTGTCTCTCCAGAAACCAGGTGTGAAGAGTACGAGAACGGTCATGATCTCAAGACGGCCCATGAGCATCAGTAGTGAGAGAACCCATTTGATATAGTCGGGCATGCCTGACCAGGTGATGTTTGCACCGATGTCGTTGCAAAGTGAGGGACCGATATTGCTGACACAACTCAGGGCGATGATAATGGAGTTGATGGTATCAATGCCTGAGAGAATCATAATGGCGGCAGTGATGAGAATCATGCACATGAACAAGGTGAAGAATGCGAAGAGTGCCACAATCCTCGATTGGGCAACACTCATACCGTTGATCTTCACTGGCAGAACGGCATTAGGGTGCAGGATCTGGCGGAAATTGTTACGCAGTGTCTTGAGGGTCATGACTGCACGGATACATTTGAAGCCTCCGCTAGTACTGCCTGCACAGGCACCGACGAACATCAAACCGCCAAGGATGATCCACGTGATATGCGGCCAACGGGCCACATCGTCGCTGAACACACCTGTTGTCGTCATAAACGATACCACCTGGAAGAGACTCTGTCGGAAAGCCTGCTCCAGGTCATAGTCCATCTGGGTCAGCAAGACTGCCATGACACTGGCCGTAGCCAACAGTACGATGCTGATATAGAGTTTGAACTCCGAATTCCTGCAGAGATCCCTGAAACGGCCCTTGAAGATGCTGACGTATAATAAGGTGAAGTTGATACCCGCCAAAAACTCGAAGAGGATGGCGATGTAGTCGACGGTGGGGTCGTTGAAGTAGGACAGGGAATCATTATGGATGGAGAAACCGCCGGTAGCAGTAGTGGTCATCGAGTAGTTCATCGCATCGAACCAGTCCATGCCTGCTATCCAGAAAGCGATACCGCATCCGATGGTCAGCAACAGGTAGATACTCCAAATCCACTTGGCGGTCGTGGAGAGTCGCGGGTGCATCTTCGCCTTGATGGGTCCTGTGGCCTCTGCCGCAAACACCTTGACACTTCCGCCTACCAACGAGGGTAGAATGGCGATGGTGAAGAAGACGATTCCCAAACCGCCGACCCATTGGGAGAGTGAACGCCAGAAGAGGATGCCACGGGGCAGACGCTCCACATCATCAAAGATACTGGAACCTGTCGTGGAGAAACCCGACATGGTCTCGAAATAGGCATCGGTAACGTTGGTGCAACTGCCATGAATCAGGAAGGGGAACATGCCGAAGAACGAGAAGATGACCCATACGGCGGTCACCACCACGAAGGCATCATGACGGTTCAGGCTGTTCCTCGCGTTTCGTCCCATCAACAGGAACAGGAAGGCACTGCCAAAGGTGATCAGCATCGACAAGAGGAATGCCAAGGTGTCGTCTTCCTGGAAATAGAACGACACCCCTACGCACCAGGCCATGAAGAAGGCCTCGATGAACAGCAATGAGCCGATGATTTTGGATATGATATGCCAGTTGACCATTCCCAGTGAATTATGGCGTTATCGTATTGAGAATTGATGACTTCCTGAAGAACTTCTCTATCTGCTTGAGTTTCGCCTCATGGCAGAAGACCATGACGGAATCGCCGGCCTCAATCTGTGAGTTACCGCTGACGAGCATACCCACACCATTGCGCACCAGTCCGCCGATGGTGGCACCAACGGGAAGACCGAGATCCTTGACCAACTTCTTCGTGACGCGGGAATCTTCGGCTGCCGTAAACTCTGCTACTTCTGAGTCGACGAGCATCAGTGTCCGCAGGTTGTCGACGTCGGCCTCGAGCATCATCTGGAAGATATGGCTGGCGGCAATGGTCATCTTATTGATGATGGTGCCGATGTCCAATTCCTCGGCCATCTTCACATAGTCGAGATTCTCAACCATCGCCACCGTCTTGCGCACGCCCAGACGCTTGGCCGTGAGGCAGGCCAGGATATTGGTTTCGGCATTGCCGGTGAGTGCCACGAATGCCTGCGTATTGCGGATGCCCTCTTCCTCAAGCAGACCAAGATCGCGCCCGTCGCCATGAATCACCATCGTATCGCTGTTGCCAAGCAGTTCGTTGAGTTTCTCGCATCGCTCGGCTTTCTTCTCGATAATCTTGATGTTCATATAGTCGGGGGCAGTGAGGGCTGCACGGACAGAGGTCTTGTCACCACCCATCACGATCACGTTTTTCACGTCGGCATAGTGTTCCTTTCCAACAATCTTACGGATATAGGGGATATATTCCTGAGTGGTCATGAAATAGGCGAGGTCGCCAACGCGCAACTCATCGAGACCGCCAGGTATGATCGTGTCTTCGCCGCGTTTGATGGCCACGACGTGGTAGGGGTCGTTAGGACCGCATAAGTCGCGCAGGGGCAGGTTCAGGATTTCAGCCGTCTCACGCAGTTTGATACCGAGCAGGGTAAGAGCCCCGTCGTGTACATCCCAGCGCTGACGAACCCACGAGAGTTTCAGACCATTGTTGATGTCAATGGCTGCGAGCACCTCTGGATAGATCAGGGAGTCAATACCCATCTGCTTGAATAACTCTTTGTTCTGCGGACTCAGGTATTCGTAGTTGTCAATACGCGCCACCGTCTTCTTGGCACCAAGACTATGGGCAATCATGCAAGCGGTCAGGTTCGTGGTCTCCTCAGGGGTGACACCAACAAACAGGTCGGCATGTACTACACCGGCCTCCTTCAGGGCTTTGATGCTGGTAGGCGAGGCGTTGTAAGTCATGACGTCATACTCGCTCAGCGCACTCAGCCGTTCTTCATTGTCATCAATGAGGATACAGTCCTGATGCTCGCGTGACAGCAGTTTCGACAGGTGAGTTCCTACGGCACCTGCACCGACAATGACTATTTTCATATCCCTTTTATTGCTTTGATGATTGCTTCCTTGTCAAGGCCTACAATATGCTGGAGTTCATCCACGGTGCCATGCTCCACGAACTGGGTGTCAGGCAATCCGAGACGGATAATCTCCGGATGGTATCCGTGATCGTTCATCCATTCTACGACAGCAGAGCCAAGACCACCAGTCCTGACACCGTTCTCAACGGTGATGATGCGGTTGAATTTCTCCGCAACTTCCTGTAGGATGGCCTCGTCGATGGGTTTGAGGAAACGCATGTCATAATGGGCCACGGATAATCCGGTGATGGCTTCTGCGACATTATTACCGATGGGGCCGATACTCAGTATGGCCACATCGCTGCCGTCTTGCAGTTTGCGACCTGTACCCACCTTAATCTCCTCCAACGGACAGCGCCAGTCGGTAAGCACACCTCCTCCGCGTGGATAGCGGATGACAAACGGTCCCTTGTCGGGTAACTGGGCGGTATACATCAGTCTGCGCAATTCGTGCTCATCCATGGGCGACGAGATGGTCAGATTCGGAATGGGGCGTAAGGCTGCAAGGTCGAAGGCCCCATGATGGGTGGCGCCGTCTTCGCCCACCAGTCCTGCACGGTCAAAACAGAAGACCACATGCAGATTCAGCAGTGCCACATCGTGGATGATATTGTCGAAGGCACGTTGGGCAAAGGCACTGTAGATGTTACAGAAAGGAATCAGACCGTCCTTGGCCATACCGCCAGAGAAGGTTACGGCATGACCTTCGGCAATGCCGACGTCGAAGGTGCGCTCGGGCATCTCCTTCATCATGATGTTCATCGAACAACCGCTGGGCATAGCCGGTGTGACACCAACGATCTTGGGATTCTTCTGGGCCAGTTCCAGAAGGGTATGACCAAATACATCCTGATATTTCTGGGGTTTGTTGGGGTCTTTGTCCACAATACGCTCACCTGTCTCGGGATCGAACTTACCTGGAGCGTGCCAGGTGGTCACGTCCTTCTCGGCAGGGGCATAGCCGTGACCTTTCTGGGTGTGCAGGTGCAGCAACTTAGGCCCTTTCATGTCCTTAATTTGATTGAGAATGCGCACCAGTTCCTTCACGTCGTGCCCGTCGAAAGGTCCGAAATAACGGATGTTCATGCCATCAAAGATGTTCTGTTGGTGGGCGATGGCACTCTTAATGGCGTTAGACAGACGTTGGATGCCTTTCTTACGGTCATCATTCATCAGTCCTTTGCTGTGTAGCCAGCGGGTAGCCTTGAACTTGATGGCATTGTAGGTCTTGTTGGTGTTCAATCCCAGCAGATACTGTTTCATGCCTCCCACACTGCGGTCAATCGACATATTGTTGTCGTTGAGGATAATCAGCAGGTCGTTGGGTGAGGATGACACGTTGTTCAGTCCTTCGAATGCCAGCCCTCCACTCATGGCACCATCGCCAATGACCGCCACCACATGACGCTGATCCTTGCCTTCTAATTTGGCGGCGACAGCCATTCCCAAAGCGGCAGAGATGGAGTTGGATGCATGACCGCAGGCAAAGGTGTCGTATTCACTCTCCGTCGGGGAGGGAAAAGGCTTGAGACCCCCTAATTTGCGGTTGGTACAGAACTGCTCGCGTCGTCCCGTGAGGATCTTATGACCGTATGCCTGATGACCCACATCCCATACGATGCGGTCTTCGGGTGTATTATAGACATAATGTAAGGCTACGGTAATCTCAGCCACACCAAGACTCGAAGCCAAATGTCCTGGATTGACAGAGAGTTCTTGTACGATGTCCTGTCGCAACTCCTCACATACCTGAGGCAGTTCGTCTACCTTCAGTTCGCGCAGGTCTTTTGGATATTGTATTTTGCTTAATAGTCTTAATTCTTCTTGTCCCACAGCATAAAAGTTGTATAAACTCTGCAAAGATACAAATAAAATGAGAATTACAAAGTAAAAATTAAAAAATATTTGTAATTTTGCATGCAAAAATGAAGAAAAGGCAAAATAAAAGATAAATAATGAGATACGGAATTATCGGAACAGGTGCCATTGGCGGCTATTATGGCAGCAAGTTGGCATATAGTGGTCAGGAGGTGCATTTCCTGTTTCACAAGGACTATGAATTTGTTAAAGAAAACGGCTTACAAGTGGATTCTTGTGACGGTTCCTTTCATTTGGATCATGTGAATGCTTATGCGTCAACGGCTGATATGCCTCCCTGTGATGTGATTCTGGTTGGTTTGAAAACAATCAACAATCATCTGCTTCCAGAAATACTTCCTCCTTTATTGCATGACCACTCTGTCGTGGTGCTTATTCAGAATGGCATTGGTGTAGAGGCTGATGTGCAGCAGATGTTTCCGAATACGGCATTGGTAGCAGGTCTTGCCTTTATCTGTTCTGCTAAGACGGAACCAGGTCGTGTGAATCATCAGTGCTATGGTAGTATCAATCTCGGTAATTACTCCTGTAAGGATGAATGGCTCTTTAATGTAATCCTAAATGATTTTACAAATGCTGGGGTAAAGGCTGCATCGGTGCCTTATGATGAAGCACGTTGGAAAAAGGCTGTATGGAATATGCCCTTCAATGGTATGACGGTAGCGCTTAACACCCGTACGGACTTGTTGCTGAAGAATCCTTCTACGCGGCAGTTGATTCGCGACCTGATGATGGAAGTTGTGGAAGCATCCCGTGCTTTGGGTATCAGTGGCGTTGATGAGGCTTTCGTGGAGAAGATGATTCAGATGACTGACGAGATGACGCCTTATAGTCCTTCGATGAAACTCGATTTCGACTTCCACCGTCCGATGGAGATTGATTATCTCTATACCCGTCCTATTGAGATAGCACGGGCTGCGGGCTTCCGGATGGCTAAACTGGAAATGCTCGAAGCAGAACTGCGCTTCTTACAGGGATAGGATTGTTATTTAGACTTGTCTTTCTTCTTTTTATCTTTGTCGCGTTTGAAGTTGAGTTTAGGCTTTATCTTCATTTTGTGCATCTCGTCGGTATTGGTAAATGAGAATTGTACGACCAGATTCGTCAGACTGCCCTTGAGGGTGACGTCGCCATCGGCAATAGCACCGTCGCTCTTGATATTGGCAACGATGTTTTTCATGTGAATCGTGCGATAACCCACTTTCCTGATGTCGGCCTCTACATGTCCGATAGGCAGTTTGCCGCCTTTCTTTTTACGCATGATCGCTGTACGACTCTTGGAGATGTCAATCTTGAAACTGGCAGTACAGTCGATATCACTGATTTTCTTGAGTTGGAAGAGTTCGCCAAGATGCAGGAAGTCTGTGCTGACCTTGCCGGCTAGGTATTTGGTATTCCCGTCGAGTTCGAAATTGAAACGGATATCACCTTTTTCCGTTTTCAGTAATCCTCTGAACTGCTGCTTCTTCCAGAGAATGTCAAAACTGCCGGTATATCTGATGAGGCCCAAGGCGTAGACTTGGTACATCATGTATTTCTTTACCATGAACTGATTGATAATCTTATCCTTGATGCCAGGTTTGGCCTTCATCTCGCGGACGTCGAAATGGAGGTTCAGTTTATGGGCGTCTTTCAGATCCCGCAACATGCCCATTGCGCTGATGGTCAGTTTGTTGTCGTCGGTGTTCACGCGAATATCCTTGAAGAGCATGCCTTCGTCGGTCCCGCTCAGTTTGACGCTGAGGTTAAGTGGAATGGAGAATTTGCGAAGCACCTTGGCAAAGGGCTTTGAGATGTCTTTCAACATGATGCGGCCCTTGATATTGTCAGCATTATAACTCAGTGAGGTGCCTTTCTCTTTGTCGGGCAGGAAGATGTGTGCCTTAGGGATGTCCAGACGGGTCGTAATCTGTTGGACAACGGCATTCGTCAGGGTTATATGCTTATTGCAGATTGTGATGTCGGATTTCAATTCTGTCAGGTCGATGCCGGCTGTCGTATCTCTCACACAACCTCTGGTGAGACTTAACTGTACCGAGTCCTTGTTAGTATGGAGGATGTCGATACCAAGATCTGCTTGCAGGTTAAGGTGTCTGTCGTCGAAGTCGCCATGATGTGGCTTCCCGACGTTGCGACGAGGCAGATCGCAGTCACTCTTCAGTTCCAGACCTTTGATGTCAATGTGTTTCCTGCCCTTTTCTGGGAGGGTAACCGTTACTGTGCCAGTGTCGAGATGCCATCTGACGAGTGCTTTCTTTGTTTGTTTCTGCCATTCTGCTTTTGCGTGATGGATGGTGATGGAATGGGTGCCTCGCCAATGGTTGTAGAAAGCCTGTGATAATTCGTAGTGATCATCGTTATAGCCGATATGGATACCATTTACCACCGCATCCTTCAGGTCGAATTTGAAACTACTTCGCTTGGTGCTGTCCTTGGGCTGACGGCTGTCTTTCTTTGAGGAATCCAAAAGGAATTGGTAGTTGGCAGGACCGTCTTGTGGCTTTATCAGTCGTAAGTCGATGCTGTCCACCTCGCATCTCCTCAGGAGAATCTCTCCCCTTAACAAGGCTATTGGTCGCAGGCGTCCCCAGATTCGCTTTACCTTCAGTAAATCACGCTGTTGCTGGTCCTTGAGCCTTAGACCTTCTATATTGGCACTCATGTTCAGAAGATTCAGGCGGAAATGGTCAATCGTGACTTCTGTATTCAGTTGCTTGGAGATTGCGTTAGTGGCTATGCCGATGAGTTTGTTTTGCACAAAACTGCTATTGGCAATGAGGAGTGTTGCCAAGGCCAGAATGGCTATGAATACAACCACGATTCTGAGAGCGAGACGTTTGCCTCTTGAGAGTTTAGCCATAAGCCTATTAATATCTGTGGGCAAATTTACATAAAAAAGTGGAAAAATACAAAAAATAATGGGTAAATCATTTGGCGATTACATAAAAACTTCATATTTTTGCAGTCGTAATCAATAATAATCGCATTGCTTCAACCTAAATCATGAAGTACATCTCGTTACCGGATGAAAAGGAGCGTCGCCTCACTTCAGTTGACGCGCCTACCCGTTGCCTTTCATTTTATTTGGCGATGGAGGAGTTCGTGGCCCGTCGACTCGACGAGCCCGACTGCTTTTTCATGTGGCAAGTGGAGCCGAGCGTCATCTTTGGTCGGAACCAGGTGCTGGAGAACGAGGTGAATCTTGATTATTGTAAGGCGCATGGTATCAAAGTTTATCGCCGGAAGAGTGGGGGAGGCTGTGTCTATGCGGATCAGGATAACCTGATGTGGTCATTTATCACCTCGGGAGAAAACGTGGGATTTGCCTTCAACCGATTTGTGAATATGGTGTTGCTGGTGCTTCGTAAACTTGGCATTGCTGCGACGGGCACAAGTCATAACGACATCATGATCGGCAACAGGAAGGTGTGTGGTACGGCCTGTTATCATGTCGCAGGAAGGAGCATCGTTCACAGTACCATGCTCTATGATACGAATATGGATCACATGCTCCATGCCATCACGCCTGGGCCTGAGAAACTTGAGAAGAAAGGCATCCAGAGTGTCCGTCAGCGTATCACCTTGCTGAAAGACTATCTCACGGAGGATGATCAGCCTAAATCCGCTAAAGAACTGAAGGCTTTCATCCGCGAGGCGCTATGTGATGGCGAATATGTCCTGACACAGGCTGATGTCACAGAGATAGAACAGTTGGAGCAGACCTATCTGAAAGAAGAGTTTATCAACTTAATACAATAATAATTAGTACAACAATAATCTATGGCAATTAAACAAGAATTGGAAAAGAAAGAAAAGTGGACCTGTCTGCATGACAAGCATATTTCTTTGGGAGCAACGATGGTCGCCTTTGGTGGCTTTGACATGCCTTTGCTCTATCAGAATGCCGGTATTGCCCCTGAGCATTATGCGGTGCGTGAGAAGGTGGGACTTTTCGATGTCTCTCACATGGGTGAGGTGACCGTGCGTGGAAAAGATGCCGAACGCTATGTACAGCACATCTTCACGAATGATATTGCAGGCGCACCTGTGGGAAAGATCTATTATGGCATGATGTGTTATGAGAATGGTGGTACAGTCGACGACCTGTTAGTCTATAAGATGGGTGAGAATGACTTCTTCCTTGTCATCAACGCAGCCAATATCGATAAGGACTGGGCCTGGATGCAGGAACATGCATCGGGCTTTGATATTGATCTGCAGAACCGTTCGGACTTCTATGGCCAGATTGCCCTTCAGGGACCGGAGGCAGAGGATATGATGGAGCGGGTGTTAGCCATCCCCTGCGCAGAAATGGTCTTTTATACTTGCAAGACCATTGGTGACGTGATTATTTCCCGCACAGGTTATACGGGTGAGGATGGCTTCGAGATCTATGGCTCTCACGACTTTATCCGTGACTGCTGGGACAAACTGATTGCAGCAGGCGTACAGGCTTGTGGACTGGGTTGCCGTGATACCTTGCGCTTCGAGGTTGGATTGCCACTCTATGGCGATGAACTTTCGGAGGATATCACCCCCATCATGGCGGGTCTGGGTATGTTTGTGAAACTGGATAAGGCGGAGTTTATCGGCAAGGAGGCCCTCGCAAAGCAGAAGGCAGAGGGACCGGCCAAGAAACTCGTGGGTATCGAACTCTTCGACAAGGCCATTCCTCGTCATGGGTATAC
>Ga0265298_10005445_pt1 | contig 15976 bp, 12 predicted proteins | sample AusTroGonzalo_MG_3_FD_193486 | JGI IMG/M metagenome (GOLD analysis project Ga0265298, IMG submission 193486) | Bovine rumen microbial communities from tropical cattle in Woodstock, Queensland, Australia - Gonzalo_01 | ecosystem: Host-associated > Mammals > Digestive system > Stomach > Rumen ... | reverse complement strand
TATGAATCCTTGCCAATTTTAAACATAACTATTCATATATAATTTCTTCCGGTTTAGAAGTATTAAATGAACTGTTATTGTGTTTAGTTTCTAATATTTTATTTACAACGTATGAAGAGCAAGTTGGGCTAACTCCTCCATATTTTTCAATATTTGTTTGTTGGAGTTTATTTTTTATTTCCTATGATTTAAGAGGAGAATCTACACCATATCTTTCTAACATAGTTTCTTTAAATTTTTGCTTATATTCTTCAGTCTAAGAATAATTTTCGACACCATATCTTTCGAGATTAGTTTGTTTTATCTTATCTTTTATATCTTCATTCTAAGAAACATATTCACATCCATACCGTTCAATATTAGTCTGCTTTGTTTTTTCTTGTATATCTTCATTTTGCATCGGATTTTCTACACCATATCTATCAAGAATGGTTTGTTTTATCTTATCTTTTATATCTTCATTCTAAAATGGACATTCACAATCATATCTTTCGATATTAGTTTGTTTTATCTTATCTTTTATATCTTCATTCTAAGAAACATACTCGCAACCGTATCTTTCGAGATTGGTTTGTTTTATCTTATCTTTTATATCTTCATTCTAAGAAACATATTCACATCCATATCTATCAAGATTAGTTTGCTTTGTTTTTTCTTTTATCTCTTCATTTTGCATCGGATTTTCTACACCATATCTATCAAGATTAGTTTGCTTTGTTTTTTCTTTTATATCTTCATTCTAAGAAATATATTCACAACCATATTTTTCAAGAAAAGTCTATTTTCTTTTTTCTTTTACTTCTTCTACTTGCATTGGCCATTCTTTTCCGAAATGTTCTAAAGTAGATTGTATTCTTCTTTTTTTATTATATTCAATGCCGATTTTAGATTTATTCATCTGTTCAATATTATCAAAAACACAAAATTGCTGTAATTGTTTACTATATTTAGCATACTTATTAGTTATTAATGTTCTTGGATAATCTTGTAAATGATGATTAAACATATAAATATATCCACTTAATGGGGGTTGTTCAAAATCATTATCGTTTGGGATTGGATATACAGACAATACATAATTATATACATCTGGAAATAAATTCTTAATATTTTTAATAGTTCGATATGTGTTATTTAAAACAAATACGCAATAATCGTGCATTGTAATTTTATCTAAAGAATCTTCTTTATATAATCCAATCGTTGGAAATTCATCGGGCCATATATATGAACATGAATTATATATTTTAGCAAAAATTTGTTTCCTAGTATTTGATTCGTGATTTATAAAAGACGAATATGTTTCGAAAGTTCTTCTGATGTATTTTAGAAATTTCTATAAAGAAAATATATCTTTTAATAATCCATTCTCTAAACATGCATTAAAAAGATAATAATGATTAGAGATAGATTTTGTAAGAAATAACTTACGATGAGTATTATTTACTAAGTTTGAATTCTATTTAAATTCTTCTTCTGCTAACTATAATCCCAATTGCAGATAGTTAATGTCTTCGTATACATTATAAGAAATTAAATTAAAATAATCTTGGCTTTGCATATTAAAAAGTTGATTAATTTTGAATTTCAATATTATTTATCTAAACAAAAATAACCGAGAAATGAATTCTCGGCTAAAATTCAAAATTAATTGTTCTCTATGCAAAAACAATCATATTATTTATTTGACTTTTCATTTCTTTACGAATCTAGTTTTCACTTTGTAATCAACCAACTCATTATTGTCAGTCTTGTATGTCAAGATACAAGTGCGTTCTTTCTCAGTTCCTTTCACTCTTGATATTGCATAATCCCTGAAATAGAAATCAATAGTGCTTTCATCTTCAGACATCGTAATATCGTATTTTGTTGGATTGCTCGACACGAAATGAATGTCATTGTTGAACATTACGCACGTATTCTCATCAAAAGAATGACCTTCGAACCCGTCCAGCATTTCCTGATAACGTTCTTCTGCAATTTCTTTCCATACTAGACTATACGCTCGTTCAAGAACAGCAATCTCTTTTTCGAAACGTTTTCTGAGTAGGGCTTCTATCTTGTCTCGTTTGAATAACGCATCGGCTGGATAATAACTGTTTACGTAGTAATTATATCGTTCACCTCTTTTATTATAAGGTTTCATCGATTTCGCTTTCATTTTATTGAACACATCGATGTTGATATAATCCATTACGTTATCAGTTATCAAGAATGTGTCATCTAAATTACAGTTCACAATTGTTCGCATTTCAGACTTCATTGATTCTCCGCCATAAGTCGGAATCGAATATTCTGAACGTTCACTCATTGTGAACTTATTTGTTTCAAAATCCCACTGCGGATCGTTGAAAGCAGCACGATATAAACGATGCAGTATCTGCTCATCTTCAATAGACAATTCTGGACATTCCAAGTACTGCCTTGACTTTGAAAGCAAATATTTCTTAAGTTCTTTGCGATAGAGAATACGGAAGTTTCCTGGGTCAACGCATATCAGCATCATACGTTTGTCTGGTTGTGTCTTCCATCCAGGATTTCCCGGATTTGTCACAGAATATTCCCGATAGACAAAACGAATCTTGCCGAACAGTTTCAACCCATATAGCGGATTCTCCCTCACATAGTCACGAAAGTTCACAAGTTTCGACTGCACAAACGATGCGTGGAAATTCTTTATTTCCTGCATCATCTGCTCTGCTTTGTGCTGCTGGTTGATAAAGAACCGCAGCGTCTTGAAGTTGTCGTAATCTGTAGTGACTAGTGAAGGAGACTTCCCCCTGGCAGCTGAGTTAGTCTCCTTCATCATAACGAGATTGTCAAAGATTACTTACTCGTCATCCTCGTCATAGTCATACTCATCACCGTCGATGCCGTACACTTCGTCATCAGCCTCTTCAACCTGGCCGTATGCATCGGTGTGGATGCTCTTCTCGTTCAAGTCGCTGTCTGAGTCACCATCGCCGGAGAGAATGCCCTCGATACGAGCCATCTCGTGAGCGAACTTGTCATCATCAGAGAAGTTAGCCTTCATCAGCTTGGTAGCCTTTACTTCACGGGCGAGAGTCTCCTGGTCTTTCAACTGCTCTGCACGAGTCTTGAAGTCAGCCATCCACTCTTCGAGCTTGTAGCCCTTAAATGTGCTGGTAACTTCTTCCTTCAGACCGAGATCCTTAGCAGTGACTCCGAGTTCAGCGAGGGAATCATCCTGAGCAGCAGTCTGCTTCTTGACGAGAGCCATAGCGCCCTGTAACTGTTTGATGCCCATCGTAGAAATCTTGCCGAATTGCTCACATGGACGACCGACGTGGTACACATACTTTTTTGCCTTCAGTTCGGCAATCTTCTTCTTGTGCTCTTCAAAAGCACTGTAGAGTTGTTCTCTTGTTATAGCCATAATGCATTAATTAAATTAAACAATCAGTTTTCAATTTCTGACGGCAAAATTAGCATTTAATTTTTGACTTTACAAATATTACAGCAAAATTTTTCTGAATTTAAAGAATTTTTAACAGTTCGCAGTTTCTCTAAACATATTTTAAAGATTACTTTGTTCCAGTGTGTCCGTATCCGCCAGCACCTCGCTCTGTTTCATCGAGTTCTTCAACCGGTAGCCATTCTGCTCGCTCGTGCTTTGCGATAACCATCTGTGCGATGCGCTCACCGTCTTCTACAACAAAATCTTCATTAGATAAGTTAATCAGGATGACACCAACCTGTCCGCGATAATCTGCGTCTACTGTTCCAATCATGTTAGCGAGACCAATTCCGTGTTTCAATGCAAGACCGCTACGAGGACGAACTTGAGCCTCATAACCAGCAGGTAAACCGATGTATATACCCGTTGGTATTAACTTTCTTTCCAGAGGTTTCAGAACAATCGGTTCATCGATGTTTGCTCTTAAATCCATACCGGCAGCACCTTCAGTTGCGTATTGTGGCAGGGGATGCTTCGACTTGTTTACAACTTTAACTTTCAGCATAATTATCTTTTTAAATTTTTCTTTCCATTATATTTGTACTCGTTTATAATAGAAAAGTTCTTAATTATTCCTAACAATTCATTGCTGTTTCAAAAATTATTTGTACTTTTGCAATATGAGCAAAATGGACGATATAATCAACAACTCACTCAGTGAATCCAATGAGACTGCTGAAATCGACCGAGAACTTCTGGATTCTGTAGAAGAACTCAGACGTCCGGAGATTGTCCCGAATCATTTCAAATACAAGTTGATGTGGAAACTGAGCGACTTGAAAGTCTATCAGGAAAGACATATGCCGGTCTATGTCATTGAAGATTATATGCACTTTGTTCAGCAGTATGTCTATCGCATCCTTGAATATACAACGTTCGTTAGCGATTATTCAACAGTAGAATTCGTAACAACTGTCTTGAGTTTGAAAGACAGGATAAAGGATTTTATCATCGGACTTGAGCCGATGATTGACAAGACTGAACGCAACGACGGTCTCAATGCGTATTTCTGCTTCAATGCAGATATTACCAGCGGAAACCAGTACTTCCAGTTGGTAATGAACATCATTCACGCCATGAGTGCATATGCCAGGCAAAAGACAAGTAATGCCAGATATGCTTGTTATGACGAGACGAAACCTTTGCGTTTTTCTTTCTATATTGAAACCTGGATTGGCTCAGAGCACAAGTGGACACAGATTCGAGGATGCGATAGTGACCACTTATCGAAATTGATAACAGTCTGGAAGAAGAAAGACATCTTTGACAAAGACAGTCTGAACCGAGAACTGGTTCCGTTCAGTGACATATATAATTGCTTCAATCATATTCTCAATCCGGCTGATGCAGAGAATAAGAAACGTTCATTTTCTGAGGCAATCAAGATGACGGGTTCGGTTGATAACTACGGAGAAATGTATGCAACTTATCTCGGACCTTATCTGCATCTACCGTCAGAGCAAAGCTGGAACTATGAGTACATTCCGAATGACCCGTATAAAGGATGGTGTCTGCGCAAGAACTTCGCTGAAGAATGTCCGGACTTTCCCGTAGACTGGCATTGTGAAATCTTGACTATGCAGTGTGATATGCCGGCATCAGCATCGTATCTCGTCACGAAGATGTACAAAGACGATCAATATACTGCACCGCACAACGAACCCAAAATCGAGAAGATGGTATGTGATATGTTGCGAGATGTTGCCGGCAAGCAGCCATATCAAGTGAAGCACGTAGAGATTCGATATAACAAAGACCCTGCTATCAGACCGTGGCACAAGACATTCATCAATATGGGTGCTGCTTGGAATCCGGACCCGGACAATCTTATGCACGAATGGGTGATGATTATCATCGACACTGAATTCATCGAATATGTGCTCGGTCCTCGCACAACTCCTGGTTACTGGCGAACATAATAATAAATAGTTTATGCGAAGAAAGTACAAACTATGTCATTAACCGGCTAAGCTAAAGACTTAGCGGCTTGACTCATTAACGAATCAACGCTGATGGTGACTAGCCTAAGTGAAAGAGCATATGCTCTTGAACTACGTTACTGGCGAATACATAGGTACCAAGGGATGTTCGTCCTAGTCCCTTGCTCTACGTCTGGGTATTAAACAGTCCTGTCCGGTAGGGACAGTGTATTCAGAATATAAAACCGTCGGATAACATTGGCGAAGGGCATCTTACAGAGACAGTAGTCTCTGACTTACAGATTTAATCTGTTATTTTAAAAATTAATTAAACAAATGATGAACGAAGCAGTTTACATCATCGGTATTAACGGGAAACCTGAAATGCCTTGTTTCAGAAAAGGCAGAATCAGGCGTCTGTTAAAGGAGCACAAAGCAAAGTGGGTGAAGAATTCAGTCTTGCCTACTCTGCAACTCTTGTACGAACAAGACTATGTCTATACTCAGGATGTAGATCTTGGTTTAGACGAGGGTGCTAATCACATCGGTGCGTCTGCAACTTCACACGGGAAAGAGATCCTGTCTCTTGAACTTGAAATCCGAAGCAGTGACATCAAGAAACTGAAAGATGAGCAAAGAGGAAACAGAAAAGACCGTCGTAATAGGAAAACTCGTTACAGAAAACCGAGATTTAACAATCGAGTTGCATCGAAGAAAGAAGGATGGTTGTCTCCAACGGCACAACACAGAGAAGACACACACGTAGATCTCGTGAAGTATATTCATCGTATTCTTCCAGTAACATGTCAAACTTTCGAAGAAGGAAGATTTGATACCCAAATGATAGAAAACCCAGAAATCGCTGGAACTGACTATCAGCACGGAAAGATGGCTGAGCATGAGAACTTCAAAGAATTCGTTCGCTACCGAGACAACTATACGTGTGCTATATGTCACACAAAGGGAAAGGGAGATGTACATCACATCATACCAGTTTCAAAAGGTGGCACCAACCGTGCCGACAACGGTGTGTTTCTTTGCAAAAAATGTCACGAAGATTTACATAAGGGGAAAGTCAGCATTCCTGAAAATCTGAATCTTGCTGCAAAGAATCTAAAGAAACTGAAAGATGCGGCAGCGATGAACACTATGTCTAAAAGACTCATCAAAAGAATGCGGGAAACTTTTCCAAATGTTATCACACGACGGACGTTTGGTTCTATAACTAAAGCGAAGAGGTTTAAATACAATATCGAAAAGTCACACGCAGCAGACGCGCGTGTGATAAGCGGACATCCGGAAGCGACACCGCTCGGATACACTTACTGCTTGAAGCAATTGAGACGACACAACAGACAGATACATGAGCATCAACCAAGAATCAGAAAGGCACACGATGGGAAACCAGGAATGTCGAGAGCAAGAAGACGGAAATTGGGATATGTTCGAAGAGAGTGTAAGGAAATCAAATCTGTTTTTGGTTTCACAAAACGAAGCATCGTTTTATATGAAGGAAAGAAATGGATGATAACTGGTCTAAGACAGACCGGGTTCTTTTCTTTAGTAAATATAAAAGACAAAAAAGAGAAAATAAATTCAATCAAATATACAAAACTCAAACTTATAAAACCTCAATATAAATCAATTGTAATAGATGATATCAGAAGATTATAAAATGGTACCGGATTCCTATGACGAGGCTAAAGACCTCGCATATTCCTCCGGCAAACTATTTGAAGACTATTTCGATTCAAAGGAAGCAATCGATGACATTGATCGTGAAGTTGAACGGGAGACACAAATCGACAGTAATCTGGAAGAACTCGACCCGACTAAGTTTGATTATCTGTGGTTGAGCACAAGTTCACCGAACGGTGTGATGGCTGAGGACTTCCCCGAAGTGCTCAACAAGATTATGCACCGCGTATATCGCTATGCAGAAGGTGATGCATTATTCGAGGATATATCACAGGTGAAATATATCACGATGAATCCCGAATTTGCTAAGAAATCTCCTGCTTATACATTCGGCAAGGATTATTATCAGTACTACGTACAGCATATGTCAGAGACCGGTTGGGATGCGACTGTTGCATTCGGATTCAACCTGAGCGGAAACATCACCGTGCAGCGACTCTACAGAATGTTGATGAATATTTCTGTGCTGCTGCATCCTCAAGACGGAATTCTCGTCAACGAGACAAGGCTTGTCATCACTTATAGGAGAGCATCCAGAATAGAATGGGACATTCTTTATCTTAATCAGATTGATGTCTTTATGAGACGTAATTTCATACAGGACAAGAAAGAACGACTGGAAGCAGACAGACATCTCGGCAGAGTATATGAAGATGTTCTTCGCAGAATGTATAATGTGTTCCGTGTGCTAATTCCGGGAGACCCGACTGTTTATAATCAATTCTGTAAATTGACAAAATGGGATGATAGCAAGAATATGCTTGCATCCACACAGCGTAAACTCAGAGACTATGCCGGTGCATATTGTCAACAGACTGCCGGACTGAAACGGAAGTTCACTCCGGTTCCGGTGAATACTGAGAAACTGCTAGAATCTTGGAAGCATAACATCTACGGTTTGAGTCTTCAGACGTTTATGTGCTTGAATATTCCGTCTAAACGGGAACCGTGGAAGAGTTATGTCACTCCGTGGGATATTCTTCTGCGTTATGACGGAGAGGTTGACCATGATGCAACATCATTCAACAAATTGACCGCAGAGGTCAAAGCATTGAAGAATTTCCTAAAAATCAAGACAGATGTTTGCTTGACGAATGCAGCACTTTATCAGGGAGTCGATAAATCTGGAGTCAATAATGTCGCATTTGTCGGAAATCTCGGACGAGTGTATTGTGAAGAGGACAACATCGACTTCAATGTCTGCCTGGTGCTGTTGGGAAGGATGAATACTTATTCTCACGATGATACACCCGAATACTTCATCAATACGATGAAAGAATTATTCAACGATACAACCGGAAACATTCCGTTTGATGATATTAGGAAACTGTTCGACAGACGAAATTGAAAACAGAGTGACTTTCGTGTCACTCTGCTTCTTTATTCAGCGATTTCACAATCGTATCATTATCTTCATTTGTGTTCACGAACAGGTTTCCGCCAGTTGTATTACTGATGATATTGCCGAATTTGTCAGTGAGATGCATCTCTATCATCTGCGGTCCGACCATTTCCGGTTTGACAGATAATATTCTGTTGTCGGACTTGAACAGCAATATCTTGTCCATAATATTCTTGCGGTTCTTCCAGTTCGTATTGTCTTCGATTGCATAACTCTTCCATTTCCAGCTGACATTGAATCCCGGTTCAATCTGCGGGATGTTATCAGAGGGCTTGATGACGACATTACGCTTTGCATCGACAGTCACCGGATGATTCTCGTACAGATACAAATCAGCATTTGCGAATTCATCAGCCATTGAAGAATTCCAGATTTCCTTCAGACCAATCGGGTCATAGTTGAATACTGTTGCTGCATATGAATCATCGAAGTATTCATTGAACAGCAACTGCTGCGTATTGTACTGAATGGTTGTATTCTGGGCATAATATCCTTCATCACCGTACAGATAGATTCGCTCTTCAGCATCTGCATCAACACGCAGACTGTACATTACCGGAACGATATGAAGCGGTTTCATCAGAACTTTCAATCTCATTGGACTCAGAGTCTTAAGTGTTTCACCACCCTCGATGCTATACTCACCTTTTATATTATAAATGTTGCGGTTACGCACGTTATTGAGGAAATCGCAGTCGATATTCGTATTCACTACATATCCGACACTTTCCGTAGTCATCTGCTTTGCCCTCTTTATCCGGCACGCTACTTCGTTGATATAAAGAGGATCGTCCGAATCCGGCATCTGTCCGATGACACAAATCTTCACCATCGTATCAACAGGGAATGTATCGATATATTTCGAATCTACTGGTATGTATGCTTCCCGTTCTGTCCAGTCGTTGATGATAGCATCCTGCTGTTCCTCACTTATCTCAACTGTTGTGGCATTGATGACATACATATTGATGTTATTGTCAAGACGGTTCACATCAGCATACAATGCCTTCATTTCATCTGGAATGATCGATGTGCTGACAGTAATCTGACCATCTGGAGCAACAGTTGAGAGTTTCGTTCCGGTCGGAGATTCAACCTTTATTACGGGAACTACATCCACTTCAGCCAGTATTCTCTGAAGATTGTCATCATATATGCAGAGCGTTACATATCCGTTGTCTGTGTATATGTTTTGCTTAGACGGCTGTCCGTTGCTTGATTTCATCCGGATAACTGTCTGACCGCCCGTAGCATCAGTAATGTCATAAACCTGCTCTGTCATATTGCTGATGATGAGATAATCATTGGCTTTCGGAGTGTCGAGTGCATATGAGATATTGTCATATGTAATCGTTGCATCATCTACGATATGCTTTGCGCTGTATATCTTATAGTTGACGGGATAGATGGGCTCGCTGTCAATCTTTGAAAGCAGTGCCTGTTTTTCTGTATTCGTCAATTCTGTTCCGGAAATATTCTCGCGGAAGAAAGTTTGTTCGTTCTCTGATGTTTCCTGGTTCAGAATAATGTCAATATCCGGAGTTGTTGCGTTCACAGTCAGATAATCGTCACTCTTGTTCACGAACGTATTATTGTAACTGTCAAAAGCCTTCACAGACACTGTATATGTTCCGAGACGGTTCACAGGAATGTCCACACTCGTATTGTATGTCAGATAATCACTTATATTAGAATAGAAATCTGCATAACTTTCGTGCTTAGTGCGTTCTGTTTCCTTCTTGAACTGAGTCTGATTAAACTCGTATATAGGCAGACGCTCGGATTCGTATGTATAGTCGATGCGGATATACTGCTCCTGCTCACTGTCACGATACGATTCACCGAATGTTATTTCAGCACCATGGCAGAATTTTTTCTCTTCTGGTGTATGACGGTTCATAAAACGGATGTAACCTTCGAGAATCTCGATAACATATGTCTTCTTACTGTCGAAGAGATTCTTTGCTGTATAGTCTTCTGTTCCTTCAGTCAGTGTAACGAAATCGCTGCGCATCTGGTTTGTCGGACTATACCCACGGACGATAATCAAAGGCAACTGCCATTTGTTTTCGCTTGTATATTCGAACACGGCATCCTTTGTATCCGGACTCAATATCACATCACCCTTGAATCTGAACTGCGGCCAGACAGTCACGTTCGTACCGTCATCATTGATGACCTTTCCGCGAAGACCGTCCGGAGCATCGCTTTTCTTATAAGTATATGTCATATGATGTCCGGTCATCTGACAATATTTGTTTTCATCAGATGAGTCATTCGGGTCATATGTATTGATTATCGACCAGGCAACATTGTTGTTGTCAGATTCCGGATCCCAGTCTCCGTACACTTCACGGATGTTGCCTTTCTCGATGAGAATTACCGGACATTCGTTGCTTGCGTTCGGGTTCGTCTTCGAATTGGTAATTCGACTTGATGACTTCTTGCTGTCAAATAGTCTGATTTCTCCTTCATTAATAGTGATGGGATTGTCCAGACAGTCTTTGTCAGTGAATTCATAAAGAGAACCGTTGATGCTTTCATCTAAAGTCAGAACATATTGATACTCATCAGCAACCGTCAATGCATTGAGCGGAGCAGAAACAAAGACTGGTAACTTCACTCTTTCATCTCCGACCTGTACATCAACAGTCATCGGTTCTGTCTCACCGGTGGACTTGTTATAATTCCACTTGATGAAACGTTCTATCGGATAGTCCTTATAGTCGTTCAACGTCAGTGAACGGAACTCATTCAGTGAACAGGTAATTGTTGCTTCTGAATTCTCGAATGTAGTGCCTTCTTTGATTTCTGCTCTCGGAGTAAAGAATCCTTCATTCTGAATGTCCTTGACTTCGTGCTATGTGACATAACCGACAGTCTTGATTCGCTCAAGAACTATGCATTCTCCGTTAATATCCGAAATGTAGCAGTTGACTCCGGTTATATAATCCTCGAGCCATTTCTTTACAGAATATAATTTGGTGAGAACTTCGTCATTCCGGTATTCATATAGATTCTGAACTTGCGGAATATCGGTGTTTACATAATTATACGTATGTCTGCTGACAGTACCGTCCGGCTCATTGACAAAAGCAGTCTGGTTCCGGAATGTCATATCAGTGAACGTTGCCTGAATCAGTCTTTGACGCTCTGATGTGTTGATTCTTGTTGCAGTTGAAGCAACTGTCACACGTTTGTTGTCCTCTGTCCACAAATAATATGCATTTGCTTCTCGGACAACTTTCACTGAAGTATTTAACCAGTCACCGGAGAGTTCTCCGACAACTTCTGTGTAATAAGCAAGTTTATAAGGTACATTGATGCAAGGAACGAATACATCGACTCCGGCAATATTGAAAGCATAACCCTTGAATGGAACTCGCTCTTCGCTTTCTTCATCTTCTATTTCTTGACAATGATAGACCATCGAGAGACGGTTGAGTTTCGTATAACGTTCGTACTCACCATAAGAAATGCCGTATTTCTTCAGCATATTCTCAATAGCCTTGCCCGATTCTGTATCATAATTCTGAATAGCAACATAACGATTGACATCGTTGTTGTCTTTCAGTTTGTACCACTCCTTGAACACTAAGTCCTGATAACCGAGATACTTGACTGCGTTGAACAAAGCCTTGTATGTTCCGACATACGGGAATATCTGGTCATAAGTCAGGAACAACTGTTTCGATTTCTCGTTAATTCGCATCCAGTCTGTGCTGTCATCATTGACATCACTGTCACGGAATACTTTCGGATAGTATTTCGGGTCAGGAATGCCAAAGTTCGTCATCAATGTGCGATAACGTTCATCCTCACCCTCGACTTCTGTGCGGAACTGGATGACTCCGATGAAATAATCAACCTCAGTGTCCGGGTGTCTCAAGAAGATACCCATCGTATTCTGATAGCAGCCTTCATCTTCAGTTTCGAATCCGACAGTGAAATGAAGTGCATTCGTCTGACGCATACTGTCTGCTTCCTGGTTGATTTCATCACTGGTTAGCGAGAACATCTGAGGCAAACGTTCCAGTTCAACCGCATCGTTCATCGATACGAAGAACATCTCTGAATTCTCCTGAAACCGGAAGTGGATACGATACTCGACATTGCCGTTGTTATCATCCGTATCAGTTATAACCGGATAACTGTACCGCTCAGTCGCATCTTCTCCGTTGTCCTTGACAACAACGATAGTCTGCGCAGAGATGAGGCCAGCCGAAACTTTATCCTGATATACCGTACCGACATATTTCACATAAGGATACTGAGACTCCGGAATGTTGTACTCAAGCACATAGCGAGCAACTGTCTGGTGCTCAGTCTGTACTTTGAAATGACCGTAAACCAGGAAATCTATCAATGTTCGAGCAATGTCTTCTTCGGGATGAGGAACAACATTCTCCCAAACTTGTATAGGCCATTCGATGAAGTCGCCCTGCTCATTTCTCGGACGGACAATAGCAAGTATCTCTTCGTTATTCCAGTATTCCAGCGAATATTCACGGTCACGGAAGAACGAATAGATAATCTTCAGACATTCGTTGTCCGTCATCTTGTACTGGTCACGATGACAACGGAGTATGACCTTACAGAGATCTTCAAACAGTTTCTCATCCCACTGGTCATAGTCAACCATCAGTCGCTCAGCGAATATATCTGAGGAAATTCCGTAGATATAACCGGCTTCTTCTGCAATGACATCAATGTCTCCGATATTCTCGATGAACATATCTGCATTTCCGTTCCATGTGTGGTATTTCGGCAAACTCTCTATGTTAGCAATATCTTTTGATGTCAGGAGAAAATCAAGCAGATTATATTCCTGTGTAATTATCTCATTACCGTCATTCAATGTCAGAAGCAGCGTATTGGTTTCATAATCTGCTTCATCATCAATAACAGTCTTGTAACCGAAGAAAACAATATCGAATATATTGTCCAGATGAACAGTCAGTCCGTCTTCATCCAATCGACGGTAACAACTGTCCTTGTCAGTCAGCTGCACTACTCCGTTCATACTATCAACTAATCGATAGTCGAAGATATAGTCAGCATCGTGTGCACTTCTGGTAAAAGTAACTTCCGGACGAATCTGACCAGGCTCATCAACAATAATATCAACAGTATTCACATATTCTGTGATATTCTTCGTAGTATCATCAGCTAGAGCAATCACACGGAATTTCTTGCACAGTCTCCAGGCAAATTCACTGTATTCATAATCATCTGACTCGATAATTTCAAGCAGACCCTGTGAATTACATAGCAATTTGATAGTGACATTATCTGTCTTTGCTGACAGAGTGCCGACTTTCTTTCCAGTATCGCTGGTAAACAGGATGACTTGCTTGCCTGACATTCCAGACACGGTTATCTCATAACGGCGGTTCGGCTGAAGTTTGATTGATTCTGTTCTGATATAACCGCCGGCTATTTCATCAGCACCGGCTGATTCCCACAAATCAGTCAAATCAGCAGGAAGCGGCAGTTCGAAATGACCTTGTGGATTCTTGATAAAAGAAGAATATACATAGTCAGCCGGCAGAATTTCCCACCGTGCTGAATATTGCTTGTTCATCAGAATCTCTTTGCCTTCTCCTGTAAAGAAACGCAAATCATCTATGCCTATAGTATTGACTTTATTCATTATTAATAGAAATGCCGCTATTGTGTTGCGATAATTTCATTATTTATTGCTGAAATTGTCTGAATCTAATTAGCGAATTGTTCAAATTTCACTAGCATATTAATTAATTTCAACTCGCATCATTATCGGAACGCAAATGTCAATGGCATTGACTCCTTTATAAAGTTTAGTGAGTTCTGTCCACTTGACTTTCATACACAGGCTCTCTTTCTTTTCCTCATCTTCTGGTTGTACCAACGGCACTTCTTCATTCTTCATTATCAGAGCCGGGCTCTGACTCCGTTGCAGGAACTCTTCCATATCCAGCTGATGATATTCGCTCTGTCTGTAGTATTCTTCTTCGTAATCCTGAATACGCATCAACGCCTGTTTGTTATAGTCGGGTCCGAATCCCCCAAGCATAATTGTTATGTCTTCCGATAATTTAGCAGTTTCCGGGTCAACTTCAAACGATGTAAAAGCCAGGTTATTTTCAGTCAGGAGATTCCAGGTGTGACCGTTCGGGCTGTGAACCCAAGAACTGCAATGGTCGAACATCATCAGAGTATCCTGTAGATTATCACTGATGACCTCAACATCCTACTGATTCATAATGTCGAGTTGAACATCTTTCATACCGGCACCGAGTCTGGCTCGGAACTCGCTCATTTCTTTATCAACAGATTCTCTGAGTTTCTTTTCCAGTTTCTTTGGGTTCTTGATAACGCTCGGATCTGCTTCAACCATTAACATATACGGACTCAAGATACGAACCCAACGTTTTCCACCGCGTCTGCGTTCGCTCGTTACGTTGATAATAAGACCCATCATCGTGTATCGAGGATTGTACTCTGCATTCTCCGGAGTATCATCACCAAGCACGAACATATCCTGTTGTTGAGCATCGTAATAAACGACTTCCCAACTTGGAATATCTGACTGGGGTTCAATAGATGCAGCAGCAGACTCTGCCTGAATAGGAGATTCGTAGTTTCTTGGATGAACTGGAATCTGTCCGGAGAATATTTCCGGATGCAGACATTCGTTAATGTAATCTCCGACTGAGGAATAGTTGGGAGAATCCTGATTATATAATATGTCGCGTATGATGTTCATTGATTGATAAAGAAATTTCTGTATTTATTAGAAAAATCGAAATGTCAATAGTATAATAAGTACTAAATATCAACAATTTATAAAATGACAAGAGAAGAGCAAATAGCAAAAGCAGCATTTGACTTTGGTTCGAATTATCCAAAGGGGGTCAAACACGATAGCATCATCGTTGATGAGTGTTTTAGAGCCGGTGCAAAATGGGCAGACGAACACCCATATAATACAACTGAAGAAAAGTCAAAAAGTGATGATATTCTTGAAATTGTTTGCAATGAATGTGGCAATCTGTTTAAATGTAGATTCCCGAAAGAACAGTTAGTTTGGGAAGAACTTGATGCGAACGAACGAGAACTCGGAACTGAACGTTACTACGAAGCAAAATTTATGTGTAATTGCACAGAATGCAACAAACAATTGGTTTTCACTTGTCAAGTTTGGGAATATCCAGAAGGCAAGATTGATTATCAAGACATTGTCTGTGATAATGCTCAAGTAGTTAGTGATACATATGACTTAGAATTGAGACCGTTCGAAATTGAGTCTGAAAATGAAGAAAGATGAAAATCAGAAGAGACAAATATAATCTAAGAACTTATTTTCGAAGTGAAATATATGGGAATATGGTTCAACTGCCCAAAGGTGACCAAATAGCATTAGGCAGTTGGGCATTTAATAGAGATGTAAGCATTCATGACTGGGAATTTGATGAACGCAAAGACGAGAAACTTCTT
>Ga0265298_10005444_pt1 | contig 15980 bp, 11 predicted proteins | sample AusTroGonzalo_MG_3_FD_193486 | JGI IMG/M metagenome (GOLD analysis project Ga0265298, IMG submission 193486) | Bovine rumen microbial communities from tropical cattle in Woodstock, Queensland, Australia - Gonzalo_01 | ecosystem: Host-associated > Mammals > Digestive system > Stomach > Rumen ... | reverse complement strand
TCTTCTCGGTGATGTTAAGGGTTTTCACACCCTTGGCGCCACGCGAAGTCTGACGATAGTCATTGGGGTCTGAGCGTTTGCCGAAACCGTTTTCGGAGACGGCCAGCACCTGGTGCTTCGCTGCGTCTTCGGCCTGGGGATCCTGGCTGACGACGCCGACCACATTATCCCCTTCATCAAGATTGATGCCACGGACGCCGGTGGAGGTACGGCCCAGGGGCCTGGCCTCTGATTCATCGAACCTTACGCAACGTCCTCCGTTGGCCGCAATCATGATATTGCAGTTGCCGTTGGTGAGGATGGCCTCCAGGAGTTCGTCGTCTTCGCGGATGTTGATGGCGTTGACGCCGTTGGTGCGCGGACGGGAATAGGCCTCCAGGGTGGTCTTCTTCACCACGCCCTTCCGGGTGACCATCATAATATAATTATTGTTGATGAATTCTTCGTCCTTGAGCGACTTCACGTTCAGGTAGGCGCGAACGGCGTCGTCGGGCTCGATCATCAGGATATTCTGGATGGCGCGGCCCTTGGAGGTACGGTTGCCCTCCGGAATCTCGTACACCTTGAGCCAGTAGCAGCGGCCTTTCTGGGTGAACAGGAGCAGCGTGCTGTGGGTGTTGGCGATATAGATGTGCTCGATGAAGTCTTCGTCACGGGTGGCGCTGCCCTTCATGCCCACGCCGCCGCGGTTCTGGGTGCGGAATTCGGTGAGGGCGGTGCGCTTGATATAGCCCAGGTGGGAGATGGTGATCACCTGGTCTTCATCGGCATAGAAGTCCTCCGGGTTAAACTCGTCGTCGGCCAGGGTGATTTCCGTGCGGCGAGGGTCTCCGTAACGCTCCTTGAGGTCCTGGGTTTCGGCCTTCACCACATTGAACTGTTCCTCCACGCTGCCCAGAATCTGGTTGCAGCGGTCGATGAATATCATGAGCTCGTCAAACTCGTTCTGGAGTTTCTCCCGTTCCAGGCCGACGAGCTGGCGCAGACGCATTTCCACGATGGCGGAAGCCTGGGGCTCGGTGAACTGGTAGCGCTCCATGAGCATGTTCTTGGCTTCTTCGATGCTCTTGGTCTCGTAGCGGATGATGTGGACGATCTCGTCGATAATGTCCATGGCCTTCAGGAGGCCTTCCAGGATGTGGGCACGCTTCTGGGCCTTGTCCAGCTCGAATTTGGTGCGGCGCACGACTACCTCGTGGCGGAACTCCACAAACTGGCCGATGATTTCCTTGAGGCTGAGGGTACGGGGACGTCCTTTCACCAGGGCCACGTTGTTGAAGGAGAAGCTGCTCTGCAGGGGGCTGTACTTGAATAGCATGTTCAGGACCACGCCAGAATTGGTACCCTGCTTGAGGCGGATGACCACGCGGGTTTCTCCGCGGGAGCTTTCGTCGTTGATATAGGAGATGCCCTCCACCTTCTTTTCGTCGGCCAGCTGGGCGATCTTCTCAATCATTTCCCGCTTGTTCACCATGTAGGGAATCTCGGTGACCACGATGGTCTCACGGCCATGTTCGTCCACCTCGATCTCCGTCTTGGAGCGGATGACCACGCGGCCGCGGCCGGTTTCATAAGCCTCCTTGATGCCGGCTTTGCCCATGACGATACCGCCCGTGGGGAAATCCGGCCCCTTGATGTACTGCATCAGTTCATCGGTGGTGATTTCGGGATTGTCGATATAGGCGCAGATGGCGTCGCAGCATTCTCCCAGGTTATGGGGAGCCATGTTGGTGGCCATACCTACAGCGATACCGGAGGCGCCGTTGAGCAGCAGGAGCGGGGCCTTGGTGGGCAGCACGGTGGGTTCTTCCAGGGTGTCGTCGAAGTTGAGCACCATGTCCACGGTGTTCTTGTCCATGTCTCCCAACACGTCCTCGGCCATCTTCATGAGCTTGGCCTCCGTGTAACGCATGGCGGCGGGAGAGTCACCGTCCACACTGCCGAAGTTACCCTGTCCCTTCACCATGGGATAACGCTGGTTCCATTCCTGGCCCAGGCGCACCATAGCATCGTATACGCTGGAGTCGCCGTGGGGGTGGAATTTACCCATCACCTCACCCACGATACGGGCGCTCTTTTTGGTTTGTCCGCTAAAACTGAGGCCCATATTGTCCATGCCGAACAGGACGCGCCGCTGCACGGGCTTGAGGCCGTCGCGGACATCCGGAAGGGCACGGGACACAATCACCGACATGGAATAGTCGATGTAGGCCGTACGCATCTCGTGATCTATCTCCACTTGCTCGATGTACCCGGTTTCCTGGGTCTGGTCGAGCGGATTCATCTCTTCGTTATTTGCCATTTTTAGTCTAGTTCCTTATAAACATACAAAGATAGTAAAAAGAATCGGATTTTACTAAATAAAATCACTAACTTTGCCTTGAAAATAGAACGAACCATGGCAGTCATTACTATCATCGGCATAGGGCAAATCGGATCGGCCCTGGCCTTTGTGGCGGCAGAGAACGGGAACCGCATCCGCTTTGTGGGTACTCCCGTGGATAAAGAGGTTGTAGACGCCTGCATACGGGACGGCCGCCACCCTAAAATGGACCTCCCTTACCCCGAGGGAACCCAATATTTCTATTGTGAAAACTGGCAGGATGCCGTAACGGGATCGGACTTCGTGATCGGAGCCATCTCTTCCTTCGGCGTGGACTGGTTCCTGGAGGCCATCCTGAAAAAGCTGGATCCCTCCATGCCCGTCCTGTCGGCCACCAAAGGACTGGCCGATTTGGGAGACGGCACCCTGGTATCCTATCCGGACTACTGGGTGCGGGCCCTCCGCAAATGCGGCATCCGCCGCAACATCTACGCACTGGGCGGGCCGGGAACGGCCATGGGCATCATGCACCGGGACCACACCCAGGTGGTCATCTGCGGAAAAGATTCGGCCCTGCTGAAAAAGATGAAATCGGCCCTGGAAACCTCCTGGTTCCACATTTCCCTCACCAAAGACGCCCGCGGCCTGGAAACGGCGGTGGCCATCAAGAACGCGTACGCACTGGGCGTCGCCATGGCCTTGGGACATGCCCGCAAGGAGCAGGGCGGAGAAGACGATTCCCACTGCAATTCCCAGGCGGCCGTCTTCACCCAGGCGGTGAAAGAGATGATCCGCGTACTGGAACTGCAGAACGCCCAGTTCGACAGCACCCTCATCGGCATCGGGGACCTCTATGTCACCGCCACCGGCGCACGTACCCGAAAACTGGGCCTCCTGCTGGGAGAAGGGAAAACCTGCGAAGAAGCCCAGGAACTGCTGGGAGGCATGACGCTGGAATCGCTGGTGGTCATCCGCCGGCTGGCCGATGCCATCACCATCCGGGCCCGGAAGGGACAGGTATCCCTGGAAGACTTCCCCCTGCTGCACTTTGTAATCAGCGTGCTGGACAGCGGAAAAATGGAAGAGCTCCCCTGGAAACAATTCACCTTTGAAAACCTCTAAACCACAAATTATGAAACGCTTAGTACTCCTGGCGGCCCTGTTGCCCCTGCTGGCATCCTGCGGCCACAAATCCATTGACCTCCAAGCCCACCGCGGCGGCGCCGGCCTGATGCCCGAAAACACCATATCGGCCATGAAAAACGCCATGGACATGGACGGCATCAATACCCTGGAATTCGACCTCCAGCTGAGCCAGGATAAACAGGTGGTGGTATCCCACGAAAATTACTTCCACCCGCGCTATTCCACTCGGCCCGACGGAACGCTCATCCTGGAATCGGACCCCATGGAGTACCTGTACACCATGCCTTACGACAGTATTGCCAAATATGACGTAGGCATGCGTTTCGTAGACCGCTGGCCCACCCAGCAGAAGGTGGCCGAAGTGAAGCCGCTGGCATCGGTCCTCATCGATTTCACGGAGAATTATACCCGGGAGAACAGCCTGGTCCCCTTCAACTACAACATTGAGATCAAGTCTTACGCCGGAGAGGGAGAAGGCACCTTGTGGCCCGACTACCAGGAGTTCTGCGACGTCTGCGTGCCCCTGCTCCTTTCCAAGAATCTGGGCAAGCGCCTCATTGTCCAGACCTTCGACACCCGCGCGCTGGAATATATCCACGAAAAATGGCCCGGTGTCATCCTCTCCTACCTCACCGAAGAAGAATATGACATCCGGACTATCCTTTCCCAGATCAGCTTCAAGCCGGAATGGTGGTCTCCCAATTTCGAGGCCATCACGCCCGAGAACGTAGCCTACTGCCACAAACGCGGCATCAAGGTGGCTCCGTGGACCGTAGACGAGCCCGAAGACATCCAGCGGATGGTGGACTGCGGCGTAGACGCCATCATCTCCAACTACCCGGACCGCCTCATCGAGGTTGTGCGGTAATCGCCGCGCCGTGCGATGTTCGTCGCGCTCGTGGTATAATTAATTGATAATTAAATAGTTAAGCCAAAGCGGCTTACTGTTTGCTGTAAGCGGAAAGATCCAACTGAGTGACGGTCCAGGTGGGAAGCGTGGGGTCGTCCACGGTGGCATCCACGGTGCGGGGATGACCCAGAATCACGTTCTGCTCCAGGAAAGCCTCTTCGATATCCCAGAGATAGCTCATATAGGCCGCGACGTCGTGCGGGCGGTCCTTGAAACGGTAGATGCACCAGCCGGTGTAGCCCTTTTTGACCCACTGGGTGGCCAGGAAGTCACTTCCCCAGATGCCCCGGCCGCCCATGCTCAGTTTATTATAGGCCACCATGCTATCGGCCGTGCCGTGCAACAGAAGCGTAGGGCAAGGAGCCGACAGATACTTCGGCTCACCGCTGAGGCTCACCACGCCCCCGGCGAAGGACATCACGCCCTTGAACTGGAAGCCTTCGGGCAGGTTGCCGGTTCGGCCGCACAGAATGTCATACTCGGCCGCCAGGGAGATGATGGCACCGGCGCTGCTGCCGGCCGCCACCAGGTTCATGGGGTCTATACCCAATTCATCCTTATTCTCGGCCAGGAATGAGATGGCCGAAAACAGGTCTTCCACGCCCATCTGCTGGGACAGATAGAACTGGTCGCTAGCCTTCTTGAGGCCGGAAAGACCTTTGCCCACTTTATACCCCTTCATCCCCAGCCGATAGTCGATGGTGACCACCGTGTAACCGTCTCCGTTCAGGCGCTGGAACCACAGACGCTTGAAATCGTCCACACGCTGTCCCCTGACGAACCCGCCGCCGAACACATACACGATGGCCGGCTTGGAATGGCCCTCAAAGGTGGTTTCTGCGCCCTCTGTGGGTCGATAGATGTCCAGATACAGGGAGCAGGTGTCCCTCTCGGCAAAAAGATAGGTCTCTCCGGGAGCGAACACCGGCGTTTCCTGGGCGGCCGAGAGCAGCCCCAGGGAAAGCATCAGGAAAAACAGTACGACTTTTTTCATATTTTACTTTGCTTGTGCAACGGTTTGGCACAAGATGGCCGTACCTTTGCATCAGAAATAAAACGAAGGTATTATGAGAAACACGGACTACACCAGCATGGAAACCCTTTCGGGCATGATTTCCTCCAATGATTCCCTCCAGGCTCTCAAAGGACTGATGGAAGACCTCGGCTTAGAGTTCGAAGAAGCCGACGCTCTTTAGTCGGCCTTCAGCTCCACAACGGTGGATTCCTTGTCCGGGGACAGGGTTACGCGCAGGGTGCGCAGCTGCCCGGCCTGCTTGGACTTGGACACCAGGATGCGGTCGCTGATGATGAACTCGGATACCGGATCCTCCACATAGCGCACGATGGCCCGTTTGAGCGGACGGGCACCGTAGGCGGGGTCGTAGCCGGCATCGGCAATAAAACGCTTGGCGGTGGGTGTGATGGTAAGCTTGTAACCGGCTTCCTGGGCCCGCGCCCGCAAATCCTTGAGCTCAATATCGATAATCTGTTCGATGGCGCCCTTGTCCAGGGAGTGGAAATACACCTGGCCGTCCACGCGGTTGATGAACTCCGGCGGAAATGCCTTCTTCACGGCTTTCTCCACCACGGAACGCCGGTCCACATCCAGGTTCTTGCCCGCCGTGGCAAAGCCGATTCCGTTTCCGTATTCTTCAATTTCCCGGCTCCCCACGTTGGAAGTCATGATCACAATGGTATTCTTGAAATCTACCGTGCGGCCGTTACTGTCTGTGAGCCGGCCCTCGTCCATTACCTGTAAAAGCAGGTTGAAGATGTCCGGATGGGCTTTTTCAATCTCGTCCAGCAACACCACGCAATAGGGCTTGCGGCGCACACGTTCGCTCAGCTGCCCGCCCTCTTCATATCCCACATAGCCGGGAGGCGCGCCAATCAGGCGGCTTACGCTGAACTTCTCCATGTATTCACTCATGTCGATGCGCACCAGGTTCTCTTCACTGTCAAAGAGATATTCGGCCAGAGTACGCGCCAGCTGGGTCTTTCCCACGCCGGTGGGGCCAAAGAAGAGGAAGGTGCCGATGGGCCGGTGCGGATCCTTGAGGCCCGCGCGGTTGCGCTGGATGGCACGCACCACCGTCTCTACGGCTTCGTCCTGCCCGATGATGCGGTCCTGCAGGCGGGCACGCATTTTCACGATACGGTTGCCTTCGCTCTCGGCCACCTTGTTCACAGGGATGCCCGTCATTTTGGATACAACGGATGCGATGTCCTCGGCATCTACCTGACGGGCGCCGGTCTTTTTCTTGACCAGGGCCAGTCGCACCATGGAGCCGGCCTCGTCAAAGGCGTCAATGGCCTTGTCCGGCAGGGATTTATCGGTGATATAGCGGTCCGTGAGGCGCACGGCGGCCTCTACGGCTTCGTCTGTATAGGTAATGCCGTGGAATTCCTCATATTTGGGCTTGAGCTGCTGCAGGATCACAATGGATTCGGTCACGCCGGTGGGCTCCACCACAATTTTCTGGAAGCGGCGGTCCAGGGCGCCGTCCTTCTCCACAATCTTGGTGAATTCGTCCAGGGTGGTGGCGCCGATGCACTGGAACTCTCCCCGGGCCAGGGCCGGCTTGAGCATGTTGGCAGCGTCCAGGCTTCCGGAAGCGCCGCCGGCGCCCACGATGGTGTGGAACTCGTCGATGAACAGGATGAGGTCCGGATTCTCGGACGCTTCCTTGATGATGGCTTTCAGGCGCTTCTCAAAATCTCCGCGGTATTTGGTACCGGCCACCACGGATGCGATGTCCAGGGAAAGGATACGCTTTTTAGCCAGTGCGGCCGAGATGTCTCCGGATGCGATTTTCTGCGCAATCCCTTCCACGATGGCCGATTTTCCCACACCCGGCTCGCCGATGAGCATGGGGTTGTTCTTCTTCCTTCGGCCCAGGATCTCGATGACGCGGGTGATTTCCGTATCCCGTCCCACCACCGGGTCCAGCTTGCCCTCGCGGGCCGCTTTAGTGAGGTCGTAGGCAAATTCCTCGATGTCCAGCTTCTTGGGAGTCTCCGGCTCTTCGTCCGGGCCCTGGGACGGTTGCTCCTCCCGGGGGGCGGGTTTCTGCTGCTGCAGCATGCCCTCGTCTTCCATATAGGCCAGCAGGCGGCCATAATCGATGCCATGGCTGCGCAGGTATACCTGCCCATAACTCTCCGTGGTGCGGCACAGGGCCAGCAGAAGATGCTCCGGACGGGCCATGGGGCTCTTGAGCCGGGATGCTTCCATCACGGTGATGCTCAGGACATTCTGTGCCTGACGGGAAAAACTGATATGGTCTATCTGCTCGTAGGGGATGGTCTCGTTGGTAAAAATGCGCTGGTCGATGAACGCTTTGAGGTCGGCCGGTTCCACCCCCAGATGCTGCAGGGTGGTGAAGGCGGCGTTCTCCTCATGGCGGATGATTCCCAGGAAAAGATGGTCCGGGCCGATACCATAGCTGCCGGTACGCATGGCCTCTTCCCGCGCATATGCGATAATCTTGTTAAGGTCTTCGGAAACTTGTAACTGCATATATGTCGTAAAAAATGCCTACCTTTGCGGCACTTAATTTGCAAAGATAATAAGATATGAGAAAAATACTAGCAATTATGATGCTCTTCTGCGGTATTACTGCGGGGGCACAGAGTTTTGAAAGTTCGTTCGTCCAGACCAAGACCCTTCAGCTCACCGGGAAAAAGATCGTGAGCGAAGGTACCCTTACCTATACAGAGCCGGAAAACCTGGCCATGATTTACAGCAAGCCGGAAGGAGATTACTTCATCGTAGACGGTCCCTTCCTCCGTTTTGACCTGCGCGGCGTGGCCCTGGACGTGAATACCGACAACAACAAGACCGTCCGCATGCAGCGCAACGCCATCATGTACGGCATCCAGGGCAAGTACGAAGACATCGCCAAAGAAATGGACGCCGACTGCACCGTCACCCCCCAGAAAGGCGGCAAACACGTTGTCATCAAGGTCCGCAAGCCCGTTGTAAAGGGCTATACCGGCATGGAACTGGACTACAATGCCAAGGGACGCATCACCCGTATGGTCCTGGAAGAGGCCGGCGGCATTTCCACCGAATATCTGCTGAAATAACTACAAATAAATCGCGTGCGTGTTCTTGATCTCGTCCATCACAAAGGACGAGAGGATGGAGCCGATGGAATCGATGGTACCCAGCACGTTGATGATGAATTCGTTGTAGTACTTCATATCCGGCGCCTGGATTTTCATTAGATAATCGTATTCGCCGGATATATTGTAGCATTCGGCCACCTGCGGGATGTCCTTGATGACGGAAATGAAGTCCCGCGCAACCCCGCGGTTCATCTGCTTCAGTTTTACCGAGCAGAACACCGTGAACCCCCGGCCCAGTTTCTCGGCATCCAGCACCGCCACATACTTGCGGATAAAGCCATTCTTCTCCAACCGTTTGAGACGCTCGAACACCGGCGTGGTGGACAAATTCACCCGTGCGGCCAGTTCCTTGGTGGTGAGCCGGGCGTTTTCCTGCAGCGCCCGCAAGATTTGCAAATCCACGCTGTCCAGTATTATTTCACTCATAAGAATATTTTTCTATTAGGGGCCTTCAAAGGCCCTTTGTTTTTCTATATTTTCTAATAATTACCGCAAATATAGATATATTTTCCAATTTTTTACAATCTATTGTAAGATTTTTCTGCAAACACTACCTTTGTTGTCGAAAACAAACATATTATGTCAAAGATCGATACACGTTGCGTACATGCAGGATACAGCCCCCGGAAGGGTGAGCCCCGTCAATTGCCCATTATCCAGAGCACTACCTTTAAATATGATACGTCGGACCAGATGGGCCGGTTGTTCGACCTGGAAGACTCCGGTTACTTCTACACCCGTTTGGCCAATCCCACGATAGACGCCGTGGCGGCCCAGATCAATGACCTGGAGGGCGGCGTAGGCGCCATCCTCACCTCGTCCGGCCAGGCCGCCAACCTCTTTGCCGTCATCAATATCGCCGGCGTGGGAGACCATATCATCGCGGCCAACAACATCTATGGCGGCACCTTCAACCTGCTGGGCGTGAGCCTTCCCAAGCTGGGAATCGGCATCACCTTCCTTCCGGTCGATGCCACCGACGCCCAGATTGAGGCGGCCATCCGCCCCAACACCAAGCTGATCTTCGGAGAAACCATCTCCAACCCGGGCGTGGAAGTCTTTGATATAGAACGCTGGGCCAAGGTAGCCCATAAGAACGGACTCCCGCTGGTGGTGGACAACACCTTCGCCACCCCCGTCCTGTGCCGTCCTTTCGAATGGGGGGCCGATATCGTCACCCACTCCACCACCAAGTACATCGACGGCCACGGCGTCTCCGTGGGCGGCGCCCTGGTAGACAGCGGCAATTTCCCCTGGGACAAATATGCCGATAAGTTCCCCGGCCTCACTACCCCCGACGAGTCCTACCACGGCCTCACCTACACCAAGAAATTCGGTAAATCGGCCTATATTACCAAAGCCGTCACCCACCTGATGCGGGACTTCGGCTCCCAGCAGAGCCCCCAGAACGCCTTCTACCTGCACCTGGGCCTGCAGACCCTGCACCTGCGCATCCGCCGGCACAGCCAAAGTGCCCAGAAGGTTGCCAAGTGGCTGCAGAGCCGCCCCGAAGTGGCCTGGATCCACTACCCCGGCCTGGAAAGCGACGCCCATCACAACCTGGCGGTGAAATACTGCCCCGACGGCTGCAGCGGCGTCATGGCCTTCGGCCTCAAAGGCGGCCGCAGCTTTGACAACCGCTTCCTGGACGCCCTCAGGCTCACCACCATCGAAACCCATGTGGCCGATTGCCATACCTGCGTCCTCCACCCCGCCTCCCACACCCACCGACAGCTGAGCGACGAGCAACTTCGCGCCGCCGGCATCGCCCCGGACCTCATCCGCCTCTCCATCGGCCTGGAAGACCCCGAAGACATTATCGCCGACCTGCAACAAGCTTTGGAACAAGCTCAAAGAGATGCGTAGGAAGAAAAATGCACTTTCTTCCGAAGTATCTATTTTACTATAAAGAATATGGTAAAACACGAAATCATAGTGGATCTGCCGCTGGAAGCCGGCGGTGAGCTCAGGGGAGCCCACCTGGTGTTCCATACGTCGGAACAGCGCCATGGACGGGTCATCTGGATTTGCCATGCCCTTACGGCCAACAGCAATCCGGAAGACTGGTGGCCGGAGATGGTGGGTCCGGGCCGCACCATCGACCCGGAGAAAGACTTCGTGGTGTGTGTGAACATGCTGGGCAGTTCCTACGGCTCCGAGAGCCCCGCGCGAGAGAACCCCGCCACAGGAAAGCCCTGGCTGCTGGACTTCCCGCGGGTGACCATCCGGGACTCCGTGAGCGCCTTCATCGCCGTCCGCAAGCACCTGGGCATTGAAAAGATAGACCTGTTGATCGGCGCCTCCAACGGCGGATTCAACGCCGTAGAATGGGCAGTAACCGAGCCGGAAAGGATTGGCCGGGCGTTGTTCCTGTGCACCGCTCCCCGCATTTCCCCGTTCATGGGCGCCACCATCGAAGCCCAGCGGATGGCCCTGGAGGCCGACCCCACATTCCGGGAAGCCAAGGATTTGAGCGGCGGCGCCGCCGGCCTCAAATGCGCCCGCGCCCAGGCACTCATCAGCTACCGCTGCTTCAAGGGGTATGGCCGCACCCAGGCCGAGGAAGATCCCGACACCCTTTTCGCCGGCCGTGTAGCCTCCTACGAGCGTTACCAGGGCGAAAAACTGGTGCGCCGCGGCTTTGACGCCTACTGTTATTATACCCAGTGCAACGCCATGGACAGCCACAACGTAGGTCGTGGAAGGGGCGGCGTCCAACAGGCCCTGGGCCGCATCCAGGCCCGCTGCACCGTGGTGGCGGTAGACACCGACCAAATCTTTCCCCCGGAGGAAGGCCGCAACTGGAGTTCATTCATTCCGAATTCGAATTTCATTGAAATATCATCATTATTTGGTCATGATGGTTTTCTATTAGAAATACCAAAAATATCCTCCATTATATTAAATTAAGTCCCTCCCCCGAGGGGAGGGATTTAGGGAGGGGGTAACGTGAGGCATAGAAATGTGCGTGAGGAGATATTAAAGGATAAGTTTGATTAAAAGAATATACGTGCGCGTATGCAAGTATTAAAATTCGGCGGCACTTCCGTCGCCAGCGCTGAAGCCATGCTTCAGACCATCGATATCATCAAAAAGGCCCTGGAAGAGGACCGTACCCTGGTGGTGAGCAGTGCCATCAGCGGATGCACCGACCAGCTCATCGAGATAGGCAGACTGGCCGCCGCCCGGGACAATGCCTGCCGGGAAAAACTGGCGTCCCTGCAGGAGCGCCATCACAGAATCATCGAAAAACTGCTGCCGCAGGGATACCGGGCCAAGACCCGGAAGACGGTGGACAGCCTTTTCGGCGAACTGGAAAGCATCGTCCAGGGCGTGTACCTGGTAGGTGAACTCTCCCCCACCAGCCTCAGTGCCGTGGAAAGCTTCGGCGAACTCCTGAGCACACGCATCCTGGCCGACCAGTTCCTGTCGCAGGGCATTGCGTGCCGATGGCTGGACGCCCGCGAGCTGATACTCACGCGGGAAGGCGTGGTGGACACCGCCGAGACCTACCGCCGCATGGCCGAAGCCGTCCAGCAGCATGTGCAGGCCGAACTGTTCCTGGCTCCGGGCTTCATCGCCCGCGATGCAGAAGGACGCCCCACCACCCTGGGCCGCGGAGGATCGGACTACACTGCCTCCCTTTTCGCCGTGGGCCTGCACGCCCGCAAACTGGAAATCTGGACCGACGTGCCCGGTATCATGACGGCTCACCCGAAGGTGGTACCATCGGCCCGTCCCATTCCCTATATCTCTTACCGTGCGGCGCAGGAACTGTCCCACTTCGGCGCAAAGGTCATTTACCCGCCCACCATCCAACCCGTTGTGGCAGAAGGGATTCCTATCTATGTTAAGGACACCTTCCATCCCCTGGAGCCGGGCACGGTGGTGGAAAAGAACCCGCCCCGCACCCACGGTGGCGTGGTGGGAATCGCCCATTCGGAAGGCATTGCCCTCATCTCGCTGGAAGGCAGCGGCATGGTGGGCGTCCCGGGCTTCAGCTCCCGCCTTTTCGATGCCCTGGCACGCGCCGGCGTCAACATCATCCTCATCACCCAGGCCTCGTCCGTGCACTCCATGTGCATTGCCGTTTCGGCCGACGACGCCCAGCGCGCCCGGAAGGCTGCCGACGCTTGTTTTGCTTACGAGATTTCCCTGGGAAAACTGAATCCGCTGAAAGTAGAAAAGGGCTTCTCCATCGTTTGCGTGATTGGCGACGACATGCTGGGACACAGCGGCGCCACGGGCCAGATGCTGGCCGCCCTGGGCCGCCACAGCATCCCGGTCCGGGCTACGGCGCAAGGATCCTCGGAGCGAAACATCTCCGTGATTGTGCCTTCCGACCGGGCCGAAGAAGCCATCCGAGCCATCCACCACGAGTTCTTCGACAGCTACATCACGCAGGTGATTCCCCTGTTCATCGCCGGTTACGGCCGCGTGGGCAAGGCGCTGGTAGATATGCTGCGGGACAACGCCGCCGCCATCGCCAAACGGTCGGGCAAGGAGCTGCGCGTGTGCGGGATTGCCCGCAGCAAGAAATATATAATTGATACAGAAGGTATTGACCTTTCACGCGCCGGCGAACTACTGGAAGACGGAAAGCCCGGCTCCTATATCGACGCCCTCTGCAGCCTTTCCCTGGAGAATCCCATCTTTGTGGACTGCACGGCCAACGAGGAAATCGGCTTCCGCTATCCGGACCTGTTCCAGTGCGGCTACAGTGTGGTGGCCTGCAACAAGATTCCCTTCTCCGGCACCTGCGCCCAGTTCCGCAACCTGCAGCTGGATGCCAAGAAAGCCGGGGTGGCATTACGGTATGAAACTACGGCCGGCGCCGCCCTGCCGGTGCTGGTAACCCTGGACCGCGTGGTCCAGAGCGGAGACCGGCTGGTGCGCATGGACGCCGTCCTCTCCGGCACGCTGAACTACCTGCTGGACAATTACCGCGGCACCGGCTGGGAGGAACTGGTGGAAGAAGCCCGGCAGAAAGGATACACGGAACCGGACCCCTCCATCGACCTTTCCGGGAAAGATGTGCTTCGTAAAATCTTGATTCTGAGCCGTCAAGCCGGCCTGCCATTGGAAGAATCCCAGGTAACGCTGGAGCCCATCCCGGCCGATATCGCCGCCCGCTACGCTGCTGCCACCGCCGCCGGCCGCAAGTTACGTTACGTTGCCAGCGTGGATGCCGAAGGCCACGCCACGGTCGGCCTTCAAGAAGTGGGGCCCGACAGTCCCCTGTTCGGCCTTCGCGGCACCGACAACGCCATCCTCATCACCACCGGAGACTACCCTTCTCCCATGCTCATCCAGGGTGCCGGCGCCGGTACCCGCCAGACCGCCGGAGGCCTGCTGAACGACATTATGCTGGCGCTGTAACGCCTGACGCTACTCTACAAATACCATTTCGTTGAAGAGGTAGTCCGCATGGCCTACCTCTTTAATGATAAAGAGGAGGTAGCGCACGTCCAGGGAGATGTTGCGGCAGATTTCCGGGTCGAAGACCAGGTCGCTCATGGTGCCTTCCCACACGCGGTCGAAGTTGATGCCGATGAGGTTTCCTTCGGCATTGAGGACCGGGCTGCCGGAGTTGCCGCCGGTGGTGTGGTTGGTGGCCAGGAAACACACGGGCTGGTTCTCGAAACCGCCGCGGGCGTAAATGTCCCTCAGCACCTGGGGGATGTTGTAGTCAAAGATATCCGGATTATCCTTTTCAATGATGCCCCGGAGCGTGGAGACGGGCCGATAATACACGGCATCCACCGGCTGATACCCCTCCACATGGCCGTAGGCAACACGTAAGGTGAGGTTGGCGTCGGGATAGAAGACACGCTCATTCTCGAATTCCATCTGGCCCTGCATGTAGTCCCGGTAAAGGAGGGTAATGCTCTGGCTCAGTTCTTTCACTACCGGTGAAATCACCTGCGCATAATGCTTGTCCAAAGCGTTGGCCAGGGCCTTGGCCTGCTCGTCATCGGCAAAGACGGCATCCTTCCAGGCTACCATGTCTCCGCCAAATTCGGCCCGCTTCTCCAGGAAGTAGGCGGGCTTGTAACTGTCGTCCAGAGCCTTGTCGAAGGCTTCCATCATAGCCACGAAGATTTCTTCGTCGATGGGCTGGTAATAATCCTTGGGGTTGACGTACCGGCCCATACCCTTCTGGATTTTCTCCACGGCGCGGACGGTCTCGTTATAATATTCGTAGGCACGGTACACGGGGTTGCGGGCGGCGTACAGCTGTGCCAGCCGGTCTGTGAGGCCTTCGTAGCGGGTGCCCGAGGCCCACTCTTCAAAGCGTTTTTCGTACTTCTGCTTCACCGGGACCACCTTGTTTTTGCGGAGGCCTTTTTCCTCTCCCTGCCACTTCTTCCAGGCGTTGGCCACGGAAGCGTACTTGGAGGAATACTGGATGCGTACGGCCTGGCTGCGGTCCATGTACTTTTTCATCAGGTTCAGCCGGGTGGTACGGAGAGCGATTTTCTCCGGATCGGACACATCCTGGATGTACCGCACGGCCTCAGAATGGACATACTCCTGCGTACTGCCGGGGCAGCCGTACACAAAGGTGAAATCCCCTTCCTTCACCCCTGCCGTAGAGATTTTCATGAAGCGTTTGGGACGATAGGGAACATTGTCGGCACTGTAGCCGGCAGGCAGGTTGTCGGCTCCGGCGTAGATGCGGAAGATGGAAAAGTCGCCGGTGTGGCGGGGCCACATCCAGTTGTCGGTTTCTCCGCCAAACTTGCCGATAGAAGACGGCGGGGCGCCCACGAGGCGGACGTCCGTATACTCACGGAATACAAAGAGGAAGTACTGGTTGCCGTAGTACAGGGCTTCCACGCTGGCCTTGAGGCCCTTGCCTTCTGCCGTGGCCTGTTCTTTCAGTTTGTCGGCGTTCTTTTTCACCAGCGCCTGCCGCTGTTCTTCGGTCATCTTGGCCTTGTACCCTTTTAGTACCACAGCTGTTACGTCCTCCATCCTTTCCAGGAAACGGACCGTGAGCCCCGGATTGGGGAGTTCGTCGGCCCTGGAAAGGGCCCAGAAGCCGTCTTTCAGGTAGTCGTGGTCTACGGAAGAATGCCGCTGGATATAGCTGTAGCCGCAGTGATGGTTGGTGAACAGGAGGCCATCGGCGCTCACCAGCTCTCCGGTGCAGCCGCCACCAAAGAGCACCACGGCGTCTTTCAGGCTGGCCTGGTTAACGCTGTAAATGTCCTCGGCGCTCAGTTTGAAGCCTTTGGCCTGCATATCTTCAATGCGCTGGGAAATGAGGGCCGGCAGCCACATGCCTTCGTCGGCCTTGAGAACGGGGGCGGCGAAGCACACGAGCAACACTGCCGCAAGAAGTCTTTTTTTCATTTGTAACGGTTTTGTACAAAAGTAGCAAAATTATTCCTATATTTGTACCTATTAGACCACACAACCTATGAGAATCCCTGAATCCGAACTCATCATCAATAACGACGGTTC